>Ga0209689_1000848_pt1 | contig 22125 bp, 23 predicted proteins | sample GraSoiAngelo_149_FD_187119 | JGI IMG/M metagenome (GOLD analysis project Ga0209689, IMG submission 187119) | Grasslands soil microbial communities from the Angelo Coastal Reserve, California, USA - 14_1009_09_30cm (SPAdes) (version 2) | ecosystem: Environmental > Terrestrial > Soil > Grasslands ... | reverse complement strand
GATCGCCGTTCCGCCCACCCAGACACGCTTCGACTTGCGACGCGGGCGTGGCGAGGCGCGATCCTCCGGAAGGTTCAGGTCGACGTTCAGGGTGCTCACGCTCAAAGTGTAGAAGCCGCCAACCCCACTTTTTGGGGCCGCCAGAACTCTTAGGGAAAGATGAGACCGCCGCGATCGTCGAAGGACGTGTCCTCGGCCCAGACGACTTCCCAGGCATTTCCCTCCGGATCGACGAACTCGAACCCGCGACCTCCGAACGAGAGGTCCTTCGGCTCGCCCATGATGCCTATGTCGTCGAAACGTTTCATCGTCTCGTAGGCCGCGTCCACGCGCGCCGCGCTTTCGAGATTGATCGCGAGGATGAACCCCTTGAAGACGCCCGGGCCGGGCGGGGCGCCGAACTCCTTTTCGTAGTTCGTCGCGGGGTACAGCCCAAGTACCGCGCCGCTCGTCTGGAACGCGACGAAGCTCTCGTCGCTGACCTTCGCCTCCGGCCAGCCGAACTGCCGGTAGAAGCGAGTCATGGCCGGCATGTCGCGCACTGCGAGCGTGACAAAGCTCAGCCGAGCGGGCATTCGCGCCGAGGTCTCCCTACGATCCATGGCGTCACCCTCCACAGCGTTATCGACATCGCGGCCGAGGTCCGGATCTGGTTGGTTCTGTCGCAGAAAGTTCTTGATATCGGCGCCTTGCGCTGGACGCGGCGAGTCGCTCACGCGCTGGCGCCCGTGTACGAACGCAGACCGAGGCGCCAGAACCACGACGCGAGCACGAACGCGGCGATGGTCCCAAGCATGAGAAGTCCGAGACCGAGCGGATCAAGTCGCCCGGCGATCACCTGAGCCGGGACGGTCACGGCGACGCCGATCGGGACGGCGCTCGACAGCGTGACCCGAAGCCAACCGGGATACACGTCCACCGGGAACCGGCCCGCGTCCATGAACGACCAGTAAAGCGCCATGAGGTTGTCGACCCGCACGAACCAGAAAGCGAACGTCGAGAGAGCGAGCAGCAGCGCGTAGATGAGTCCGAAGCCGCAGAGGAGCGCGATCGGGAATCCGATGGCTTCGGCGAGGCCGATGCTCGGGATTCGCGAGAGACCGACGGCGACAACGATCGCGCCGAGGCCCATCTGCGCGAGCTGCACGACCTGAAAGTTGCGGACCGTGACCAGGAACTGCGCCGAGGCAGGCTTGAGGAGCGCGAAGTCGAGCGTGCCGAGGCGAACGTGCTCCATGAACTTCTCGAAGCTCGGCTGGAGTACGAGCTCGCCGAATCCCTGCACGAGGTAGAAGCATCCGAGGAGGACGAGCATCGCGCTAAGGTCCCAGCCGTTCAGGATGGTGGTGTAGCTGAACAGGACGAGGATCGCAGCGACGCTCGTTCCCGTGACAACGACGGTCTGGATGATTTCGAGGACGAGGTTGAGCCGATACTCGAGCTCGTACTGCAGCTCGGTCCGGAAGAAGAGCTGAAGCAAGCGAACGTAACGGACCATCAGGCGCCGACCGCGCTGTATTGGCGGACTCCCACGCGCCACACGCGTTGGAAGGCGAAGTAGAAGATCACCACCCAGACGACCTGCCCCGCCATGAGCTGGAGTGCGGTGGGAATGGTCACGCCTCCGCGGAGGATCTCGGCGGGGACGCCAAGGATGTAGCCGAACGGCAGCGCGAGCGCGATCGTTTGTAGCGGCCCAGGAAGAAGCGCAAGTGGCGCGATCTGGCCCGCGAAGATGAACGCAGCGCGGTCCCAGAACGTCGAGACTGCGTGGACCCGTGTCGTCCAGAACGCCAGCGTCGCGAGGACCCATCCCGACAGGAACGCAAGCGCCGCGGCGAGAAGCACGCTCGGCACGAAGAGCAGGAGATGCATCGGCGTCGTTCGGAATCGCGCATCGAACGTGATCGCGACGAAGACGAGGACGATCGCGAGCGGGATGATCGTCGTGAGCTTCCACACAAGGTTCTCGACGACCGAGTAGTGGATCGGATGCAGGGGCCGGAGCAGCTTCGGCGACAGGCGGCCCATCCGCACCTCGAACTCGAAGTCGTAGGCGTTCCAGCTCATTGTCAGGTTGCTCACGAGCGAGAGACAGATGTAATAAGCCGCGAAGTCGCGGACGTCATACGCGCCGATCTGGCCGCCTTGCGAGTTCGCCACCGCGACCCATGCAGCGAGGAAAATCACCGGCCGGATGACCGAGAACAGCATCCAGAGGATGGACTGCACCCGGTACTGCGAAGCCGCCTGGATCTGGGCCACCAGGAGGGCGCGATATGTGCGGATCACGCGCTCACCGTCGTTTGCTCCGACGTGAAAACGCGGTCGATGACCTCCTCGATCGGTGGGTCCTCGACAGAGATATCCGCGAGGCGGCTCCCGAGATCGTTCACGAGCCTCCCGGTCCGCTCGGGCGCGACCTGCCTGTCAACTCGGAGGGTTACTCGGCCCTCCTCACGCGAAACCACGGTGCCGTAAGCGTCGAGGTCGGTCGATGACGCGGCCCCGTCGTGGAGCGTCGCCGTGATGATCTTGTACGGGGCCATGCGCTCGGCGAGATCGGCGAGCGGTCCGTCGTAGAGGAGGCGTCCGCGGTGGATGACGATCACGCGCTTGCAGAGCGCGACAACGTCATCCATGTAGTGGCTCGTGAGCAGGACGGTCGCGCCAGTCCGACGGTTGTACTCCGCAACGAAACGGCGGATGCGCACCTGCATCGAGATGTCGAGCCCGATCGTCGGCTCGTCCAAAAACGCGACGCTCGGCGAGTGGATGAGGCCCGCAGCGAACTCGACCTTCATGCGCTCGCCGAGGGAGAGGTTGCGCACGGGCTTGTGAACGAGCTCCTGCAGCTCGAGGAGCTCGGTAAGCTCGTTCACGGTCGATCGGAACTGTCCCTCCGGGATCCGGTAGATCTCCTGAAGAACACGGAAGCTATCGGCGGCGGGGATGTCCCACACGAGCTGCGTGCGGTTCCCCATGAGCAGCGTCATCCGACCGAGGTAGGCGTTCTCGCGGCGCCAGGGAACATAGCCCAGCACGCTCGCCTCGCCAGCGCTCGGATGGAGCAGCCCCGAGAGCATCTTGAGCGTCGTCGTCTTCCCCGCCCCGTTCGGCCCGAGAAAACCAACGACCTCACCGGGCACGATGCGGAACGTGATGCCGGCAACTGCGTTCACATCTTTGCGATGCCGCTTCACGAACGACCGCAGGGTCGCCGCAAGCCCCTCCTCGCGCTCCGTCACGCGAAACGTCTTGCGGAGCTCGCGGACGTCGACGACGGCGTCGGTCATTCGGGCATGATGACCGCGTTGTCTGGCGCGCGCGAGTGCATCATTTGTTTCGAACACAAGGAGGCCGACCATGGCTGAGCAGCGCGTCATCCCGATGCTCGCGTACGAGGATGCGGGTCTCGCGGCCGATTGGATCTGCAAGGTCTTCGGCTTCCGTGAAACTGAGCGCTTCCACAACGGCCAGGGCACAGTCACCGATGTCGTGCTCGAGCTCGACGGAGGGACGGTCCTTGTGGGTCATCCCAGCGACGCCTACCAGGGTCCGCGCCGGCATGCCCAGGCCTGCGCGTTGGCGCGTCAGTGGCTCGAGACTCCGTTCATCGTCGATGGGGTCGTCGTGATGATCGACGATGTCGACACGCACTTCGGGCGCTCCAAACGTGGAGGCGCCAAGATCTTGAGCGAGCCCGAGACGAACGAGCGACAGCGTCAGTACCGGGTCGAGGACCTGGAGGGACACCGCTGGATGTTCGCCCAGCGCCTCGGGACCTAACCTCCGGCGGCGCGGCGGATATCGGCGACGCTCACGACGACGAGGAGGCCGAGCAGCAGGACGAACCCGACCGCGTGAATCGCGGCCTCCACTTGCGGCGACAGCCGGCGGCGCAGGAGGGCCGAGAGCAGCACGAAGAAAAGCCGTCCGCCGTCGAGCCCCGGGAACGGGATGATGTTGAGCACCCCCAGGTTCACCGAGATCACCCCGATGAGCTTGAGGAACGCGGCGGCGCCGAGTTGGGAGACGGCCGCTGTCACGAGGAAGATCTGAATCGGTCCGCCGACCGGCGGTGGCCCGGGTTGACCCGCGGGCCTATTCAGGAGCTGCGAGGGGAGCTCCGCGATCTGGGTCACTACGTCGCCGGTGAGTCGAACGGCTTGCACGAAGGCTTGGGGCAGCGCCAGCGCCGTGGGCGGCGTGGTCGCCTCGGTCAGCTTCACGCCGAGTGGACCTTCGTTCTCCGGCGGCGTGGGACGCGGCGTGAGCGTCAGCGGCCCGATCGTGCTTCCGCCGCGCTCGATGACGATGGTCACTTCCTTACCCGCGTGGCCGTAGACGTACGACTGGAGATCGCTTGTCCGGGTGATTTCCTTACCGTCGATCGATCGAATGATGTCACCCGGCTGGATCCCGGCCGCCGCCGCCGGCGAGCCCGACGCGACCTCTTCGACCTGCACGACGCCCGCGGGCGCCTCTGTCCCTATCGCGAACGCCGCGGTCAGGACCGCGATCGCGAGGACGAAGTTCATCGCCACTCCCGCGGCGAGGACGATGGCCTGCGCCCACCACGGTTTCGATGTGAATGAGCCGGGATCGCCGGCGCCGTGCTGCTCGATCGAGAAATCGTCCTGCCCGAGGATCCGGACGAAGCCGCCGAACGGGATGGCGTTGATGCTGTAGTCGATCCCGCCACGGCGGATCGCGACGATGCGCGGCGGAAAGCCGAAGGCGAACTCGAGCACGCGCATCCCGAGGAGGCGCGCCGTGATGTAGTGACCGAACTCGTGCACCGCGATGATCGCGGTGAACATGACGAGGAAGAGCGGGATCGCGAGCGGATTCTGCGCAAAGAAATCGATGAGCCCGCCCATCAGGCGGCCACCGCCGGGGTGCCGAGGGACGCGCGCACCGCGGCGTCGATCGCGATGACCTCGTCGAGGTCCGGCTCGCGCGACCCTTTCGCGCGAGCGCCGAGCTCCGCGCCCCGGCGAAGGAGCGAGGCGATGTCGGTGAACGCGATGTCGCCGTGCAGGAATCGCTCGACCGCGAGCTCGTCTGCGGCAGAGAGGCCGACCATCGCGCAGAGATCGCCGGACCGCGCCGTCTCGAGGACGACTGTGAAGGAGGGGTAGCGCAGCACGTCGATCTCGCCGAAGTGGAGCAAGCGGTCCGCGCTCCAATCGAAACGCGGCGCGGGCGAGGGTGCCCGATCCCACAGAAGCGCGTACTGGATCGGCAGGCGCATGTCGGGCTCAGCGAGCAGCGCCTTCACGCTTCCGTCGACGTACTCGACCATGGCATGGACGACGCTCTCCGGGTGGTAGACCACGTCGATCTGCTCGTAGTCGAAACCGTACAGCCAGTGAGTTTCGACGACCTCGTAGCCCTTGTTCACGAGCGTCGCCGAGTCGATCGTCACCTTCGGTCCCATCCTCCACGTCGGATGGCGGAGCGCGTGCTGCGGCGTAACCCCAGGTAGCGCTTCGAGCGGAACGTCCCGGAACGCACCACCCGACGCCGTCAGCGCGACGCGGCTGACAGTGGAGAGATCCTCACCCACGAGGCATTGCCAGAGCCCGTTGTGTTCGCTATCGACGGGACGGAGGCGGTCCCCCGCCCCACCAGACAGCCGGCGGATCAGATGCCCGGCGGCGACGAGGACCTCCTTGTTCGCGAGGGCGACGCGCTTTCCCTCTTCGAGCGCGGCGACGGTCGCGCGGAGCGCCGCGACGCCGGGCGTCGCGACGAGGATCACATCAGCGTCCGGCTCCGTCGCCAGCGCGACGAGGGCGTCGGGTCCGAGCGCCGTGCGCGCGGTCGGGAACTCCATCGCCAGGTCGTGGAGGGCGTCCGCGTTGCGATTCGCGCCGAGCGCGACAAGGCGCAGTCGATCGGGTTGCGCGCGCACGATATCCAAGGCCTGCCGCCCGATCGAACCGGTGGCGCCGAGGATCGCAAGCCGGATCGGTGCGGTCACAACTCCATCATCCCAGAGCGGTAGGCGTTGAGGGCGAGTGCTACAACGGGTGCGACGAGCAAGAGGCTGTCGATACGGTCCAATACGCCGCCATGACCCGGAAGGATCGTGCCTGAGTCCTTCACACCCGCCGCGCGCTTCAAGGCAGATTCAAGCAGGTCACCGCAGAGGCCAGCGGGCCCGATCGCCAAGGCGAGAGGGACGAGGATTTCTGTTGGAAGACTGGGGCTGAACACTTGCGCTCCAACGAACCAGACGGCGATCGCCGCAGCCACGAAGCCCGCCACAGTCCCCTCCCAGGTCTTTCCCGGACTGATTCTCGGTGCAAGCTTCCGCCGACCAATCAGGGAACCGACCACGTACGCGACGATATCTGCGGCCCACGTCGGAAGCAGTGCCATGAAAATCCATGGATAGATGTTGATCCGTAGCCAGGGCCACACCCGAGCGTCGGGCGCGATGAGCTCGCCGTGCCCTTGCACGTACGAGGACAGATAGAGAAGCGCAAACAGGCCGCCGGCGAGGACGACCACGCCCCCGACGATCGCGCCAACGCGCACTCTCACCTGAGGCAGGGCCGACGCGAGACGCCAAAGCTCTTGCAGAGCCAGGACGAAGAGGATCGCGAGCACCAAGGTGAGCCAGGGGCCGGCAACAAGTCCCGACGCCAGAAAGATCGCCCCATAGATGAGCGCGGTGATCGTCCGCCACGGAAGGTCGCGCACTACTTTCCGAAACGCCGCTCGCGCGCGGCGTAGGAGGTCAGCGCGGCATCGAGGTCACTGACGGAGAAATCCGGCCAGAGCACCTGCGTCGCCCACATCTCGGAGTACGCGACCTCCCAGAGGAGGAAGTTCGAAACGCGCAGCTCTCCGCCGGTCCTGATCAACAGATCAGGGTCGGGGTGGTCGGGCGCGTAGAGGCGCCTTGCGATCGCGGCCTCGTCGACGTCATCGGCCGCGACGTCATCAACGACGAGCCGCTTCACCGCATCGACGATCTCGGTACGACCGCCGTAGTTGAAGGCGAGCGTCATCACTCCGCGAGTGCCACCGGAGGTTGCTTGAACAGCGCCGGCTATCGCCTTCTGGAGACGTGCCGAGAGCTCACCGAGGCGCCCGATCACTCGAAGCTTTACCTCATCCTCGATGAGAGACTTCGTCTCTCGCCGGATGGTCTCCTCGAGAAGCGCCATGAGGCCGGTGACTTCATCCGGATCGCGGGTCCAGTTCTCCGTCGAGAAGCTGTAAAGCGTGAGGTACTCGACACCGCGCTCGCGCGCCGCTCGGAGCGTGCGGCGGATGGTGTCAACCCCAGCGCGGTGGCCGGCGATCGTCGGGAGATGCCGCTGCCTCGCCCAGCGCCGATTGCCGTCCATCACGATCGCGAGATGCCTCGGGACCGCGGCGGTCAAACGGAGAGGATCTCCTTCTCCTTCGCCTGCCCGATCTCGTCGGCGGTGAGGATGTACCGGTCGGTCAGCTTCTGGAGCTGCGCTTCGACGCGCTTCACCTCGTCGGTCGTCACGCCCGAGCTCTTCTCCTTGGACTTGAGCTCGTCGTGCGCGTGGCGCCGCAGCGTGCGGATCTCGACCCGGCCTTCCTCGACTTTCTTGTGCAGCTGCTTCACGAGGTCCTTTCGGCGCTCCTCGTTGAGCGCCGGGATGTTGAGCCGGATGACTGCTCCGTCGTTTCCAGGCGTGAGTCCGAGGTCCGACGCGAGGATCGCCTTCTCGATCGCCTTGATGAGACTCCGGTCCCACGGCTGAATGACGATCTGGCGCGGCTCGGGCGCGCTGATCGCGGCGAGCGAGACGAGCGGCGTTGCCGCACCGTATGCGTCGACCTCGAGCTCCTCCACGAGACTCGGGGCCGCGCGGCCGGTGCGCACGCTCGCGAGCTCGTGCTTCAGCGCATCGATGGCCTTCTTCATCCTCGCCTCCACCTGAGGGAGGATTTCTTCGAGCGCCATTTATTTGCTGTGAACGAGCGTGCCAATGTGCTCGCCCTTGGCCGCACGCACCATCGCATCGGGCTGCGAGATGTCGAACACGATGATGGGGATCCCGCGCTCCTCGGCGAGCGCCGCGGCCGTCGCGTCCATGATGCCGAGCCGCTTTTCGAGAAGGTCGCGGTACGTCAGCTCGTCGTACTTCTTCGCGCCGCGCACGACCTGCGGATCGGCGTCATACACGCCGTCGACCCGGTTCTTACCCATCAGGATCGCGTCCGCGTCGATCTCCGCCGCACGGAGCGCCGCCGCGGTGTCGCTCGTGAAGAAGGGGTTCCCGGTGCCCGCGGCAAAGATCACCACCGAGCCTTTCTCGAGCTGATGGATCGCGCGCCGCCGGATGTAGGGCTCGGCGACCTCGGCGATCGTGATCGCCGACTGGACCCGCACCGGCACGCCGACGGACTCGAGCTGCGATTGCAGCGCGAGGGCGTTGATGACCATCGCGAGCATGCCCATGTAATGGCCGGTGGCCTCCTCGATCCCGTGCTCGGCGATCGTGGCGCCGCGGATGATGTTGCCGCCCCCGATCACCACGGCCACCTGAACGCCGAGCTCGCGGACTTTCCGGATCTCCTCGGCGAGGTACTTCGTGTATTCGGGAGAGATACCGAATTTGCGCTCTCCGAGCAGCGCCTCACCCGAGAGCTTCAGCACCACCCGCCCGTACTTGGCCTTCGTCTGGACGGCCATCGGCGGCAGTCTAGGTCGGCTCGCCGTTCGACTGGCCCAGCTCGAACCTCTTGAACCGTCGAACGCGGACATTCTCTCCCGTCGTGGCAGCGACCCCGGTAACGAGCTCGCCGATGGTCTTCGACGCGTCGCGGATGTAGGCCTGCTCGAGGAGGTCCTCCAGGTCCTTCGGATCCATCGCCGCGACCTGCATCGCGATCTCCCTCGCGAGCTCGCGGAAGTTCGGGTTGCGCGCGACGAAGTCGGTCTCGCTCGAGAGCTCGACCATCGCGCCGATCCGGCCACCGGCGTGGACGTACGCCTCGACGACGCCCTCCTTGGCCTCGCGGTCGGCCTTCTCCTTGGCCTTCGCCAGGCCTCGCTCCTTGATCAGGCCCTTCGCTTTCGCGAAGTCGCCCTTGGCTTCGTCGAGCGCTCGCTTGCAGTCCATCACGCCAGCGCCGGTCTCCTCGCGGAGGCGCTTGACGTCGTCCTTTGTGTTCGCCATCACTCGTCCTCTTTCTTCTCCACGGCGGCCTCGGCCTCTTCCGCCGGCTCCTCGTAGCGCTGCCCGCCGATGGGGTACTCCTCGTCCTCTTCCGGCTCGTACACGCGAGGCGTGCGCTTCGCGCGCGGCACACCGAGGCCACCCTCGTACTGGTCGGCCGTGGTCGAGGGGGCGTAGCCCATGTCCTCGGGCGTCGCTTCTTTGCGCGCCGCGTCGAACTGCTGCCGGCCTTCGATGATCGCGTCGGCCATCTTCTGGCAGATCAGCTTCACTGCGCGGATCGCATCGTCGTTCGCCGGAATGATCACGTCGATGAGATCAGGGTCGCAGTTCGTGTCGACCATCGCGATGATCGGGATCTCGAGCCGTCGCGCTTCCTCCACCGCGATGTGCTCGCGGTGCGGATCGACCACGAAGATGGCGGTCGGCGGTCGGCGCAGCTCGCGTACACCCGAAAAGTAGCGATCGAGATGCGTGAGCTCGTCGTCGAGTCGCTGAGCGTCCTTCTTGGGCATCGTCGCGAAGTCCCCGCGCTCCTTGCGCTCCATCAAGTCGTTGAGGCGCTGGATGCGCTTCTGGATCGTGACGAAGTTCGTGAGGAATCCACCGAGCCAGCGCTGATTCACGAAGTGCATTCCGGCGCGCTTGGCTTCCTCTGAGATCGACTCCTGCGCCTGCTTCTTCGTTCCGACGAAGAGGATCTGCCCGCCGTCCGCAGCCAGGTCTCGCATGAAGATGTACGCCTCTTCGACGCGCGAGAGCGTCTGCTGAAGGTCGATGATGTGGATGCCGTTGCGCTCCATGAAGATGAAACGCTTCATCTTTGGGTTCCACCGGCGGGCCTGGTGCCCGAAGTGCACGCCGGACTCTAGGAGCTGCTTCATCGTGACGACTGCCATGCGTGTGTCTCCCTTGTTCCTCCGCCTGCCATGCCGATGAGGGGGACTGGCAAGCGTGCGAAGTACCGAGCTCGTGCTCGATCTCCATCAATTCTAGCTGGCTTCAGATCCACCGAAGGGCTGCGGGTCCTGTCTCGGGGTCGGGGCCGCGCGCTCGCCTACCGGTCCGCTCCCCACCACTTGGAATCGCTCGCTTCTGACGCGGCCGGTCAACGGCTCGCGCGCAACCCGCTCCCCCGCGCCACCCGCAGCCCTTTCGTGCACCGCGGCCATCCAATTCCGTCGATCGGCGTCGCTTTCTTAAGTCTCTTTCACCCCGGCACGTCGAATGCGGAGTAATAAGAGACAAAATGGCTAAGTACGATGAGTCTCCAGTCCCGCGCGGCACTTCTCGCAGGTGGGAGGTGCTGATGTCCGATGACAGCTCGGGTCCCCAGACAGTGGCCGAGCGGCGAACTGCGAAGGACGTCCGGGCGGAGCACCGCGTGCTGCTCTCGTTCTCGGTCGCGGACCTCGGCGCGATGCCGCTCGTGTCAGAGAACACGCGCCTAGTGCGCGGCGGCTGGTACCTCGATCTCCACGATCCCGCTCGCGCTGACTTCATCGCCAGCGGTGACGAGGCGGTCGAGCCGGGACAACACGTGCTCGCGCGAAAAGAGGTCTCCGCCGAGCTCTGGGATGAGCTCCTTCGGGCGTGCGACGGCGTACTCGGCCGCCCATCGATGCGGCGTCTCCGCACCGCGGTCTAGGTCGAGATCAGGGTCGCCGCCACGGCGGCGGCGCGGTTGGGAACGTCGAGCCGTTTCAGAAGACGCGTGACGTGTTTCTGCGCGGTCGCCGTCGCGATGCCCAGAGCCGTCCCGATTTCCTTGTCCGACGCGCCGGTGGCGATAAGCGCCACGACCTCACGTTGGCGTGGCGTGAGCTCGAGCCTCCGCGCCCCGCCAGACGTGGCCGTCCCGAGCCTGGCGCGGATCCGGTCGCCGAGGACGGCGCGCGAGTAGGCGGGCTCGCCACGTAACGCGCTGACTAATGCGCGCCGCATCGCTCGTGACGAGACGCCGAGATCGACGTAGCCGAATGCACCCGACGCAAGAGCGCGCGCCGCGTCACGACGGTCGGAGGTCGTGCTGACGATCACTGTACGAGTCCGCCGCACGAGCGCGGCAAACTTCTTCCAGTCCGACGAGCGGTAGAGCGCGACTACGGCAAGATCCACCTGCTCGAGATCACCGTTCTGCGGCTTTCCCGACACCCGCCACAGCGACGCAGGGACAGCCGAGCGGCGGAGCGCACCGAAGACTCTGCCACTCTCATCCCACACCAGGATCGACTGTCGTCTCTCGAGCGCCATCGAAGTTCCGTGCCCCCACCTGCGCGCGCCCGAGCGCAATCTAGCGGCCGCAGAATCGTGACGCAAACACCCGCTCACCGCTTTGAGATTTTCCCGTTGTTTACCGATTCCCCTACCTACAACTGGGTACGACTGGGGCGCCGCAATGGTCCGGTTCTTCGCCATTTACTGAGACGGTCCGCTGGTGCTTCATTCCCACGCCGGGACGCACGAGGTGGGACGCGCATGGCAGCGCGAACGTGCCCAAAGGGGGGTGGGCTCGGCGCTGCTGCTCGTCGTCGCCCCTAGGACCGGGAAGCCACGCGAAAAGACAAGGGAGGCCTCGCTATGGCGCGGAGCACTGGGGCGACCGGAATTCGGCGCATACGCCGTTCTCTGGTGCTGCCCCTCGTCGCGGCAATGGTTCTCACGTTGTTGATCCCATACGCAGCGCAGGCGGTACACGACACTGGCATCTTCCAGCTCGACGGCGATGCCCAAACGAGCACGAACACGGCCGGCACACCCGCCGCGCTCGACGACTGGGACAAGGTTTGTAACCAGGTCACCGGCGGCGGCTTGGCTGGCTGCGGGACGACGGCAGTGACCAGCGGCGCCACGGCGGTGTCCTGGAACGCCGAGCCGAATCCGAACAGCAGCATCTTCACGGGCGGCGGGTCCAAGGATCCGCTCGATATCAACCAGTGGGCCTGGAAGGACGGAGCTGGCGGGTTGCCGGACAAGGACAACCTCGAGCACGGCTTCTCCGTGCGGTACTCCGCACCTCCAAGCGTCAATTGTCCTGCGGGGACAAGCCCCACCTGTGAGCTGATCTACTTCGGGTCGGACCGCTTCGACAACAGCGGCGACGCCCAGCAGGGGTTCTGGTTCTTCCAGAACCGGATCACCCTCGGCAGCAACAAGATCGGCGGCGGCACAGGCTTCAGCGGCGTCCACATGAACGGCGACGTCCTGGTGATCAGCGACTTCAGCAACGGCGGCGGCGTATCGACGATCAGCGTCCTCACGTGGGACAGCGCCTGCACCGCCACGGGCAAACCGTTCGGGTATTGCGCCGACGCGAACCTACACCTGCAGGAGACCTCCGACGCCGCCAACTGCGCGACGGCTGCAATACCGGGTGACCCCTTCTGCGGGCTCGTCAACCCGGTCAATGGGGTTGTGGCCCCGTGGCCGTACACGGACAAGAGCGGCAACACCACGTACCTTCAAGGAGAGCTCCTCGAAGCCGGGATCAACCTGTCCCTGCTTCCCAATGTCGCGAACGAGTGCTTCGCGAGCTTCCTCGCCGAGACGCGTTCCTCGACGTCGACGACGGCCGAGCTGAAGGACTTCGTCCTCGGCAACTTCGGCAACTGCGTCGCGACGATGTCGACCCAAGTGTCGAACGCCGGCCCGGTCACGCCCGGTACCGCCGTTCACGACACCGCGACCGTCAACGGCAACCAGCCCTCGAAGACACCCAGTGGGACCGTGACGTTCTTCCTCTGCGGGCCCATCGCGACGGGCGCCTGCGATGGCACGACCAACGTCGGCACGAACATCGGAACGGGCACACTCAGCGGCTCGGGCGCCACGGCGAGCGCTAATTCCCCCGACGTGAACACGGGGATCGGCCTTGACCCGGGACGCTACTGCTTCCGCGCCGAGTGGCCGGGAGACGCTAACTACACCACGCCGCTGATCGAGTACGGCGGCACAAACGGCACGAACGAGTGCTTCACCGTAGCGGCGGTCCCCTCGTCGACGTCCTCGGAGCAGACGTGGCTACCCAACGACTCGGCGACGGTCACCTCAACCCTACCGTTGACCGGTTCGTTGTCGTTCACGCTGCACCAGGGTGGCGACTGCACCGGTGCGATCCTGCGGCCCGCGGAGACCTACACGCTGAGCGGCGCGACGTCGCCCGTGACGCGGTCGACCACTAACTCGACCGTCTCTGTCACGGCGAGCAGCACCGTCTCGTGGGAGGTCGTCTTCACTTCGACCGACAAGCGCGTGACCGGCTCCTCGCGGTGCGAGAGCACGGCACTCACGATCACGAACTGACCGCTTGCGGACACCGAGCGAACGAAGAGAGGCCCCGGCTCGAGCCGGGGCCTCTTGCTGTCAGCGATCAGAGCGACCGGAGACTATGGCTGCGCGGTGAAGCTCAGCGTTCCGACTGAGATGACGCTGGCGCCGCTGAAGTAGTAGAGGGTCGCCACGCAGTCGGCCGACCCGCCGGTCCATGCGACCGACGAGAGGGTCATGACCTGCGTCCACGGCCAGAGGTAGCCGGCGTAGAAGCCGGTCTGGGTCGCGTAGACCAAGACGCCGTTCTGCGAGCACTTGAGGCTGACGTGCGGCTCGGTGGTCACCGTCGTCGAAACGGTGAACGTCACCTGATGACCCCAGTGCGCGACACCGTCGGTCGACCCCACGACCACGAGGGCGAAGTCACTGCCGGTGGCGCTGGCATTCTGCCGACCGCCCTTTGCGGCAGACGGTAGGCTCGCGGAGACGAGAACCAGCATCGCAATGAAGAAGAGTGCAAACAGTGACGCGAGCGTTTTGCTGAACATCGTGCGTATTCCTCCTTACGCAATCACGCTGTGCACTTCACAGGAGCGTTGTTCATCCGCAGCTAACGTTCCCCCCGAGCACCTGTTCTGGAAATAGGAAGCTTCGCTGGGTGGGCTACCCCTGACCTAGAGCAGCGGCACTAGTACGCGGGTAAGGAGGACCGTCCTGCCTGTGTTTAGCGCGCGGCAGTACGTTCGGCGACGATGCGATTGATAACGTCGCCACAACGCGTCGGCCATGAGAGCCGCGTCTGCGCCGAAAGCCTCACGTTCGCCGCGGTGAGAATCGAAACGGGAGAGGCTTCGAGACCACGGCTTGCGAGCGCGTCGTGTGCCCCGATGACGGCCGCCGCGAGGGCGTATCGATCTTCTTGACATTTGGGAGATATCTCGTCCAGAAGAGCTTTGAGCTGAAGAACGAATGGGGCGGTGGGCGCGAGAGCCTCGGGGTCGGCAACCGTCCGCGCTGCAATGAGGTACTCGGGGGTGACGCGCGCGGTTGGACCGGCGGTTTCAGGCGCCAGGTGCGTGGCGGTCAGCGCAAAGGAGACCGCGTAGCGCAGCGAAGCCGCGCCACCGAGAAACGCATACCACGCGAAGAATGCGACGGCCGCCATGAGGAGTGTCCGTCGGACGACCGGCCCGAGTGGCTGCGCGGCGATCTTGGTGCGAAGACGCGCGATGCCGAGGTCATTCTGCCAGTCGCCACGACTCCATCGCGGTGGTCCATAGAGCGCCTCGACTGAACGGGCCATCCGTCGGTCGTCCGGAGTCAGGTGGGCCGCCGATCGCGGCGATCTGCTCTCGCGTTGTCCCGGCACGGTTGAAGTCTATGAGCCGATACGCGGAATATCGGATTCAGGGAACCGTGCTGACCGAACGACTCCCGCGTCGATTGAGTGCACGAAGAGGAGCCCCCGGCAGTGGATGCCGGGGGCTCGTGCGCTCACGGGATCGCGCGCGAGAAATCCCTACGGGTACGCGTTGAAGCTCAGTGTTGCGAGGGTCACCGAGCTGGTGCCGCTGAAGTAGTAAAGGGTCGCGACGCACGCGGCCGACCCGCTGGTCCACGCGGAGGACGACAGGGTCATGACCTGCGTCCACGGCCATGGATAGCTTGCGTAGTAACCGCTCTGAGCCGAGTAGACCACGACGCTGCTCTGCGAGCACTTAAGGCCGACGTGCGGCTCGGTGGTGGCAGTCGTCGACACGTTGAAGGTCACCTGCTGACCCCAGTGCGCCACGCCGTCCGTCGAATTGAGCAGAACGAGTCCGACCGTCCCGGTCGCCGCCGACTTGCGTCCGCCGCCACCGTGCGCGGCCGCGAACGCGTCGGTGCCGTCGAGAATGAGAAACGCGAAAGAAAAGATGAGTGCGATGATCGCGAGCGACTTTCCGAACAACGTGTCCTCCCGCGCCGGCCACGTCGTTTAGCGGCGCCTAAACACCTAACGCTCGCTTGTTCGGGTCTGTCACGTCCATCGCGCGTTGTGGGCTGATTTCCATTGCGACCAGTACGCAAGTACCTAAAGAAATCGGCCCGGCTTTCGCCGGGCCGATCGCCATTTCCAGCAGAGGGCTGTACTAGGTGAGGTTGTTGCCGATGTTGCTGAAGATGTTCTGGAGCTGACCGCGCAGGAAGATCATGGCGACGATGACCGCGATGGCGATAACGGCGATGATGAGTGCGTACTCCACGAGACCCTGGCCTTCGTCGTCACGGAAGAATGCGAGCACTTTCAAGTCCCTCCTTTCTTCCATGTTTGGCTGGCTGAGAACCAGCCGACCTGAGGCAAAGGATAGGCGAGGGCATGGGCGTCACTAGTCCCTCTCCCGTACTCCCCCGTTGGAGTGATACCTAGCGGAAATCTGGGTGTCCGCGACGGCGGACCCGGTCGCGCAAAGCCTCCAGCGGGCTGCGCGGACGAGGCGGTTTGACGGCATCCGCGCCAAGTGTCTCGGCTACAGCATCCTTCAGCTGTTCCAGCGAGCACCCGAAGAGCTCGCCACTCGTCTCGAATTCGGCTCGCAGCCGGAGAAAACCGAAGCGGTTATGGCGAGAGACATCCAGTCCGGAGACGAGCTCGTCGAGAAGTACGTAGAGCTCGCGCCGCGCCTCCCGGGAGAGACCGCCGAGCCACGCGTCGAGCGCCAGCGTGGAGCGATCATCCACGGTCGCACCACGCTGCCACGCGGGCGGCTATCCCGTCGAGTGGCAAACGCTCGGTCCGGGCATCAGGCAGCGAACCGAGCAGGATCTCGCCGTAATCCTTCGTGACGATCCGGCGGTCGAGGAGAACGACCGCACCGTAGTCGGTTTTCGTGCGGATGAGGCGACCGAAGCCCTGGCGCAGGCGCAGCGCGGCCTGAGGCAGCTGAAACTCCACGAACGGATCGTCGTAGCGCTCGGCCCGACCCTGAATGAGAGGATCGTCGGGCACGCTGAACGGAAGCCGCGCGATCACGACGCAGCGGAGCACGTCGCCGGGCAGGTCTACCCCCTCCCAGAACGACTGCGTGCCGAGGAGAACGGCTCGGCCTTGTGTGAAGCGCTCGAGGAGCGCGCGACGCGAGCCGTCGATGCCCTGTGTGAGCACCGCGAGGCCATCCGACTCGAGCGCGCCGAGTTGCGCGGCCGCCTCGCGCAGCGTGGCGTGTGAGGTGAACAGCACCAGCGTCCGTCCGTCGAGCGCTCGCGCGACGTCCTCGATGAGCCGGGCCGCCTCGGCGATGAAGCGATCTTCGCCGGGAAGCACGATGTCGACGGGCAGCGCGAGGAGCGCTTGCCGCTGGTGATCGAACGGCGAGCCGACGGCAAGCGTCTCGGCCAGGTCGGCGATGCCGAAGCGATCGAGCGCGAAGTCGAACGAGCCCGCGACCGCGAGGGTCGCGGACGTGAAGACCACCGCGCGATGCGTGTCGACGAGTGTCCGCCGGATCACTCCGCCGAGATGCGTTTGCGCGACATTTAGCGCAAGCGCGCCGTCGTTGTCGCGTTCGAGCCAGACGATGTCGCTGAGACGCGGATCGTGCAGGCCTCGCGTGATCGCCGCGCGCGCGCCGGCAAGCTCGCCCATCGCGGCCTCGAGCTCGGCGAGCTCGTCTTCGTCGCCGCCGAGGTTGCGGATCCGTTCCGCCGCGAACGCGATCCCCGCGATCGCGTCGGCGAGCCGCTCCCCCGCGAGCTCGACCGGCAACCAGCGGTCGTCGCTCGCGCGCACGCCCGCGGTTATTCGTATGCGGTCCTCGGCGGGCCCGGCGATCGGCACGAGCAGCGTCCCGAGCGCATTGAACACCTCCGTCGTCCGTTCGAGCGCGCGCTCGACGTCGGCGCGGATGCGCTCGGCGGGTTCCGCTCGAGCTGGATCGCGAAGGGCCGACGTCACCGCCAGCGAATGCGCGACGCGCTGCAGGTCGCGGCGCAGGCGGGGCTCGTACAGCTCGAGCCCGAAGGCATCGGTCGCGACATCTTCGAGTCGGTGCGCCTCGTCGATCACGACATGGTCGGCCTGCGGCAGAAGCGCCCCGCGCATCCGCGCGTCCTGCAGCAGGAGCGCGTGGTTCACGACGACGATTCCGGCGTCGGCTGCGGCCTCCCGCGCGCGCTGCAGATAGCAGTTCACGCCCGGCGTCCGCTTGCACCGGCGCTGGTCGCATGACTCGTCGTTCGCGGAGATCCGCGACCAGAGCTCGCCCTCGCCGCGCATCAGGTTGAGTTCCGCGCGGTCGCCGCTTTCGGTCGTGGTCCGCCACACGAGCGTCTTACAGACGAGTCGCGCTTCTTCGCGCGTTGTGACCGCGCCGCGCATGATCTGCCAGCGCCGCGGACACAGATAGTTCGACCGGCCCTTGAGCACCGCGACCGCGACCTCGGTGCCGAGCGCGAGCTGCAATGCGGGCAAGTCCTTCCGGACGAGCTGATCCTGAAGCGGAAGAGTGTGCGTTGAGATGATCACGCGGTCTCCCAGCGCCGCCGCCGCGATCGACGGCACGGCATAGGCCATCGATTTCCCGACGCCCGTGCCGGCCTCGGCCACTAACGCGCCGCCGTCCGCGAAAGTCCGCTCAATAGCCGCGGCGAGCTCGCGCTGCTCACGACGATCCTCGTAGCCTGCGAGTTTCTTCGCGAGTGGGCCGTCAGCGGCGAACACGGCGTCGACCGAGAGTGCCGCTAACTTGCGAGCAACGCGGGAGTCTTCCTCGCTCGGCCCCTCGTGGGATCGCGATGTTCCGCCCGCCAGGGGCCGCTCGCTCGGAAAACTCCCGCGCTGCTCGCTGTCCTTGGTCCAGGCACCTCTCGTCGCCGTGTTCGCCGCCTCCTTGAAGAACTCGGAGGTACTCGGTCCGATGAGCTCGGCTAGGGCGGCAATCTCGCTCAGGATCAGCGGCGGAAGCTCTCGGGCCGCACGCGCGAGATGGCCGAGGACAAGCGCAGAGGTGATCGCGTCGTCAAGTGCGCGATGTGCGGCGTCGGGGACGATCGCCGCATCGGCGGCGAGCCGCTGAAGCGCATAGCTCGATGCAGACGGCAGGAGGATCGAAGCGAGCTCCGCGGTGTCCAGTGTCTCGGATCCGATCGGCATCCCGGCTCGCTCCAGGAAGGCCACATCGAAGCCCACGTTGTGACCGACGAAAGTCGGCGCGCCATCTTGGTACGCAAACGCGACGAAGAGAGCAACCGCCTCAGCAACAGACGGCGCGCTGCGCAGATCCTCGTCACGAATGCCCGTCAGCCTCACGATCGGTGGGGTGAGCGGACGGCCCGGGTCTGCGAACGTGAGGAAGCGCTCGCCGAGGCTCACGGCTCCGTCGGCCGAGACCGTCAAACGGATCGCGCCGATCTCGATGATGTCTTCGGTCTGCGGCTCGTACCCGGTGGTTTCGAGGTCGACCGCGACGAGGGTCCGTTCCAGCTTGATCGCCGATCTAGCCGCCCATCCGGGCGGTGTGCTGTCGCTTCGCGAGTAAGCGCGCGTGCGCCACTCTACCGCTGGCACCGGCCGTGCGGGTTAGCGGTGGGCAGTGCGCGGACGAGACGCCCAGGCGCTTATCTTTTGGATCGGTCTTCTGATCGTCATCGTCTTGCTCGTCGTGCTCGCGGGCAGCTCCGTGGCCCTCCGAGGTGAGGCTCCTCCGACGCCGAGTCCCTCGGCGCGTCCGAGCGGCACCGCGCAGGCCATCCAACCCGGGCCGCTCCTTTCGGACTCGCGCGGATTCATAGCGCTACCGGCAAAGGCGGCACCGGCTCAGCTTCGTCGGGAGACCGACCCCGCTCCCTTCTCCGAGCTGCGTGGCCAGGGGTTCATCGGCGCGGTCTCGGGAACCGGCCGGCGCGTGGCGTACTGGGTGACGTCCGATGGAGCGACTCGCGAGCTCCGTGTCTTCGACGTCACGGCTCCGGATCAGGACACGTCGCTCGCGACCGTCGTCGACACCGAGCGCGGCGCCGCCGCGGTCTGGTCCTCAGACCGCACCGGGGTGCTCGCCGTCGTGGAGTCAAGCGGCCGTGCGGGTACCGCCGAAGCTCCAGGACCCTTCTCGGCGCTTCGTGTGGTGGACACGCCGACGCGATCGATCCACGAGATCTCGCGTCTCACCGACGGTAGCCAGTACTGGCCGGCGGGCTGGGATCGCGTTTCGAGGCTGGCGGGCGCATGCGTGTACGGCTCGGATGGCATGGGCATCGCCTGGGCCGTGGTTGGCGAGGACGCGGTCGGAGCGCGGGTTCCGATGGATGACGGGATTCCAGCGCTCACGATCGTCGCGAACGGAAACGACGTGCTGGGTGTCATAAAGAGCAGCGTCGTTCGCGTTTGGACGCTCGCCTCCTACACGCAACACCTCGAGTTCGGAGCTGTCTCCGGCGAACGCATCTCCTTCGCACGCTGGCGGCCGAGCGCTGACGAGATCGTCGTGCTCGTCGCTGATCGCCTCGAGCTCTGGCCGAAGGGCGGCGGCGATCGCCGGGTCATGACTCGCGGGCTCCCGCAGGCGAAGGATCTTCTGGTGAGCTCCGATGGGGCGCTCGCGTTCGTTACGTTCGACGGAGGACTGAGCGTGACGGCGGTCGATCTCGCGAGCGGCCGCACCATCGCGTTGCCGATGTCCGGCGCGCAGATCGTCGCGGCCGTTTCGTTCCGCTAGGCGCCGGGCCCAGAACTTTGACTCATAGCGAATCGTGTTGAACGACGACCGTAGACTGCCGCTGTGGATCGGCCGGTTCGGCCGCGGCCGATTTGGCGCCCATCACCGAGGCGTAATCCGCTGGCGCTTGCGGTCACGGCCGCAGCCGCGATCGTCGTTTCGGTTGTGGTCGCCTGGGTCAACCATGACTGCATCGAGCTCGTGGTGGCTTCTTCTAACGAGAAGTTCGAGCTGCTGACAGACATCGCGAGCACATACAAACCTCCGTCGGTCGATCGAAAGTGCGTACAGGTCCAGGTAATCAAGAAGGCGTCAGGCTCTGCCGAACGCTCGCTCGCGCGTGACTGGGCCGACGAGCGCCAGCCGAGACCGGACGTTTGGTCGCCTGCGGCGACAACGTGGATCCTATTGCTGACGCAGGACCGCAAGGATGCGGGGCTCGATGAGGATGTCGTCCTGGGTGTCCCACAAAGTCTCATGCAGTCCCCGCTCGTTATCGCCATGCCCGAGAAAATGCGCGACACGCTCCTTCGCGCGGAGGGAAAGATCGGCTGGGACCAAATCTTTGGGCTCGCGCAAGACAAGGACGGTTGGGCCAAATACGGCAAGCCTGACTGGGGCCAGTTCAAACTGGGCAAGACAAATCCCACGATCTCAACGTCGGGCTTGCATGCGCTGATCAGCGTGAATTACGCCGCGGTCGGGACCGCTGACTCGGATGCATTTCTGGCGGCTGTCGAGTCCCGCGTCGTGCACTACAGCGACTCGGTGCAGACCTTCCTCTCGAATCTGCGCGTCGCCGACCAGCGAGACGAAGCGCTCACCTACGTCTCCGCGATCGCCGTCGAAGAGAAACAGGTCTTCGACTACAACCGCGGCAATCCAACTTCGGGCCTGTGTCGCCCGACTTGCCCGTTCCTTCCGCCAAAAGAGAAGCTCGTGCCTGTTTATCCGATCGACGGGACCCTTATCGCCGATCATCCCTATGCCATCCTCAAGTGGACCGATGATGCGCATCGGCAAGCCGCCCTCGATTTCCAGAGCTACCTCGAGAGCACCCCGATCCAGAGGCAGTTTCAGGCTGAGGGCTTTCGGGACTATCGGCGCCGGCTCGGCCCCACCCTAACGGGGCCGACTTATGACCAATCTGGGTCAACGTTCAGGTTGGAACCACCCGATCCGGCTGAGCTCGCGCACATGCTCGATATTTGGTCCACTGTCCTGAGAAAGCCCGCGCATGCACTCTTCGTCGTCGACGTGGGCCGGTCCATGAGCGACCTCGGTCAGGGCGAGACCAAGACGAAGCTCGATCTCGCAAAACGTGCAGCGTCAGATGCGCTCAAGGATCTAGCACCTAAAGATACGATCGGCCTCTGGACATTTCCGACGAAGGATGGTTCGCGTTACCGCGAATCTTCAAGCCTGAGCACGCCGGCGGCCAACACCAGCGAGCTCGTTCGCAACGTTCAACTCCTGGACACATTGAGTGACGATGAATCCTTCTACGAGACCGTCCATGCGAGCGTCGACCACCTGCACTCCAGCTTCGACCCGAATCGCATTAACGCGGTCGTCGTGCTCACCGGTGGCGGCTATTCCCTTGACGACCAGAAAGCGTCCGGGCTGATCTCGTATCTCCAGGGCCAGCGCGAAGACCAGCGCGTGCGTGTGTCGATTGTTGGGTACGGCACAACCCCCGCATCGAATGCCATCCTGAGGCGGATAGCAGAGGCGTCGCGTGGATCGTTCTACGACGTGACCGATCCGACGAACACGATCAGCGAGTGGATGCGGAACGCAATGTCGAACTTCTGATGCGAGTACTCAACGAACTCCGCGACCCCTGGGCGATCGCCTTCGCTCAGGCTGCGGCCTTCGTCACCTATTTCTTGTTCGCGGCGCAACTCTGGCAGAGCGCGCTAGCAGCCGCGGCCGTCCTCGGCGCCAGGGTCGTCGCCGGTCTGACGATTCCTGTCTCGACCCCG
>Ga0209689_1000846_pt1 | contig 22135 bp, 24 predicted proteins | sample GraSoiAngelo_149_FD_187119 | JGI IMG/M metagenome (GOLD analysis project Ga0209689, IMG submission 187119) | Grasslands soil microbial communities from the Angelo Coastal Reserve, California, USA - 14_1009_09_30cm (SPAdes) (version 2) | ecosystem: Environmental > Terrestrial > Soil > Grasslands ... | reverse complement strand
GTGAGCTACGAAGTTTTCGCCAGAAAATATCGGCCGCAGACGTTTGACGATCTGGTGGGACAAGCCCACGTCTCACGCACCCTCAAGAATGCCGTCGCGCAGAACCGGTTGGCGCACGCTTATCTGTTCGTCGGGCCGCGTGGCATCGGCAAAACTTCGACCGCGCGCATTTTGGCGAAAGCGCTCAACTGCGTGAAGGGGCCCACCGTTAACCCGGACGGCACGTGCGACAATTGCCGCGAGATCGCGGCCGGCAACAGCCTCGATGTCCTGGAGATTGACGGCGCAAGCAACAACGGCGTCGAGCAGGTGCGCGAGCTGCGCGAAAACGTGCGCTACGCGCCATCCAAATCGCGCTACAAAATTTATATCATCGACGAAGTGCACATGCTCACCGCGGCCGCGTTCAACGCGCTTTTGAAAACGCTGGAGGAGCCGCCACCCCACGTGAAATTCATTTTCGCGACGACTGAACCGCAAAAAGTTCTGCCGACGATCGTGAGCCGTTGCCAACGCTTCGATCTCCATCGGATTCCGGCAAAATTAATTGCCGATCATCTCCAGTTTATCGCTGGAAAAGAAAAGATCACGCTCGAACCGGCGGCTGCGCACGCAATCGCGCGCGGCGCGGAAGGCGGATTGCGGGACGCCGAATCAATGCTCGACCAGCTGGTCGCGTTTTGCGGTGAAAAAATTGCCGAAAGCGACGTGCTCAACGTTTTCGGGTTCACCAGCGAGCAAACCGTGGTCGATCTAATGGGTAAAATTCTCCGCAGCGATACCGCACCCGCGCTCGATGTTCTTTACCAGCAATGCGAAGCTGGCAAAGACATGATGCGGCTGATGTCGGATTTGATCAGCTATCTGCGCGATCTGCTCGTGTTTAAGGCCAAGCCGGATGCGCTCCAGGAAGATGTCGATCCTGAAACGCAGAAAGCGCTCGCGACCCAGGCCGAATTGATCGAAAACGAGCGGTTGTTGGAATTGATCGACCAATTCGCCCAAGCCGAGGGGCGAATGAAATGGGCGCCGAACAAGAAGCTGCATTTCGAAGTGGCAATCATCAAAGCGATCCAAAGTTTGAACCAGGCCACACTTGATGAAGTGATCGAAAGACTGGGCGAGCTGCGCGACGGGAAAACGTCTACGGAAAAAAAAACGTTAGCCGCCGCGCCTGAGCGCAGCGCGAAGCAGTCTTCCGTAGTGGCAGCCGTGTCGGCTGCATCCCCTGCTGAGAATGGCGAACAAAAAGCGCCGCGCGTCGCTGAATCAGCGAACGGCGATGACGATGTCGAAAAAATTTGGCGGCGCGCTTTTTCGAAAATCCCAAACCAGAAGGCGTTCGTCCGGAATTCAGCCGCAGTCGCGCATGTTCTGCCGAGCGAAGGCCGCCATTTCGTCCTCGGATTTTCGCCTGATCAAAAATCGCCGATGGGTATTTTGGGCACAGCGGCCAACCGCAAACTGATCGAAACGCTATTGAGCGAAGTCAGCGGCAAAGACTGGACGCTGAAACTAACCGTCCGGGACAACCTCGTATCAAAGGTGCAACCGGCGGGCGAGAGTGCATCTGAGAATTACGCGGACGATCCGCTGATTCGCGAAGCGCTGCAGATGTTTAAAGGCCAGATCAGATCCTGAATCCACGACGATGAATCTCAATAAATTGATGAAACAGGCGCAGCAGATGCAGGCGCAAATGGCCAAGGCCCAGGCTGAGCTGGAGGAAAAAACAGTCGAAGTAACGGCAGCGGGCGGAAAAATAAAAGTGACTGCCAACGGCGCCGGCGAAATTCTTTCGATCAAGATCGATCAGGCAATTGTCGATCCAAGCGACGTCGAATTTCTGGAAGAAGCAGTTTTGAGCGGCGTGCAACAGGCGATCGAGCAAGGCAAAGCACTCGCTCAATCGGAAATGAAAAAGATCACTGGCGGACTCGGAATGCCTGGGCTGTAGTCGAGCTCAAGAACCAGACTGCGGCAACGCAAATAAGCAGATAAGCGGCATTGCGAAACACGATGACTAGCGACGGCCAGTAAGGGTGGCCATTGAAATCCCAAGTGCCGAAGAGCCAGGGATTGCCGCAGAGGGAGGCATACAAAAAGTAAATGTAGCCACTGACGAGAACGATTGCCGGAATGAAAAACCAGCGCCGGAAAAAGAACCAGAACGGCAATGACCAGGCAAAATATTGGAAAGAAAAGCCGTCGCTCACTGCGAGGACGATGATGTAAATGCCGGCAATCGTGGCGCAAAGTTCGGGAATGGTTCGCGAAGATCGACGCAGCCAAACGACGAAAAACGCCAGCGCGACGGCGATGAGCCAACTATTCGCCAGAAGAAATAAGATCGGCGCGTGGAACGTCTCCGGCCAGTTTTGCGGTGCGGCGATGATCGAAAATAAAAGCAGGCGAGGTCCCCACGCCGGGACGCCAGCGGTGGTGTGCAAAATTTGCGCGCGGTAACCGAAAACGTTTTGCCAAACGATGGCCGGATCCTGAATCAACGCCGGAACGTAAGTCGCGAGCGCGGCGACTGCGGCGACGGCTAAAAATAAAAATCGCCGACGCCAATTAGAAATGAAAAAGAACAGCGCTGGAATCGCCAGCACCGTCGGGAGTTTGATCCACAAACTCACTCCGAGGGCAATCGCCGCCGCGAGCAATTTGTCCTTCGACAATAGCCAGACGCAGAGCAGCAAAAAGAAAGCAACGGCAGAATCGGTGTTGCCATGATAGGCAGAGAAAATGATTGACAACGGGTTCAACCAGTAAACCGCAGCGCTAAGAAAGCGCCATTGGCTTACGCCCAGCGATAAGAGCAAGAGAAAAGTCGTCACCGCGTCCAGCATTGCGAACGGCGCGCGCAGGAAAATTCGAAACGGGACGCCCGTCGTGTCGGAAGCAGTGAACAACCACGACTCGACGTCGCTAATGAACGGCGGATGATTCGCCGAAGGATCGCCGTGGTAATAACCGATCAAGCCATGGTCACGAACATCACGGGCGTGGCGTTCCCAAATGGCGACGTCCTGGGTCCCGTCAGTGAAAACTACGAGATAAAAACGAAGTGCAGCGCCCAGCGCGATAACGATCCAAAACCAAATCCCGGGACGCGAATACCAACGATCTCCGATTTCTGTCATGTTGAGCGATATGCCAGTCCGGCTCGGACCGAGATATCTCTTACTATTTCAGTTTCTCGATATCAGTCAGAAACATTTAGAGATTCCTCGGCTCCGCTCGGGAATGACAAACATTTGCAGGCTGGAACCTCTCATTGCTCCCCTCACCTTCCGCCTTCGCAAGGCTCCGGCGTGACAAGCGTTCCTCTGCCGAGCAAGGGAGAGGAAGAAGACGTGCCCCGGCGCTACGGCTTTCGCACCTCACGCTTATGCTTGTCGTAAACACAAACTTCGCGCAATCCCAAGATCGCCATCTTCCCGGCCAGCCGGTCGAAATTTTCGGCGAGCTGCACATGTGAATGCGCGTCGGACGCAGTTGTAAACGAAATCCCTTTTTCGATCGCGAGCTTGATGATGCGATCGCTCGGATAAAGCTCATCAACAGGTTTGCGCCAGCCGGCGGTGGAAAGTTCGATCGCGAGATCGCGCGAGCGAATGAAATCGAGAGTCTCGTTGATGATCGATCGAACGTCGCCGCAAGGCCGGTGTCCGTGAATCTTGATTAGATCAAGATGCGATAAGCAATCGACCAGACCTGTCGCTGCGATGTCGCGCACCCGATGAAAGTAGTCCTCATAAATCTCGTCGATGCTCCGCCCGACAAACTGTCCCGCGCCGTCGGGCAAGCTATCGAACATTTGGGTCGGGTCATCGAGGTAATGAACCGAGCCGAGCACGAAATCGAGTTTGTCCCAATTCTTTTCGACCCATTTTCGTCCGGCACCCGAAGTTTGCGGATCGTTATCGAGCTCGATGCCGGCACGGATTTTCAGATCGGGATTCGCGGCGCGCAATTTATCGATTTCATCGAAATCGATTCCGGCCAGGAAACGATCGTGATCGGTAAACGCAATATCGTTCAAACCGCGCCCGCGCGCGCTGTCGATCCACGGCTGCAAGAGTTCTCGTGAATACGGCAGAACGCGATGTCCTTGCGGATGGGAATGATAATCGCTGAAAAGTTTCATGGTGGATCGGCCGCTCCGCGGGCGATGCTAAGGCTACTCGGCTTCGCCGACATTTATAACATCGAGCTCGCCACGGGACGAGTCCGTCCGTCGGCGGACAAGGGGTTGCTCGATCCACCTTTTCCACCTACGGCTCGGTCAGGAATTTCTGCCGGACGTGAAGCTCGGGATATTTCGGAAAAAAAACGTCGGCGGTAAAGACTCGGCCTGGTGTCAGATCGCGGGTCGCGATGTTTTCCTTGTATTCGACGTGCTCCCCCGGATTGATGAGAATGGTCCCGGGCTTGTCCTTAATTGCGTGGTTCTCAGACCATTTGGTCAGGACGGCGTCGGCGGCATTGAGCAATTGAATCTCGATGCGCTGATCAGTCGGGAAATCGAGTGGGATCATGCGGTTGCCCATGTTGGTCACGGTCACTTTGACTTCCATTTGTCGAACCTCCGAGAGCCGCACTGGCTGGGGTGAGACCTGAAGGTCGAGAATCAATCCGCGTAGTTTGCGATCGTTGTATTTGGGCAACACTTCGGACGAGGAAAACGGATGCAGGATGCGGCCGAAGAGGCCTCGCTTCTTCAGAGTTGTCGTTGTAATCGGTGTCGGTGTTGGAACCGGAGTCGTCGCTACCGGTCTTGTTTCCGGCGCGGTTTCCTGCGCCGGCAGACCAGCGGCCAAGGCGAGCAGGATCGAAAAAATGATGGCGAGACGAATCATCGACGGGTTAAACACGAAAAGGTAGCGTTATCAATCGATCATGAAATCCATTTTCGCGAGTCTGATTCTGGCACTTTTCGCCGTTTCCGTCGCGGGTAAAGAGCAACATTGTATATTTCGCGTCCACGCGGAAGCGAACCCAAACGATACCCCCGTCTTTTCCAGCTCCGTTCGGGCAATATTTTCCGGAAAACAGGTCGCGATCGAGCGCATGCCGCGCTTATCCGAACGCGACGTGGTCGCGTTTTATCCATACTCGGCTGGCGATGGAAATTACGGCGCGCTTTTTGAACTGGATGAACACGGCCGTCTCGCGCTCGACGCGCTCAGCATCGAGCGACGTGGCAGTTTGCTTTTTGTCCTGATCAATGGCCGCTCGATCACGGAATTGCAGATCGACCGCCGCGTTTCCGACGGGCGGATTTATATCGCGTCCGGACTGACCAAAGCCGACATCGAGTTGATGAAAAAGGACTGGCGGCTGATTGGACAACGCCGAAAACGCTAATTCTGATGCGTTCATTGTTAGTAATCATGATCGTGGTCTGCTCGTTTCAAGTGATGGCTGTGGCGCAAACAGAAACGGCGACTGTCGATCTTGCATTGCCCACCGACAATGACGCGATTTTTCACGGTGGCGGGCCGGACTTCTATCAATATGTCGAGCGCGATTACCGCGGTGAAAAATCGACGCCGTGGGAAGGCGGCCAATACGGTTTCGTGCGCGATCCGGAGCAGACACGCGCCGGCGTTGTTTACACCCGCTTTCATGAAGGCATCGACATTCGTTGTCTGCATCGCGACGAGCGCGGCGAACCGTTGGACGAAGTGCGCGCGATCGCCGACGGCAAAGTGGTCTACACGAATTCGGTTCCCGGTTATTCAAACTACGGGAAGTACATTGTGATCGAACATCGATGGGACGCCTCGCCTTATTTCAGTCTCTACGGGCATCTCAGTAAAATTGACGTCCGAACCGGAGACGCGGTGCATCGCGGCCAGCAGATCGCGGTGATGGGTTACACCGGAGCGGGAATCAATCGCGCGCGCGCGCATTTGCACTTGGAGTTGAACCTGATGCTCAACCACAACTTCCAGGAATGGTACAATTCGTTCCTCCACGAAAACGATCCGAACCACCACGGCATTTACAACGGGATCAATCTGGTCGGGCTTAATATTGCGCGGCTCTACTTAAAGTTGCGCGAAAATCCGTCGCTCACGATTCCGCAATTTCTCGCCGAAGAAGAAATGTTCTATAAAGTAGCGCTGCCGAATTCCCGTCACTTCGAACTTCCAAAACTTTATCCCTGGCTGGTAAGCGGAACAGCGGAGGCGCGATCCTGGACCGTTAGCTTTGCGCGAAGTGGGTTGCCGCTCAAAATCGAGCCGAGCGAGCTGAAGGTGAAACAGCCGGAGATTGTTTATGTGAAACCAAACTCGCTTAATGCGTCTTACCTAACGGATGGCATCGCTACCGGGTCGACGACTCATGCGCATCTCACCGAACATGGAAAACAGTTGATGCAGCTGCTGATTTTCCCTGAGTGACAAACCGATCCGGGTGGATCGGTTTGTCCTCAAGACGATGCTAACAATGGCGGCGGAGCCGCATACGTTTATCAACGCGTTCGGAGAACGCGTTCCACCTCAACACGACGTCGGCTGGCGTTGCGCGACCGCGACGCCGTGCGGAATTGCGCCGGCGACAAACCCGAGACATTCCACGGCGCCGCTCGGTTTGCCCGGAAGCGCGATCACGAGTGAATCATCAACCACTGCGGCGAGATTGCGCGAAAGAATCGCGTTCGGCGTGATCTTCATCGATTCGGCGCGCATTACTTCGCCAAAACCCGGCAGTTCCACGCGCATGACTGCGCGAATCGCTTCGGGCGTAACATCGCGCGGTCCAATTCCGGTGCCGCCAGTGGTCAGAATCAACCCGCAACCCTGTTTCGAAAACGAACGGATCGTTTCCTGAATTCGGGCGGCGTCATCCGGGATCACCGCTTCAGACAAGACCTGCCAGCCGTTCTTTTGCGCAACTTCCTTGAGCGCGGGTCCACCAAGGTCTTTGTAATCGCCTGCGCTAGCCCGATCCGAAATGGTGATAAGCCCGACAACGATCTGCATTAAACTTTTGTTTTCCTAATTAATCGGACGTCCGCGATCTGCATCTTCTTATCGACAGCTTTGCACATATCGTAAATGGTGAGCAACGCGATGGAGACGCCGGTGAGCGCTTCCATCTCGACGCCGGTTTGGGCAACCGTGCGCGCGGTGCACGTGACCTCGGCGCCGTCGCGCGCACCAACGATGTCGATCTTCACATCGCTCAACGGCAGCGTGTGGCAAAGCGGAATGAGGTTTGCAGTCTGTTTCGCCGCTTGAATTCCCGCGAGGCGCGCAGTCGCGAAAACGTTTCCTTTTGCGATCCGATCTTTTGAGATCAGGTCGAGCGTCTTGCGCTGGAGCTTGATCTTTCCTTTCGCGATGGCGGCACGAGTGCTCATCGGTTTCGCTGAGACATCAACCATTTGGGCGCGGCCGTCGCCGTCGATGTGAGACAGTCGGTCCATCGCTCAGCCGCCGATGGCAATCATCTTGCGGTCCGGCTGATAATTATTCCGGAAATCGTGCTGCTCCGGCTTGCGGTCGACCACATCGATGAAAAACCGGCGCAACTCTTCATCGCTCGCGCCCGCGCGCAGTGGTTTCATGATGTCGAACTCGAGATAACTGCCAAGGCACGGCCGCAATTTGCCGTCGCACGTGAGACGAAGCTTGTTGCAGCTTTCGCAGAAGTGAAGGTTCGTCATCGCCCCGATGAATCCGATCCGTTGTTCGCGACCGGGGATTTGGTAATAGGTGGCCGGGCCATTTGTTCGGAATGAGGTCTCGGGAATCAAATCGCCGAAGCGTTTCTCGATCGTCCGCTTTGCTTCGGCGATCGGAAGGAAATTTTCGTCGCTCAACACCTCGGTGGTGCTGACCGGCATCATTTCGATGAAGCGAAGGATCAGATTGCGGGCGGCCGCGAATTCAATCAGCGGAACCAATTGGTCGTCGTTACGCCCGCGCATCAGAACCGTGTTCAGTTTGATTTGGTCGAATCCGGCCGCGATGGCCGCGTCAATTCCTTTCAAAACCTGCGCGTGGAAATCACGGCCGGTAATCTGGGAGTAAAGATGTCGATCTAACGTGTCGAGCGAGACGTTGATCGATTGCGCGCCTGCGCTGCGCAGTGCTGCTGCCATTGTTTGTCCCGGCGCAATTTCACGCGCGAGCAAGGTCCCATTCGTTGAAATCCCTAGGCTGGCGATTGCGGAGATTTTTGGAATTTCCCGAACGAAATCGACGACATTGCGGCGAGTGAGCGGTTCGCCGCCGGTGACGCGCACTTTTGTTACGCCCAACTCGGAAGCGACCCGGATAAGACGCAACGTTTCTTCGTAACTGAGAACCTCCTCACGCGGCAGCCATTCCTGGAGCTCGCGCGGCATGCAATAGTTGCAACGTTCGTTACAACGATCAGTAATCGAAACGCGCAGGTACGAGATGCGATGGCCGTAACGATCTTCCATGTGCGACGCAACGCTACGGTTTTCCCGGTGTTGAATCAAGGAGCTGCAATAATTGACTGACCATGTCGCGGCTGTATCATTTTTTTTATGAAAACAATTTCCAAGACGCTGTTGTTAGGTTTGGCCACCGTCGGGCTCTGCCTAACAAGTTGCGAGACGCTGGAGAACCGGATTTCCGAGCACCCGGATATTTTCAATTCCCTTTCGCCACGCGACCAGGCATTGGTGCGCCAGGGACAGATCCGCTCCGGCATGTCGATGAACGCGGTCTGGCTCGCCTGGGGTTCGCCTGAGCAAAAGACCGTGGGCGAAATGCGAGGCCATCCTAGCGAGACCTGGATTTACGTGGAAAATCGGACCGCGCCGTACGGCTCAGCGTATTACCCATTCTATGGTTACGGTCCGGGATTTTACGGCGGTTTTGGCGGCGTCGGGTTCGCCCGAACGCACCACCATGGCCGCTCATTCGTTTTCTTCGGCGATCCGTTCTACGACCCCTTCTATTACTCCTACATTCCGCCGACGATTTCGATCCCGTACAAGACGGTCACGTTTTCCAACGGGCGCGTGATGTCGTTCCAGTATTTGGCGCCACCATATCGCTAAATTCTGGTCGCGTAATAACGCGGAGCGCGCCAGTGTAGTGCCAGAGCACACATGGCTTATCGCTCATTTCGGCATTTTCTCGAAACGCTCGAGCAAGCGGGCGAGCTGACGCGCGTCGCCGATCCGGTCGACACCAACCTGCTCATTACCGAATGGGCCGACCGCGAGATGAAATCACCCGGCGGCGGAAAGGCCTTGCTCTTCGAGCAGCCTGTCATTGATGGGAAAATTTCGAAATTTCCAGTGGCGATCAACACGATGGGCTCGCGCAAACGGATCGCGATGGCGCTCGGCCGCGAAAGCATTGAAGAGATCGCACAGGAGATTCAGCTGATTCTCAAAGCGAAACCGCCGACCGATCTGCGCGAAGGTTGGGGTTTGCTTAAACAGGGGATTCATCTTCTGCACGCGCGACCGAAGAGTGTGCGTGAAGCCGCATGCCAGGAAGTCGTCCACAACATTGAGTCCGGGACCGGACCGGCGGATGATTTTTCGCTGCGCGACCTGCCGATTTTGAAATGCTGGCCGAATGACGGCGGCCGCTTCGTCACCCTGCCGAATGTGCACACCCGCGATCCCGAAACCGGTGCGCGCAACGTCGGCGTGTATCGGATGCAAATTTTCGATGAACGAACGACAGCGATGCATTGGCAGGTCCACAAAGTGGGAGCGCGCCACGGCAAACGTTATTACGAACGCGGCGAACGGATGCCGGTCGCGGTCACCCTCGGCGGCGATCCCGCGCTTTCGTTCGCCGCCACTGCACCGTTGCCGGATGGCTTGGATGAAATTTTGTTCGCCGGGTTTTTGCGGCGCAAATCGATCGAGATGGTGCAATGCAAAACGATCGACCTCGAAGTCCCGGCCGATGTCGATTTTGTTTTAGAAGGCTACGTCCAACCAGGGGAGATGCGACCGGAAGGACCATTTGGCGACCACACCGGCTACTACACCGCGGTCGAGGACTATCCGGTTTTTCATTTGAATACGATCACCCATCGGCCGGACGCCGTTTACCCGACGACGATTGTCGGAATTCCGCCAATGGAGGATTTTTACATCGGCGACGCGGTGGTGCGAATCTTTTTGCCGGTGTTCAAAATGAATTTTCCGGAATTGGTGGACATGACGCTGCCGGCTGAAGGTGTTTTTCACAATCTCGTCTTTGTCAGCATTCGGAAACAATATCCCTATCAGGCGTTCAAGGTAATGCACGGACTCTGGGGCATGGGCCAGATGATGTTCAGCAAATACATCGTGGTGGTGGACGAAGACTGCGACGTCCACAACACCAGCGACGTATTGTTCCGCCTCTGCGCCAACACCGATCCTGCGCGCGACACAACCGTCATCAAAAATCCGAGTGATTCACTCGATCACGCGCCGAGCGAGCAAAATATCGGTTCGCACATGGGGTTTGACGCAACGCGCAAACTGCCAGGTGAAAATTATCACCGGCAATGGCCGGAGCTGCTTAGAATGACAGACGAAGCGAAGGCGCTGGTGGACGCCCTGCAAAAGAAAACACGCTGATCCCCCGACCGCGGGATCAACGCGTCTCTAAAGTAATGAATTCCTAAATTACGGTCTGCGGAATAACTGGCCGGTATCGACATCGCGCGTCAATCCACCCGGCGGAACCCCGCGCAAATCATAAACGCGTCCGGTGTAAGGACTGCGATACATTCCCGGTCCACCGGCACGGGTCGCGAACGGATAACCTCCCGACGGTGGCGGACCGTATTCGCGAGCCCGATCTTCCTGGATCGCGTGGCCAATCAAGGCGCCTGTCGCGGCTCCAGCAGCTGCGCCGATTAGAGCGCCACGCGGACCACCGCTGGCGAGACCGCCGATGAGAGCACCGGCACCGGCGCCAGCCGCAGCTCCCTGGCCGGTTGGCGTATCGCACGAGTCCAAACCGAACGCGGCGAGCAAAACGCCACAAACAACTGTGAAAAGCTTTTTGTTCATAATGATCTCTTCGTTAGCCTATTGAACGCGCAAGTAAAACGAATGTTGCGCTCCAAAAACGAACTATTCCCCGCGAAAATGACTACGGCTTGCGGAAAAGTTTGTTCACGCCCTCGTCCAGAATCAACGTCCCGTGTCCCAATTTCCGGGCATCGTAGACTCGGCTAGAGTACGGGCTTTGCACGAAGCCCGAAGCCGTAGCGGAGCCTTTGTTCGCGTTTATTCCCGCCGGATAATCCTTTCCCTTGGGCATCGGATATTTCTTGGCGGCATCTTCGGGCGATACCACAACCGCCTTGGGTTCCTCGCCGAGCGCGAAAACTTTCGCCACCGGGACGAGCGTAATGCAACCGATCATTAGAGCAGAAATGAAGGATAAGTATCTTTTCATATTAATAGTTACGATTTCAATGGCTCAGACGGATGGCGCTTTCTGCTCATTCAAACAAGTTTGAGTAGTTGGGTCGCAATCCGGCCGGCCTTTTCCAGTTTGTTCAGACCGTATTCTTTTTCGAAGACACGAAATTTGTCCAGCTCCATTCGTCGCAATAGCCCCCGGTAAATCGAAGCCATGATCTCCGCCGCCACCATCGATCGTCGATCCTCTTGCGGTAAGATTTCAGCCCCGCGCGCGAAAAAGTGGCGGGCGCGCTCCGCTTCAAATTGCATCAGTTGCACAAAACGGTCGTTGTATTGTCGATTTTGAAGTTCCTTCTCCGAATAATTGAAACGCGCCAAATCCTCCAGCGGCAAATAAATCCGGTCAGCGCGCAGGTCTTTGCCGACGTCGCGGATAATATTAGTCATCTGCAACGCCAAACCGAGCTGGATGGCGTATTCCTTACAAGCTGGATTGCGGTAACCAAAAATTTCAATGCTGACCAGTCCGACGGCGCTGGCCACCCGATAACAATAGACCCGCAATTCATCGAACGTCTGGTAACGCTTGATGCTCAGGTCCATTTCGACGCCGGCGATGATCTCCTCGAGCATTTCCGGAGTAAGCGCGTACTTCTCCATTAGCTGGCGGACGTCAGCTGCGAATGAGGATTCGTTAGGCCGACCCTTCCGCAACCATTCTCGCCACCCGTTCAACCGGTGCCTTTTCTCCTCCGTCCTAAGATCGACATCGTCCGCGATGTCATCAATCACGCGGCAAAAGGCATAGAAAGTTGTGATATCGCGCCGGCGTTCCCGTCCGAGCGAAACAAAAGCGAGCGCGAGGTTTGATTTGCTGGTTCGGGTAATTTTCGCCGCATTCACGACCAGAGTTTGGGCTTTTTAATATTCAATCCACGCCTGTTGATAGAGATGGCCGGTTTCGCCGCGCCGGAACAAGCAAACCCATGACGCCAGCAGCCAGCCTGTGATAAACCCGCGCAGGAAAACAAAAATCGATTTCCAAATGACCATCGCGATCAGCCGATCGGCAATGGCGCCGCGCATGATGGCATCCGCGGTTGTGAGCAAGAAAAAGTGGATCCCGCAAATGAGCAGGAACCAGCCGAATCGGCTGAGGTTATTCCGAATGAATTCGCGATGCGCCCGGATAGCTTCGCGCAAGGTTTCATTACGGAGCGCGAGCGAAATTTGGACTGAACTGAAAGCGATGATCAATCCGCACATCAGCACGCGCTCGACCGGGAGATAATCAAGCACGTCGGGAATATTCATGAAGTAAGCGAGCAAGAGCGGGAGCCGCACAATCAAAAAGCTCACCAGCACGACGATGCCGGCCCATTCCAAAACGTAACTGAACCGGCGCATGCCAAAGCGGAAAAGCTCGCCTTCCTCAAAACTCAAACCGCGGATCCAGGCGAAGCAAACCGCTATTAAATAAACCTGGATGTAAACGCCGAAGAGATATTCAAAGATAAATGCGACGGCATCGACACTCGCGGAGATTTGCAAGAGCTCGGCGCCTGGAAGAAGTCCGCCCCATAATGGCAAAGCGAAGACAACCGGTTTGAGCAGCGCCGCGACCGCGCTCAGCAACAAGATTAGATAAACCAGATAACCCCAAAAATGGAATCGCTTCTGCAACGCACGCACGAGCGCGCCGTGCAAACCCCGCCAGTTGATCAGCATCAGCACGGCCGCGACCGCCGACAACGGATAAGTGGTTGTTGCGTCATCGAAAATTCCAGCAACACCTTCTAATGCCGGCAACGGCGCTTCCCGCCAGATCTCCATGAACGTTGGCCAATGCCAGTTTGCCATCGATGTGATCTGGGTGAGATCGACATCGGCCGTGCTTTGAATCGGAGTGAACGTGGAAAACTGAAAGACAAAATAAGCGGAGCCGAGGAGCACGAACGTGAGCCAGACACGCTTGTAACGAAGCACACAACGAAAGCCGTCACGCAGCGGCACGCGCACGGGATTAAAGAGCAGCATGATGACATAGCCGCTGAACAACCCGATCAGCGGGTAGACGCGGGACAAACCCGTGGACATCTTTTGGCCTAACGAATTAAGCCCCAGTGCGGAATGAATGGCCAGTAGACAAACAATCCGCGTCCGACCAAGTTTCTTTCCGGCACCGGCCCCCACCAGCGGCTATCAAAACTGTTGTAGCTGTTGTCGCCCATCGCGAAATAGGTGTGCCTCGGCACTTCAAACACTCTCACCGGATCGGACAGCGCCAGATGCCCCGGACCATATCCCCGGTATCCATCTCGCGCTTCCATCACTCGTTGGAAACCAAAACCTTCCGCGACCTTTCCGTTGATATACAACTTCGGCGGCTCGATTCGCAAACTGTCCCCGGGTAAGCCGGCCAACCGCTTAATGTAGAACTGAGTTTGATCGCCAATGTCGGGAATGTTTTTCGTCCGAAACACAAATACATCGCCACGATGCGGTTTGACAAAGTTGTAACTAAATTTGTCGACGAATACCTGGTCGCCCGTGTCGACCGCGCCGCGGGCGATGACTTCGCCGCGACGATAATGAACTCCCGGTGAGACCCTGAAATCTGCTCCCAATTGCTCCGGCGGACAGTAAACCAGGAATTTTTGATGCTGACAGATGATTCTCGACCAGGTGAAGAAAAAGAAAAACTTCTGGCGTTGAACTTGCAAGACCTCGTCGTTCTCGCGCGAAACGACGTTGATATAATTGCGGCCGCGAAGAACAAACTCAGCGACCTGCTGGAAAATACTCGGCGGTTCCTTCGTCATCGGATGCCCGATGATGCCGTTGAGCGTCGGCTGCATCGAACCGGTCGGGATTTTGAACGGCTGCAGATAGTAGGAGCGAATACCGATCGCCACGACGATTGCGACCAGAATGACTTCGCAATTCTCCCGCCAATGCGACTCCCACGTCACCGGCGTGAGCTGGTGGAGTTTCGCATCCAGCTCTTCAGCGCGACCTTCAATCTGTTTTCGGTCGCGTTGGCGCAACGCGGCGTGAAGTCGCCGAATGTCCGCGCCGACCGCATCATAGGTCTCGGTGTCCAAAACATCGCGCTTGTAGCGCAAATATTTCTGGGCGTGGCGGAGCAACAGTTTGCTGTGTTTAACGTAGCGCGACGTGAACATTTAAAATCTTCCTCTTCCTCTTACTGCGCTTTGAGCACCTCAATAAATGCTTCCTGCGGAATGTTGATCTTCCCGATGCTCTTCATTCGTTTTTTTCCTTCTTTCTGTTTCTCCAGCAGTTTGCGCTTCCGGGTGATGTCGCCGCCGTAGCATTTCGCGGTCACGTTTTTTCGCAAGGCCGAAACACTCTCGCGCGCAATAATTTTCCCACCAATCGCCGCCTGAATCGCCACCTGATAAAGCTGCCTCGGAATCACTTCCTTTAGCTTCGACGCCAGCTGGCGTCCCCTTCCCTCTGCCCGGTCCTTGTGAACAATGGTCGAAAACGCGTCCACCGGCTCGCCATTTACCAGCAGATCGAGTTTCACCAGTTTCGCGGCGCGATAACCGGCGTGTTCGTAATCCATCGAACCATAGCCCCGCGTGATCGACTTAATCTTGTCGTTAAAATCAACCAGAATCTCGTTCAACGGCAATTCGCAATGCAACATCACCCGCCGCGAATCGAGCGTCTCGGTGTGGTCCATTTGTCCACGCTTTTCCAAAATCAATTGCAACAGGTCGCCAATATTTTCGTTCGGGCAAAGCACGTAGGCTTTCACGATCGGCTCCCGGATTTCCTTAATCTGGCTCGGATCCGGCAAATGCGCCGGATTGTCGATTAAGAGAGTTTCGCCACGCGTCCTCACCACTTCGTAAACCACGCTCGGGCTCGTCGCAATGATGTCCATATTGTATTCGCGTCGCAATCGCTCCTGGATGATTTCCATGTGGAGCAGTCCGAGAAATCCGCAGCGAAAACCAAATCCGAGCGCGACCGAACTCTCCGGTGTGTAAATAAACGCTGAATCGTTCAAACGCAGTTTCCCAATCGCGGTTTTCAAATGCTCAAAGTCGCCGGTGTTGATCGGATAAATCCCGCTGAACACCATTGGGTGAATTTCTTGAAATCCCGGCAGCGGTTCGCGCGCGGGATTACGCTGATCGGTGATCGTGTCGCCGATTTTCATGTCGGCGATCGTTTTGATGTTGGCGATAAAATAACCAACGTCGCCCGCTTGCAGCCGCTGCTGGGTAAACATTTTCGGCGTGAATATGCCCACCTCTTTGATTTCGTAGCGGCCGTCGTTGCTCATCATCCTGATCGCCTGACCTGACTCCATTTTTCCCGATACCACCCGGACGTGTCCGATAACGCCGCGATAAACGTCGAAGACGGAATCGAACACCAGCGCACGCAATGTTTCGTCCTTCGGTTTTTCCGGCGCCGGAATCCGGTGCACGATCGCTTCCAGAATTTCGTCGATCCCGATTCCCATCTTCGCGCTCGCTTCGATCGCCTCCTCGGCTGGAATCGCGAGAATTTCCTCCAATTGACGCTTCACCGACGGCACATCCGCATTCGGCAAATCGATTTTGTTAATGACCGGCACAATCGTCAGGCCTTGTTTATGCGCGAGATGGACGTTCGCCACTGTTTGCGCTTCCACGCCTTGTGCAGCATCGACAATCAAAAGCGCGCCTTCGCACGCGGCGAGGCTTCGTGAAACCTCGTAGGCAAAATCGACGTGCCCCGGCGTGTCGAGAAGGTTCAAAAGATATCTCTGCCCGTCTTTTGCGCGATAATGCATCGTCACCGGATGCGCTTTGATCGTGATCCCGCGCTCGCGCTCCAAATCCATCGAATCAAGAAGTTGATCTTGCTTGTCGCGCTCGTGGATCGTCCCCGTCGTCTCGAGCAATCGATCGGACAAAGTGGTTTTGCCGTGATCGATGTGCGCGATGATGCAGAAATTGCGCGTTAGTTCGATTGCCATGAAAGTCGCACTATGCTGGGCGGCGGATGCTCGGTCAATCGTACCCCTTTGTCATTTCGAGCCCAACTAGCATATCGCTCGACATGACAGGAAATTCGTCGGTAACGTAACATCGACATCATGCCAAAGCTGATTCTCACCACCGAAGCCCAAGGCAAAGTCGCTTACGAATTTGCCGAACGCTCGATCACCATCGGCCGCGCGCCCGACAACCTGATCGTGATTGACGATCCGTCGGTTTCGAACCGGCATGCGCACTTGGAGCTGAGCGGGGAGACTTATCGCCTCAAGGATCTCGATTCGACCAACGGCACCAAGGTCAACGGCGTTCCCATCACTGAGACAGCGCTGCGTTTCGGGGACCGGATTCGTTTCGGCGCAATCGAAGCCCGTTTCGAGCCGGACGTCCGCGGATCGCAACCGCTCCCGCAGCGGGAAACAATCGAAGCCAAGCTAGCCGAATCGAGCGCGGCGCCGTCCGGTTTCGGCAATGCCTCACCCTTCCGGCAAAGATCGACGTCTCGCGATTCGGCGCGTCTAATCGTCTTCGGAATCGCCGCCGTGGCGGCTCTCACATTTCTCGGCAGCATGATTGCCGTGCTCGTGATGCGCGCGCCGTGATTTGTCCTACCATCTGCAAAAATCTGCGTAATCTGTGGGTGAATGCAGAAACGTTTGTTGCTTTTCGACATCGACGGCACCCTGATTCATTCCGGCGGCGCCGGCGTTGAAGCGCTCAAGCGCGCGCTGACCGAACGCTTTGGCATCAAGGACGACCTCCACGATATCGAAATCGCCGGCATGACCGATTCCGGAATCGTGATCAGCATCCTGAAAAAGCACCAAATCCCGACAACCGCCGACAACATTGCCGCATTTCTCGATAGTTACGTCCATTTTCTCTCGCTCGAATTGCCGCGCCGCAGGGGCAAACTACTGCCCGGCGTGCTCGAGCTGCTTGAAAAGCTGAAAACGCGAAAACACCTCGTCCTCGGACTTCTTACCGGCAACGTCTCACGCGGCGCACAACTCAAACTCGGCCATTATGGCGTCTGGCACTTCTTTGAATTCGGCGCCTTCGCCGACGACCACCACAATCGCAATGAACTCGGTGCGTTTGCCCGCGCCCGCGCGAAAGAAAAGCACGGTCGCGAATTTTCCGCAGACGAGATCGATGTCATCGGCGACACGCCGCGCGATATCGCCTGCGGAAAAGCGCTCGGCGCACGCACCGTCGCCGTCGCGACCGGTACTTGGAGCCGCGAAAAACTGGCGGAGCATCATCCCGACATTTTAATCGATGATCTTTCCGATGTTGACCGTCTAATGAATACGCTCGGTTGGTGATCGACCAGCGATGCTTGGGAGAAATTATAAAACCCCCTCCGCTTCCTTGTCCTATGCCACTAAAAGAACAACCAAACATTTTGCCGCTTGAGGGCGAGATCGACCTTCACGTTTCGCCGGAGGTCGCGGCATCGTTACGTACCATGATCGCGAAAAAGCCGAAGCACCTCGTGGTCGATCTTTCCAGGGTCACTTATATGGACAGCTCCGGCTTGGCCGTGCTTATCGAAGGCATGCAAAAGGTCCAGGAGTACGGCGGCAAATTCGCACTCGCCGGTGCTCAGGAAAGCGTCCAACACATTTTCGAGATCGCCCGCCTCGACCAGGTCTTCCAAATTTTTCCCGACGTCGATTCCGCACTCGCCGTAAAGTGAACTAAAAGCACGTCAGCAAACCGTCGCCATTTCGGAACAAGATCTGCTGCAAATTGTGCCCAAAAATGACGTCGTCAGATGCGGTAAATGTTCTCCCCCTTGAAGGAGAAATCGATCTTCATGTTTCTTCACACGTCGAGAGCTCGCTCGCCTCGATCATTGCAAAGCGTCCCAAGCACGTCGTGGTCGACCTTTCCGGAGTCACGTTCATAGACAGCTCAGGGCTGGCCGTCTTGATCAACGCAATGCAAGACGTCAAAGCATACGGCGGAAAGCTCACTCTCGCCGGAATCAATAATAACGTGCGATCAATCTTCGAAATAGCACGGCTCGATCAGTTCTTCCTAATTGACCCTCGCGACAATGAACTGCTCGCGGCCGATTGAAACAAGATTTTCAGCGTCGCCGCGACATTGATCGCGATATCGAACTGCGACGCGCGCTCAGTAGTGATCGATCTTGCAGAAGCGCGACGCCATTCGTCAGACCAGAACTGAATTGCGTCGCGCAACGCAGCGCTATCGCTGGAACGGTCGACAATCGAGCCGTGAACGTCGTTCTCGATGATTTCGCTGAAGCCATTGTCGCGCGTTGTGATGACCGGCAATCCCGACGCAAGCGCTTCCAGACAAGCGTTTGAGAATGGATCGTAAACGCTCGGCAAAATGAAAATGTCGGCCGCGGCGTAGATTGGCCGAAGATCGGCAACTTCGCCGAGAAAACGGATCGGTTCTTCAGTAAAAAACCGCTTCGGTTTGTAACCACGCGCGTCTCCGCGGCCGGCGACGAGCAATCGCAGTTTGCGATCGCGACAGAGTTCAAACGCTTCAATTGCAAACCGCAAACCCTTGCGTTCCCAGCCGGAGCCGGCGAAGAGCAACGCGACTTCGTCCGGCTTCAATTTTAGGTCGACCCGCGATTTTTCTCGCAGCGCCGGATCGGATCGAAATCGATCCAGTGGCACACCGTTACGAACGAGGTCGATCTTGTCCGCGGGATAACGATAAAGATCGACAATCTCGTCCTTCACCATTTCAGAATTCGCGATGACGCGGCCGGCGCCGCCTCTTGCGAAGAGCGATTCCTCGAGCTGCAAAATGTCGCGATGGTTCCGATTGAGGCTGCGAACAAATCGCTGCAGCGGCATTTCGAATCGTCTTCGGCGATTCAGCCATGCCTGATGCACGCCGTCACCGGCGCGATAAACATTGCAGCACCAAACGCGTTCGAGACTCATCAAGACATCGCAGCTAAGTTGCGGACGCGTTGTCTTCAGCTCATCGGCAAAGCCGATCGCCGAGTTTGCCTTCACTCGCGTAATCGAACCGAAACTCCACTCGTTAGTCGGCCAATCGTCGGTCGCCACGAGTCGCGCCTCGTGGCCGAGATCGACCACACCCTGCGCCAGCCTTTTTAGATAGGCTTCGGCGCCGCCGCTCGGCGAATAGCCGCGACGGGCGAAAGCGATGGTGAGTTTGCCGTTCGACATTTGAGTCTTACCAATCTTGTCATTCCGAGCGAAGTCGAGGAATCTCTTATTGTTTCAGAAATATTTAGAGATGTCTCGGCTCCGCTCGACATGACAGAAGCACTAACGCCGCAAGCAGGCCGCGCAGCCCCGCAGCTTCTGCCCAAGAGTTTGCTCTACTCCATTTTCGCGCGAATCGGCGGGCCGGGGCTCGATACCGACTCATTTGAAGCTTTACGCGCGTCAGATCGCGGAAATTTTCTCGGCAAAGCTATCGCCTACGACAACCGCCAACGCGAGATCCCTTCGCGTTTCATCCAATCACTCCGCTGGCATCCAGTCCGCCTGATTTCGTTCCTCGAAAGCCCTTATTATTATGGAGCCAAGAAAAAATATCTCGATTGGATCGCGTCGCGTCATCTCGACAGTGGCCGCTACGATTTCTTTCACAGTTGGTCGGGCGATTGCCTAGAGACTCTGCGAGTCGCAAAAAAGAGGAAGATTCCGTCGCTGATCGAAATCCCGACGTGGCATCGAGGAAGCCAGCGGGCAGAGATCAGCGGTCAGAAGTCAGAGGTTAGATCAAGATCGTGGAAGTCGCGCTTCTTGCTCGAGCGGGAGAGATTTCTGGAAGAGTATGAGCTCGCTACACTGGTGGTGGTTCTTTCCGAAAAGGCGGCCGAATCTTTTCGCGTCGCAGGTTTTCCGGATGAAAAATTATTTTATCTGCCGCGCGGCGTCGACGTGGAGCGATTCAAACCGGGAATGCGGCCGCCAATTTTCCGCGCAATTTTCTCGGGCGCGCTGATCAAGCGCAAAGGGATTCATCATCTGCTCGAAGCGTGGCACCGGCTGAATCTGCGCGACGCCGAACTTTGGTTGCTCGGCAGCATTCATGACGAAGCGAAACCATATCTGAAGCAATTCGGGCGCGAGAATGTTCGCGTTCTCGGTTTCAAACGCGATCTCGAGAATTATCTCAATCAGGGTTCGGTTTACGTTTTTCCATCGCGGCTGGAAGGCAGCGCCAAAACGATTTACGAAGCGGCCGCCTCCGGCTTGCCCATGATCACGACCCGCGAAGCGGGCGACGTGGTGCGCGATGGCGTAGAAGGAATTATCGTTCAGCCGGGAGATGTCGATGCAATCGCGGCCGCGATCGAGCATCTGTATCGGCGTCCAGAGATTGTCGCGAGCATGGGGGGCGCAGCGCGACAACGCGCAGTGGAAAATTTCACGTGGGACCATTATCGGGCGCGTTTGTTAGGCGCCTACGAAAGAGCGATCCAAATGGCGCGATAATCTTTCCGATCATGCGCGGCTCGCTTACACCTCTCACCTTAGTCCTCTCCCCTCGTCAGGGGAGAGGAGACTGTCGAAGAACGCGACCAAACGAATGCGCGTTACAACTTAGAGCGCCGACAACGAGTTCTGCCTCTCCCTTTGCAAGGGAGAGGCTACGATGAGGGTTGGAGATGAAGATTCTGCTCATTCAGCTCAAACGCATCGGCGATCTGATTTTGACCACGCCAGCGATTGCGGCTGTACGCGAGAAATTTCCGGACGCCAAGATAACGCTGGTGATTGCGCCGGAGTGCAAGGCACTCGCGCCAGCGATTGCTGGTGTTAACAAGCTGTTGGTCATGCCTCGCGGGCTTTCCGGATTTAGAGCAATCGCCGCGATTGGGCGCGGCAAATTCGATTACTGCGTCGATTTCACCCGGAACGACCGCTCGGCGTTGCTCGTTCTGCTCTCGCGTGCACGCAAACGGATCGTCTCGTTTCGAATCAAGGTCCGCTCAAAATTTCGGACGCGATTTTACAATGAGTTCGTCCAGCACCGGATGCGGGACATGCACACGATCGATTATCATCTCGCGCTGCTCGAGCCGCTTGGAATTTCCAATGTTTCACGCGCGGTCCGGTTGGAACTCCCGAAAAGCATGCGCGAGGCCGCCGACGAATTGTTGAGCGCGCCCAACATCAGAAGAGACTTCATCATTTTTCATCCCGGCTCGGCACGAGCTGAAAAATTTTGGAACGCGCAACGATGGGCGGAAGTGATCAATCACGCAGCCACCAATCATGATGTCGATCTGGTGTTGACCGGCGGATCGTTGCCGCTGGAGCAGGCGCACATTAGCGACATTAAGTCGAAAGTACACCACGAAATTGTAGATCTTTCCGGCAAAACCGACTTGCTCACGCTCGCGGCGTTGATCGCCAGGGCACACTTGTTGATCACGGTGGATTCCGCGCCGATGCATCTGGCGTCGGCATCGCGCACACCACAAGTGATCCTGTTTGGCCCGACCAATCCGTTTCACTGGCGGCCGCGGGAAAGTCCGGCGTTGATTTTACAGGGGACGTCAACATCGCCTTTTACCGAATTCGTGCCCAAGCAGCCCCGGTTGCCGATGAACCAAATCTCGACGGAGGGGGTGATCGGTGCTATGGAGACGCTGTTGTCGGCTCCGGCAACGTCGCCACCGTTATGAGCAAGGCAGAAGGCGCCAAAGTAAAACTCTCGTTCTGGGAAACCATGCGGACGGCATGGA
>Ga0209689_1000842_pt1 | contig 22156 bp, 28 predicted proteins | sample GraSoiAngelo_149_FD_187119 | JGI IMG/M metagenome (GOLD analysis project Ga0209689, IMG submission 187119) | Grasslands soil microbial communities from the Angelo Coastal Reserve, California, USA - 14_1009_09_30cm (SPAdes) (version 2) | ecosystem: Environmental > Terrestrial > Soil > Grasslands ... | reverse complement strand
CTGAGCAGGTAAAATCGCCACATCCGTCGGAAACGTTCGCCGTAACGATCTGCGAAACGGGGCCAGGTGCGGCGGAAGTTTTCCTCCCAGGCGAGCAGGGTAGGGTCGTAATTCGGCCCGATGTTCTTGACGTCTTCAATAATGAAAACGCCTTCTGCAGCGCGCGTCAGATGGGCAAGGGAAGGAAGCATGGAGTTTGGGAAAATGTAGCGCTCGATCCAGGGATCGGTGTGGACGCGTGAAAAGTTTCCGCAGATTCCCTGGCAAAGAAACAATCCATCCTCGCCTAACGAACGAGCGGCCGCTCGCATATAGGTGCGATAATTTTTGTAGCCGACATGCTCGACCATGCCCACGCTCACGACCCGATCAAATCGTTCGGTGACTTCGCGGTAGTCGCGCAGCTGGATTTCCACGTCCAATCCGCGACACCAACGTTGCGCGTAACGGCATTGCTCCTGTGAAATTGTTATCCCGACTACCTGGCAACCGTAATGGCGAGCGGCATAACGGGCCAAGCCGCCCCAGCCGCAGCCGATGTCCAGCAGGCGCAAGCCGGGTCGCAGACGCAGCCTTTGGCAAACCCAATCCAGCTTCCGCAGTTGCGCGGAGGCGAGATCGTCGCCTTCAGCGAACAGCGCACAGGAATATTGCATATTCGGATCGAGCATCGCTTCGAAGAAATCGTTGCTCAGATCGTAATGTACCCGGCCGACTTTTCGGGAGCGCCGCGGAGTTTGCTGGTTCGCGAGAAGCGCGGTGAGCAATGCCCAGACATTGGGAAGTCGAAATGCGAAACGCTTGTCGAGTCCGGCGCGAATGGCACGGCAACACATCTCATCCAGCGCTTCGCAGTCCCACCAGCCATCCATGTAGGACTCCCCGAATCCGAGCGTACCGGAAGCCAGGATCCGGCTAAAGAAGCGCCGGTCCTGCACCTGTATGTCCCAGGGGCGAGCGCCGTCGATCCGAATGTCCGCGAACGCGAGGAGATTGGTCATCACATCTTCGGCTTTGGACATAGGTTTTGATCGGTCGCACGAGTGCTTTGTCACCGCCCAAAGAATCGCGTCTGCTCCGGCAATTAGTTTGAATGGGATGTCAGCCGCAGGGTTCCGAGGACTAGCTCTCAGGATCGCGATCGGGTCGAGCTTGGTTCGGAATTTCCTCGCCACGCGCACCACTGCTTCTCTCGCTCGCCACGGATTTTCAGTCTTACTGTGGCTGTGATCGCAAGGTAACAAAGAGATGAAAGGGAGGCGTTGGAAATGATTGTTTGTCTTTCGCTCAATCTGGGCGATACTCCGACCTTATTGGATTGCTCTGGTAACTTCACTGCGCGGTAGATCGTCAGGTGAGCTTCGCTCATTGGTGGTTTGAAACCCGATTCACGGGAACGGCTCTGTAGGTCGGTAGTTTTTCCAAATTCAAACACAATGAAAATGTACGTAGGTAATCTCTCCTTTGAGAGCACCGAGAACGATCTTCAGGATCTGTTCGAACAACACGGCACCGTTAACGAAGTCCATCTGATGATGGACCGGTTTACGGGCAAATCGCGCGGGTTTGCGTTCGTCACCATGAACGACAGCGCACAAGCCAACGCCGCGGTGGGCGCGCTTAACGGCCACGAACTTAATGGCCGCGCGTTAACTGTTAACGAAGCGCGTCCGCGCGAAGAGCGTCCGCGTCCTCAAGGGGGCGGCGGCGGCGGGAAGCGTCAATTCACAGGCTTTCGCCGGTAAAGCGGTTTAGATGTCGGCCCTGAAAAATTTTCGGGGCCGACGTTACTAATAAATGACACGTCTGCCGCTACCGTATGAATTCTGAAAAAGCCATCCAACTGGAGGGCACTATCATGTCGGTGCTGCCCGGAACCATGTTTCGCGTCGCGCTCGCGAACGATCATCTCGTTCTCGCGCACATTTCCGGAAAGATGCGCAAGCGTTTCATTCGGCTTACAATCGGGGACCGGGTAAAAATGGAGATGTCGCCTTACGACACCGCCAAAGCGCGCATCGTTTACCGACTCTAATTATGGCGACGCGATTCTTTTTCGATCCGCCACGACGGCCGAAATCAAAACCCGGTCCTAACCTCAAAAGCCTGCTCGTGCGCTGTCCTTCCACGTCAAAACTGACTGATACCGGAAGGACTATCGAAGCGAACCTCTGGCCGATGGCCAAATTAAAAACACAAAAAGTCACCTGCGCGCATTGCGGCGGCGTTCATACTTGGACAAAGAAGGACGTCATTCTCGGCCGATATCAGTGAGCCGGTGATTCTTCCCAAAATTTCCGCCCTTGATTTTCCGTATTCCGACGGACCGCATCAATTGGACGACCAGCTCGTTCCTGATCGGTACGTTTTTTCTCACGCTGACAGCCGTGCCGTTATACCTGTGGTATTTCGGCCTTAATTGGTTTCAGCTAGCTATTTTTGCAGCGATGCTGGCCGCGACCGGCTTCAGCATCACGCTCGGTTATCACCGTCTCTTTTCGCACATGACTTTCCGGGCGACACTCCCGGTGCGCCTGTTCGTACTCATCTTTGGCTCCGCTGCGTTCGAGAATTCGGTCCTCATGTGGGCCAGCGAACATCGACGCCATCATAAACATGTGGATCACGACGAAGATCCGTACGACATCACCAAAGGTTTTTTCCACGCCCATATCGGCTGGCTGTTGTTCAAGCTCTTGCCACAACCGCCGTTCGATAACGTTAACGATCTAAAGAGAGATCCGCTGGTGATGTGGCAACATCGGCATATTCATCTCCTGGCAGTTATCGTCGGCTTCGGTCTGCCGACGCTGGCCGGGTTCCTGTGGGACGGCTGGATCGGCGCGCTTGGTGGTTTTCTAATTGGTGGCATCGCAAGAGTTGTAGTTCTTCAACACGGCACATTCCTGATTAACTCAGCCTGCCATACCATCGGGCGTCAGCCGTATTCGAAGCGATGCAGTGCGCGCGACTCGTTTTTCCTGGCTCTGTTTACCTTTGGCGAGGGCTATCACAATTATCATCACGAATTTCAGCACGACTATCGAAACGGCGTGAAGCCCTGGCAGTGGGATCCGACGAAATGGTTGATCTGGATTCTATCGAGACTGGGTTTAACGAACGGTCTGCGCCGAGTGCCGGAGGAAGCAATTCACGCCACGCAAGCGCGAGTACGGGATTTACGGATCGATAAAAGGCGTTGACGCGCGCGCGCATGCGAAACTGGCGGAGACTGCTGTAGCCACGGCCCCGTGGGCGGTTTTCCAGGAATTGTGACATTTTGAAGGACGACTGGCATTCTTCAAAAGATGCAGGCAGTATCCTTCCGCGTTATGAAGCCATCGCTCAGCATAATTGTAGTCTGTCTGTCGGTCTTTGCCTTCCTGGCTGCGCCCGAGGCAGCGGAAGCGGGACCTTTCGAGGACTTTTTTAGGTCGATACGTAACTCAATGGCGCGCCCCGCACCAAAGCCACGGCCGGCGCAATCGCGCCAGACGAGTCGTAAGCAGAATAATGAGACACCGCCAAGCGATGCTGCAGATGCTTCGAATAGTCAGGCTTCACCAAGTCCGACTCCGGCCCCTGCACCTCCGAATCGGAACAACGTCCGCGTGGCGAAGGCAACCGCTGTCAGGAAAAACGGAAAGGACGATCTGCCTTATGGAATTCCCGTGCCGGGAAAACAAGGCTTGGTTACCAGTCCGTTCTCGCCAGACAGTGGTTACATCGACGTCCGGAGTTTTCCGCCCGGAACCGAAGTAAAAGATCCCTACACGGGAAAGAGTTTCCTTACGCCGTAACGATCTATCGATGAAGCCAATTGGCGAGCCGACACGTGTTTCAACTGGCCTCGCTACTTAAATAAGTTCAGGTCAATTGAATCTGCCATTGCTTTGTATCCATCGTCATTGGGATGGAGATGGTCCTTTGAAGCGAACTTCGGCAACAGTTGGCTGGGATGATTGGGGTCGCGCACGACAGCGTCGAAATCAATGACGCCATCGAAAGTCCCGCTAGTCCTGATCCATTTGTTTACCGCCTGGCGCGTTGCTTCTTTTGCTTCCGAGTAATAGCCGGGAATGTCTACGCCTTCGCAAGGTGTAATCGTGGCGCCAATGAGCTTGAGGCCCCGAACGTGTGCGCGCGAAATCAACTGCCGGTACGCGTCAGTGATATCCTGAACGCTGCGCATCTCGTTTGGATCGGCAAGATATTGACCGTCCATTTTTGCACCGGGAAAACAGATATCATTGAGCCCTTCCAGCAGCACAATATGAGTGACCCCAGCCGGAACGAGCGCGTCGCGGTCGAAACGCGCCAGAGCACTGATGCCGAAGATGTCGCCATCGCGTAGCAATCGATTGCCGACGATGCCTTCGTTGACCACCGCTAATGCCGAAGTTTTTGACGTATTGGCCGCACGCCGAATCAGATCACTCGGCCAATTGTTATCCGCATCGACGGTTGATCCGTCCCCGTCAGTGATGGAGTCGCCAAACGCCACAACAAGACGCTGCGACGGCTGAGCGGGAACGAGAACCGCAGTAACGGATATCGAAGCAGTTGATGTTGTGGCTGCATCGATTTTCTCTTCATGAGTAAAGTCGCCGTGTTGCGAAATTACGGCATGCTTGAACGCAAACGCGTGCAGAGTCGGAGTGGTAAGGCGTTTTGGGAAGTAGATGCTCACGCTGATCTCGGCTCCGAAGATTACCGGAAACGTCATTGGATCACTAAGCACTGGCGCTCCGGCTGGAATCGTAACCGATTTGTGTCCTTCAAATGTAACGCTTCGGATCGATTCTTGTTCAACGCTCGAGGCATCGGTTGGGACGGCAACAGTGGCCGAGCCGATTACGAGAGGCGATGAACCGAATTCGTTAGAAAAGCGAAGCTGAATCTGACTTCCTCCCATCGAGATGCGGACGCGCTCGCGCACCGTTTGATTGTCGATGTTGAGGAGAGCTTCGCGCGGATTCGGGCTTCCGGATTGTGGACTCGCCGCCCAGCTGGCGATCCAGGCATTTGTCGAACCCCTAACCGGTCCAAGGGCAAACAAGAAAAGGCTAATAAGGACGCAGATTCGCAGCGTATTCATAAAGCTAACCCGCAGTAGTGGGAGTTATTTCATCAGCGAAAAATCTGTCGGACGCATGTACACCTCATCCACCCGAAACACGTTGCCCTTCTTGTCCAGTAGAGGCTTCGCGGCTTCGACGTATGGTCGAAACACTGGGTCGGTATGGAGCGCATCCCAATTCTTTTTCGCCTCTTCCCGGCTGCGATGAGCCACGATGTAGATGAACGTGTCCTTCCATGCGGGATCTTCGTTTGGCACCCAGAAGCCCACCACGTTGATGCCGTGGCTGGCCATCAGCTTTGAAGCGTCGTAAAAGAGCGATTCAAGGGCAGGTACTTTGCCTGGCACGGCATGATAAATTCGAAGCTCGAAGACGCGGCTGCTATTGGTCTTCAAATGGTTTGCGTGCGACAAACGAGCGGTAACGAGTGATCCGACAGCAAACGAAACGAGGACCGCGCCCCAAACAATCCATCCGTTGAATTTCCATCGGTTGGGCGTTGTCAATAGCACATTTCTTTTCATACCGTCTGCTTCCCTTTGCGCATCCCAGTCAGTTGACTAACTGATATAATAGTATACAGTCCGGGTCAGTCAAGGATGGAGTAATGCCAAAATCGAAAACGAACAATCGGACGCGGCTTCTTCAGGCCGCCGTGAAGGTCACCCATCGCTACGGGTTCGACCCCATGACTCTTGCTGACATTGCGAAGGAGGCGCGGGTTCCTCTGGGCAATCTCTACTACTACTTCAAGACGAAGGAGGAGATTGCCGACGCCATTGTCGACCTTCGCGTTTCGCGATTGAGGGTACTGCTGCAAGAGCTGAACAAAAAGGGTTCTCCCAAAGAGCGACTGTGCGGCTTCGCCCAGCTGAAGATTGATAACCGAGACGTGCTGGCCCGCAGTGGTTGTCCTGTCGGGACCTTGTCTTCCGAATTGCGTAAGCACGGCGGCGCAGTTGCTAACAAGGCGTCAATATTGTTCGCGGAGGGTCTCGTGTGGATGGAGGCGCAGTTCAAGGCGCTAGGTAAAGGAGCGGATTCGCGTGGGCTCGCCGTGCATCTCATGGCCGCGTTGCAAGGCGTATCATTGCTAGCTCACACTTTCCACGACCCCCGCATGATCTCAGTCGAGGTGGCGCACCTCAAGAAGTGGATTCGCGCTCTCTAGATGTTAGCGCCGTGTGTCGAACAGATGCCGAAACCAATTGTTCGATCTGCCAAGGCGTTGGGCCTTTAGTAATATGTTCCTTGTCATCGCATACTTTGATGATTACGCCGGCAAGACGGTGACAATCAGAGGGAGGGCAACTGTCCGCAGTGGGTTCGCGTTGCTTCCAAGTCGAAGAGATTCGAAAATTCTGACGGCGGGTCAGCCCCATAGTTCTCGCGAGGGAACGCCAATTTTTCCATTCGCGTATGGCACCGGATGATCACGATCGCGCGCCAGGAGTAGAGGCCCGTCGAGATCGATCCAAGTCGTCAAGCTTGCCAGAAGGCGCGCGGGAGCGATCCCTAACGAGGTGCAAACCATGCAACCGATCAGTAGTTTAAATCCGCTTTCTCGTGCGCGCTCGCACAAGCGCAACGCCTCGGTCAGCCCGCCAGTCTTATCGAGCTTCACGTTAATGACTTCGTAGCGATTCGTTAGGCGAGGAAGATCGGCGGTGGTATGGCAACTTTCATCGGCGCAGACTGGAATCGGATGATCGAGACTTTCGAGGACTTCATCGGCGTCGGCCGAGAACGGTTGTTCGATGAGCTCGACGCGTAATTCCTTTAGCGCCGAAACAATCTCGCGGTAATGCGATGGCGACCATGATTCATTAGCGTCGATCAGCAGACGGGCCGCAGGCGCGGTCTCGCGCACCGCCTGAACTCGGGAAAGGTCGAGATCGTCGCCGCCGAGCTTCAGCTTTAAGATCGGCAGTTTCGCATTCGCTTTCGCTGCCGCTGACATTTTCTCCGGCGTATCCAAACTTATCGTAAACGATGTCTCGACTTCAGAAACAATCGGGATGTTCGCCAATTCCCAGGCCCGTTTGCCGAACGCTTTCGCTTCAAGATCCCATAACGCGCAATCCAAGGCATTGCGTGCCGCGCCTGGGGGCAAGAGGTCTTGCAGACCCTGGCGATTCAAATTCTTCTCGCCTGCGATCGATTCGATCTGCGCCAACACTGAGGCGGTGGTTTGATTGTAACGCGCGAGCGGAATGCCTTCGCCGCGACCGATCTCTTTGCCATCGCTGACTGTCACAACGACGACTCGCGCTTCAGTTCGACTGCCACGGGAAATCCGAAACGGTTGCTTCAGAGGCCAGATTTCCTCCTTTGCCTCGATAGACAGAAAACTTGTCCGCACGGAAGGAAACGAAGGTGACGAAGGGCGGAAGTCAAAGGCCGACAAGTAAGGAAGAACGTGACATCGACGGGATTTTGTCATTTACTCTAGATCCCATCATTTAGTTCGCCTTGGTCGCGAACGAAATCGCATAAAGATAATTATGAAGCTTAAGAATTTAAGAAAAAAGATCCAACGACTCGAGAAACGCCTGCAAGAAGGCCCAAAGAAACTGGCTAGGCTAAAACAAAAACTACAGGCAACGGAGGCAGCAAAGGCGGCGAAAGCCAGAAAGAAGTCGGCTGCCAAGGCTCCTAAGCCAATCGAAGCGAAGAAATCGGTCGCCGTTAAAAAGGTGAAGAAAAAGCTGAATCTTTCACCGGAACGCCGTGCTCAACTCGCGGCTGCGATGAAAGCCCGGTGGGCTGCAAAGAGAGCCACCGAGGCGAGCGCGAAATCTGGCTCGAGCGACAATCAACATTCAGCCCCTCCAGGATCAACGCCGCATGAGCCGGAAAACAGGCCCGACGGCGCTTGAAGAGTTCGTTAAAAAACAAAACGCTCAACGTCCAACGCTTAACGCCCAAGTCAGAGACAGCCTCGCTGCGGCAAGTTGGAATTTTTAACGTAAGGAAATTCCAAAACCTTTTGCGAACAGGCGAAGGTAGCGAAAAATCGAGTCGATGATCAGGAATGAGCCTTGCGCTTCGTTCTGTTTGTTGCCTTCTGTTCTGTTTTTCTCCGCCTGTTTTCACCTGCGTAGCGCAGTCTGCTAAGCTCGGCGTGTCGCGGACATGTCACGAGATGATCGTTGACCATACCGGTCGCTTGCATCAACGCGTAGCAGATCGTTGAGCCAACGAATTTGAATCCGCGTCGCTGCAAATCGCGGCTCATCGCGTCGGATTGGGCTGTGCGCGCGGGCACGTCGGCCATGCGTCGCCAGCGATTCTGGATTGGCTTGCCACCGACGAAGCTCCAAAGGTAGGCACCGAAAGTGTCAAATTCTTTGCCAACGGCGAGGGACATTCTGGCGTTTCCGATCGCCGCCGCGATCTTTAATCGGTTCCGCACGATTCCTGCGTCGCCAAGCAATCGCTTCGCATCGCGTGCGCCGTAGCGTGCAATTTTTTCGGGACGAAATCCATCAAATGCCTTCCGATAGTTGTCTCGTTTCTTTAAGATCGTGGTCCAGCTCAGGCCCGCTTGCGCGCCTTCAAGGATCAGAAATTCGAAGAGCAATCGGTCGTCGTGCACAGGGACGCCCCATTCCTCATCGTGATAAGTAATATTCGGCTCGGTTGAAGCCCACGGACAACGCGGCATAAGGTTCGCAAATTAATCGCGGCCGCACGCTACGTCGAGGCGCGTCCAAGTATTCGTTCGCTGCGACGCCGCAGCCGCCGTCAGTGTCGGCGCCGGCTCGACGCAGGATTTTCCGGATCATATTCGTACAGCCGCGCCGGATCGCCGAAGACTGCACCGAGCGCGCGCTCGGGCCAGATCTCAAAATAGCTCAGCAGCAGTGCCATCAGCGGCACGAGAATGAAGGCGAGACCGTGCGCGGCCATAATGAACATCGCCAGTGCGCGCAGTACCAAGAGATACACATCCCACCGCACTCGCTGCTTCAGCTCTTTGTCGGGCATCGCGTCATAGCCTGATTGGAACGCCTTCCAGAAATGTCCAGCCCCGAGCGCGCCGAAGGTGAACCAGAGTGCCGGCGACTGCGCAAGTTGGCGGCGCAGTTCGTTGCCAAGCAGCAGATCATGAAGCGGAATCAGCACGATCCAGTATGGCAGACCAACGATGCCGACCAGGAAAATCCATGTGACTACGCCGCGCACGAGGTTCGCTGCCGCCGATATGGCACCGGCCGATTTCGGCTGCGTCTCGCGCAGCGCACGCGGAATCAGGGCGGCGACGATTGCCGCCAGCGCAGTCAAACCGTCGAACCAGTAGTTGAACACGGCGAGCGCCGCAGACCAACCGAAACCGTAGATGCCGACAACCGGAATCAGATTGCGCGCAATCACGGCCCACGCATGGGGCCGCGATGCCAACTCGCGGAGATGCTGCGAGAGCGGCGGCGGCGCGATCGGTCTCACAGCCCTCGAGGCGGTCTTTTCTTGAGGCTTCGCCATTTCAACAGATTAGCAGACAGATTCGGTGGTGTGGAATCAATCCCATCCGTGACGACCACAAATTCTTGTTTGAACACTTTTTGTTGATTTGGAAACTAAATATACTAAAATAGTTTCTATAGTATCAATCCAGCACCTTATTGCAGCAGAAAGGAACCCACTATGAAATCTCGAATAGACCTTCACCAGGAATTACGACAACGGATTCTTGAATTGTCCGGAGTGACGGAGCGACAGAATACGGGGATCCACGAAGATGCCTTCTTTGTGGGAGGGAAAATGTTCATGCACATCCATCGGCATGGGCACTGCGACATTCAATTGTCCAAAGGCGATCAGGAACGGGTTCTCGCAGAAGGCAAAGCACGCTCACACCGATGGGCGCCGGAAGCAGGATACGTCACGTTCATCATGAACAATGACGAGGATTTGGACCGGGCAATGGATCTGATCCGGATCTCACATGCTCATTTTGCCGGCAGTCAAGGTGCTCCGCGGTTGGAACACCCGATAAAACCACCAAGGACCGTAATAACAGGGAGCCGGTCATGAAACTATTTGTTATCGGAGCGACTGGGCGAACAGGGGAGGAGATTGTTCAGCAAGCTCTTGCGAGAGGTCATCACGTCACCGCGTTTGTTCGCTCGCCTGAGGCGGTCACCTTGAGGCATGAACGGCTTGGCGTTCTCCAGGGAAATGTAACGGATGAAGAGCAACTCTCTGAGGCAATGCAAAATCACGATGCGGTCGTTTCCGCGTTGGGTCCGCGCCGGGTTTTCAAACCAAGTTCGCTTCTTCACGACAGTGCGCTTGCGACTATTCGCGCAATGCAGCGTTCGGGAGTGAGGCGGCTCGTCGTTCTCTCAGCTGCAGCGCATTTTCCGGGTATACCTAATCGGATTGTCAGTTTTATCCTGCGAAATCATATGCGCGATTCGCTTGCCATGGAAAAAGTCGTGCAAGATAGCGGTTTCGATTGGACGATCGCTCGTCCTCCGCGTCTCACACAGGAACAATACGTAACGTGTCGAAGTCGGGAAGGTGCGGCTCCCAGAAGAGGCTTCTCTATCTCCCGCAAGGCGGTTGCGGCGTTCATGCTCGATGCGATCCAGCAAAAGAAATATTATCAGAAAATCGTGGGCATTGCGAAATAGCCATTAGAATCCCCATGTTTATCGCCTACATCGTTGTTACGGTTCTGGCTGCCGCCGCTAACGTGTTTTCGGCCACACTCGATTTCATTCGCTACAAGCAGATTCTCATCAACATGGCCAAAGTTGGCGCGTCGGAGTCGTGGCTAACAACCCTTGGCATTCTCAAAGCCGCGGGAGCGCTTGGACTGCTGGCCGGTATTCGCGTTCCACTCATCGGAATAGCCGCAGCGATCGCTCTCGTGCTGTTTTTTGTCGCAGCCATCATCACCCACCTGCGCGGTCGGGACTACTCGTTTGGTCTGGCGATCGTGTTCCTCCTGCTGGCCCTGGCGGCATTCGTATTGCGAGTTGCCTCCTTATAAGCAGGGCCTCGAATACAGACGATCTGGTGTCGATTGCGAAGTTAGACTAATGAGAAAAGATGCGTCCACGATTGGTGCCTGCGCCGAAGATCGACCGCCAATCGGACGACGAAATACTCAGGCGCACGAAGGAATTTTACGAAACGTTGCATCCGTGCTGCGGGAACGGCGCCGAGCGGAGCAAACTTGCAGCCATGGCATTTTGGGGCTGTAAGCGATCCGGTGGTGAAGCAACAGATTCGGATCGCAGCGGAAAAGGAGGAGAAGGAATTTTACGCGCAGCGTGCGCCGAAAGCGTGGCTGGAAGCGCTAGCACCACTGGGCACGGATTCGAACAAGCCGTTCCTGGAAATTGCGCCGTGGTTAATCGCCCTCTTTGCACAACCGTTTCGAATTCTAACGGACGGAAGCCGTTCGCCAACCTACTACGCGATTGAATCAGTGGGCATCGCGACCGGCATATTGGTTACAGCGGTGCACTCGTGTGGATTGGTTTCGTTAACTCATACGCCGAGTCCGATGGGATTTTTGAATTGGATCCTCGGACGACCGTCGTATGAGAAACCTTTTGTGCTTCTGGTGGTTGGACATCCTGCGGAAAATGCGCTGGTTCCTGACATCGGACGTAAGGCGGTAGAGAAGATTAGCTCGTTTGTGACAGCCGGTGATTCTAAAAGATTGACTGATGATTGAATTGTTGAAATGGGACGCGTGATGAGCCCGAATCGCATGAAACCAATGACCTCGTGGTTTGTTCTATGTGCGTTCGTATTCTCGGTCTCTGCGGTACATTCTACGCCGGAACTTACATTGGATGATTTGAGGAAGCTCGAGATCATCTGCTTTGTTCCTTCGTATCTACCGAAAGGTTTTCGATTGCACCGGGTCGATATCACTTACGACGAGTTGCACGAGGAGTTCGACGACATCCAGCATCAGTTGCCGCTTTACTCGATCGTCTACAGCAACGATTCAGACTGCGGAGCGACATTTTCGATTGAGTCGGCACGCGAAGGGATCGGCGACCGAAACATCATGGTGGACGAGGAGGCCGCGGAGGAAATGGAAATCCAAACGCCTCTCGGGCCGATGTATCTCATATACAGACCGAAAGGGAAAAGCGGCCGCAAGGATGAGATCATCGCGAATTGGGTGAGCGATGCGAAAATGAACGCAGAAAAGGCCAAAGGCACGCAGAACCATCCTATCCTCGGCAGATACCACGGGTTCTCTGCGACGGGCATTACGCTCGCAGAGTTTACCCAGGTTGCACAGTCACTTCACCCCATCCGTGATGAGAAGCTTGCCACGCCGGCAGCGCAAACTTCCGCGCTTAAGATTCACCCCAAAGTTTTCAACATGATTAACTGCTGGATCTCGGATTCGGAAAGTCCGGTCGTAACAGAAATCAATCTGGATGCCGTGGAGAAAAATGGGAACGAGTTTAATCAGGATGGGCTGAAGCAAGACGGCGACTGGCTACAATGTCCGGTGTCCGATACCAGTGGATTCATGCGCTACCGGGTGCTCGAGTCAAAAAGGGACCATTACAAGATTGAGTATCAGGAAAACGGCGGCGGCACGCTCACAACGGCAGCTGTCATCGAGTTCAGTATTGAAAAACGAAACATTCAGCGTGACGGCAAATCGGTGACGATACGCGTGCTTCGCGTGTCATCTTACGAGCCGAAATAAATAGTGGCAGCGCTAAGCTCGCGACGAGATGCCGCATCTCGGTCAGTGCCAAACGAGAAAACAAGCTAGCGCGATCGCGACCAAGTCTTCGCAAATGGCCACGAAGATATCCTTGATATGCAGATTGTTCACGATACGCCGCCGGATTTCGTAACCGACGAACGCTCCGATCACGCCGCCTGTTCCACCCAGAAGTGCGCCACCGAGTAACGATTGTCCCGCTGCCGCCCAAAGGGACGCTCCGCAGAGGCCTCCGGTGAGAATGCGTGCCAATAATGGTCCGAGTGCGGTCCGTTTCGGGGTCTTGGGCAGCTTATCGGCGATTAACTCACCAATCGCGAGCACGGAAAATATCGCGACCGCCGTTCTTGATCCCATAAAGGCAAGAGGCGAGCCGTTCAGATTCAACAAGTCAAAATGTGCAGCCCACGCAACGACGGCGGGCGCCAGTAACGAACGCAGTCCAGCGACAATTCCGATTCCGATTGCGAGAAGAAACACGTAGCCCATAAACGATTCTCTTTCAAAACCAGGACGATTGCGAGTCTCGTTTCACCGACGGATTGGGGCTACTTGATTTGGGACGGGTTGTACGGTCACCATTTATCTTCGATCCGTCCCAGCCACTCAATTTTGTCAGACTGCCGATACACCCGGTAGCGATCGATTACTGGACTCGTTTCGGGATCTCCGTCGCACTTGGCGTTGTGGTTTTCGCGGAGGACAAACTGAAAATAAGCGTCGGTTGTCTCTTCGGTGCCGTAGCCAACGCAATCCAAGGAGATTCGGTGCGTATAAACGCCGTCATGCTTAAGAGTGCGCTCAAGCAGAGCCAGCGCGCTGTCTTCATCCAGCGGGTGGGAATGCGGACCAGCTTGGGCGACGACTGATAAAACGAGAATGACCGCGACAACGGCTTTCCCAACGAATCGGAACATATATTTCATCGGCCTAACGAAACATAGCAAGTAGTTGTCAGTTTGACTCAAACTTCGGTTTCTTGGCGGAAACCTTCTGGTAAGTGCCCGCCGCGGTCACGTTGTGGCCGAATCCGCAAATGCCGGTTTGGGTGACCACAAGTTTGCCTCCGGTGAATTTTAGTGTGATGCGGCATTCCTCTTCGGCGCCCTCGGGTTTGAAGATGGCGGTATCGCCCTCAATCGTTGCGACGCCGCTTCCTTCGCCCTCGTTCGCGCTTGGACCTTGCGGCGTTTTGTATTCGTAAACGCCGGAAAATTCGATCTGAAGACGCAGTTGACCGAGCGCCCAGATCTTGAATTCACTGTGTTTCGTTTTCCAAGTGCCGTTCACCTGGGCGGCTGTGACACTCTTGTCGCTGTCGGCGCACACCGTAACAATTGAGCTAGCTGCCAGACAAAGCGCCCAGAATTTCCATGTTCTTCTCATGGTGCTATCACGGAGCATCGAAATACACAAACATCGTTTGGTAAAGCAAGAAAAACTACGATGCGAAAAATAAAAGGCAGAGGGCAACCTCATGTAGCATGGCTCCGCTGCTTCCATTCTGAAAACGATCCGGCAAATTTCGGCTCTGGAGATTCGTCCAGAAGGGAGATAAGCTCGAGCGAGTGACCGTCGCGGTCGCGGAAGTACAACTGGGTCGAAGGCATCCAGCCAATTACCGATGGTTCAGTCGTTTTCTCGCCAGCAAAATTCTGCGTTTGGATGCCTGCGGCGTTTAGTCGTTTGCCCGCAGCGAGCAGTTCATCAAGCGAAACACGGAACGCGATGTGGCACTTGTGAAACTCGCAGCCGAGCGTTGTGCTCGGGCCCCATAGGCCGAGCATCGATCTTCTATCAGAGCCGGCCCACAGAAAAACGACATCGCGTGTAAGGTCGCGATGCGCAAACCGCAACCCGACGATCTCTACGTAAAATCGCTGCGCTATCTTGGTGTCGGAAACTGGCAGATGCGCTTCATACAGGTGCATGTGACCAGCTTACACCCGCTCTACCTGCGGTCGTGCGGTGACTCCGTATTGGCCATTATTCCCGAGCGTATTTCTCGTGTGGTCCTGGCGATCGAAATCGCGGCGCTGAGCAAGGTCATATACTGCGCAAACGTCCTTCGGGAAGAGAAGGTCCAGTGTCCAGTCAAATGCCACCCGAACCTTTTTGTCTAAACCGGGCAACTTGCTGAGGTAAACGGTCCGCCACATCCACCATGCGAAGAACCCCGAGAAATTAAAACCGAATATGCGCGCCACGCCTATCCGACGACCGATGGAAGCCAGCAGCCCGATAGTCTTGAATGAGAATGATTTCAAAGGACGCCGCAAGAGCACAGCCGCGATATTCTGCGCCACAATGTTTCCCTCGCGCATGGCATGTTGGGCGGTTCGTGGATGCGATTTCCCTGGATTTCTGATATCTGGAACAAACGCGCAGTCACCCACTGCCCAAACATTGGGCCAATCGGGAACTTGCAAGAATTGGTTTACGAGTAGTCGGCCTTGTTCTTTTGGGCAGGGAAGCGAAAAGATGAGCGGACTAGACACGGCTCCGGCCGTCCACACCAAATTGCGGGTTGGAATTGAGAGACCATCAACTAAAGACACGTTCTCTTCCGTCATACTCTTGACCCGAGCATTAAATCGAATTTCGACGCCGCGCCGCGCGAGCACCTTCTGCGCGTATCGTCCTAGATCTTGACCCAGCTCCGGCAAGATCACCGGACCAGAATGCACAAGCATAACTCGCAACATTTCTTCACACAGATTAGGATAGAATGGAAGCGCTTGTCGTACGAAGTCATTCAAGGCCGCCACTGTTTCCACACCGGCGAAGCCTCCGCCCGCGACTACGAAAGTAAGTAACGCCTGCCGATCGGTCTGATTACATTCTGAATTTGCCTCTTCCAGGTGGCGGAGGATTTGGGCGCGCAATCGAATCGCATTAGAAAGCGATTTCATCGGTACGGCTAACTCTGCAATACCTGGGAGATTATAAAAGTTGGTGACTGATCCCAGCGCAATGACCAAATGATCATAGCCGATTTGTTGTGGGTGATTGCGAAAGCTGCGCGAAATCGAGACTCGCTTGGCAGATAGATCAATCTGGTGCACATCCCCGACTAACACCTCAACCTTGTGAAGTAATTTCCGAAGTGGATTTACGATATTTGTGATCTCGAGATCACTCGCCGCGACCTCGTGAAGCATCGGCGTGAACAGAAAAAAATTGTCGTGACTAACGAGACAAATCTCAACCGCGCTCTTTCTCGCCAGTAATTTCTCAAGATGGATGGCGGCATAAACTCCGCCGAAACCACCGCCGAGAATGACGATCCGTTTTGGGCGCGGCCTACGGGTTACCCGAGCGATCATCGAGTTCTTTCTGTAGCTGAGTTGCCGGAAAGAAGCCGTCGAGAAATCTGTAGATGCCGTTAGGATTACCGCGCAGACGGTAGCTCGCTCTCTGCGTCCAGTAATTTGGACGGCGCTACGCCACTGGGACCGGACTGACCTAACCCCTTCTCAATCTCATCTCGCGCTGCGCTGAACTCTTTTACCGCTCGACCCATCCCTCGGGCGAGCTCAGGCAGTTTTTTTGCTCCAAACAGGAGCAACACGATAAGCAGGATTACCATCATGTCCGGCCCCATCAAATTCATGATACTAGCGATTGTAATAGGCATAAAAAAATCTCGGATATGTTTGTTTCGTAAGAAGGTTGTGCGGCGTTCAATTCATTCATACCGATCTAGCCGATTTATATTCCCGAAGAGTGACGCGCGGGTTGTTTGACCCGCCGATATTCTTGAGACGATCAGCTCTTCGATGAAATTTTTCTTCGGATAAATGGAATAAAATGACGCAAAGCCGGTCTAGTTAGATAAATGACAAAGCATTTGAATGTACTGTGCCGCGCCGAGGTTATGACCCCTCGAAAATCACTATGGCTTTGCCACTGAAAGCGGCGCATGCTTCCGAGACCGAAGATTTCGAATCGAGTCGGAACATTGTGAAGTTCACGGTATTCAAGGGAAGCGACCAGAATCACGCTCAGAAAGCGGAGCTGGCCTCTTTTGAAGAAGCGCTGCTGCCGCATCTTGATGCAGCCCACAATTTGGCGAGGTGGTTGCTGCGCAATGAACAAGATGCGGAGGATGTCGTGCAAGAGGCGTATCTGCGGGCGTTCAAGTCTTTTGGCGGATTCCACGGTTCTAACGGGCGGGCTTGGCTGCTCACAATCGTCCGAAATACTTCATATACCCTGCTAAAAAAGAATCGTGCAGCCGATCTCATCACAACTTTCGATGACGAAATACACGCGCCCGGACACGAGTCTGTGAGTCCCGCGACGATTCTTGAGAACTCTGAAGACGCGGAACTAATTAGGGAAGCGATGGATGAATTGCCAGCGGAATTCCGTGAGATCTTGGTATTGCGACACCAGGAAGGTCTCTCCTACAAGGAAATAGCCGACATCGCGCAAATTCCGCCGGGCACGGTCATGTCGCGGCTCGCCCGCGCCCGAGGCAAGCTTAAGGAATATTTAGCAGCCCGGATCGGTAAGGAGAAATAGATGAACTGCGAAGAAGCCACAAAGTTGATGGATGGTTATTTGGATAGCGAACTGGATCCAATTACCAGTCAGAAAATCGAACAGCACTTGCGGGAGTGCCCTAAATGCGATCAAGCTTACAAAATCCATGGCTCGCTGATTCGCGTGATTGGCAACGCAACTCCTTATTACAAGGTGCCCGCGGAATTACGTGAGCAAATTCAATCGTCTTTACGAGACGCAGTCGGCGCGAAAGATAAGGGCGGTAGTGGGCAGCCAGGTCAACTCTCAGTCCCACGGCCGCAAGGAGAGCGGCGTCCCGTCCTTTCTCAGGTGCCATGGAACTGGCTGGCTTTGGCAGCAACTATAATGTTAGGCGCGCTTATCACTGCAGTTTTTCTGCCTCGAATGCGCCCACCCAATGCCGATCAGTTTCTCGCGACACAACTTATAGCTAGTCACGTTCGCTCGCTCATGGCAAACCACCTTATGGACGTCCCATCTTCCGATCAGCACACGGTAAAGCCATGGCTGGATGCGAAACTCGATTTCGCGGCTCCCGTGGCAGACCTTTCCAGCCAGGGTTTTCCTTTGATTGGCGGCCGCCTTGATTACCTCAATAACCATTCGGTAGCAGCTCTGGTTTACCAAAAACGCAAACATTTTGTTAATCTGTTTATTTGGCCAACAACGCCCGAGGATAGCACAGCGCAGACAGTGGTTGAGCGGGAGGGCTATCACCTGGTCCATTGGAGCGACGGCGATTTCACTTACTGGGCGGTATCGGACGTCAACCCTAGCGACTTGCAGAATTTCAAGCAGCTGTTTGAACAACAAACAGCGCGTCACTAACAAAGCGACGAGTCTGTCGCCCGGTCGTAGATTGCAGTGATCTAATCAGCTCCGGCTGATTGTGCCGCGCGCCTAAGTAACATTTTTCGGACACCGCGGCAGCCATGGCTGTAACCGAGTCCTCCGGGCGAGTGCACCCGTTGTCGCTCGTCGTTTGGGACTATGGCTCCGCCTCCAGCAACGTATCACAAGCTACCCAGGAAGTGCTGTGTTCTGCCAATGCGCCTCACAACGGGAATATCTGTTCGGCAAAATGGTAGGGATAAGTGAAAGCAGATTTACAAACGCAACAAATGAACTCCACCGATACAAGCACTCACGGGCCGCCAACGTCTTCTGGCGGCGATAACAACCAGCCTGGAACATGGCTCGCGGCAGTCTTGCCGCTCCTAAGATACCTAAACACGCGCACATTGGCCTTTTTACTGTTCGTTGGTTTTGCATTCCTGAATCCTACGCACGGGAAAGACGCCCCAATCGACAAGCCAGCTGCCGGAGTTACAAACACGGAGCCGCGCGATAATGGCTACCAGGGCGCCTCGGCTGCGGCACCGTTGATCCTGTGGCAGTTCACGGCCCGAATTGTTCACGCTTTCACAGCCGCACTAAACGACCCGGCGCTTATCGAATACGCGAAACAGCAAGGAACAGACATACACGATTTACAGACAACGCCCTGCCAGGGCGCGGAGAGAAAAACATCAACCTACTAACATTATATCACAGCATATGAAATCATTACTAAAATCAACCTATTCGAAAACCAAACTTCTGATTGTTCTGTTTGCCTTCTCTTGTGGCAGTCTAATGATGGCCCAAGCGGAAGATACCGATTCGTTATTCATCGGTCTGGTGCGTTCCGGTCCACCGGATCATGGTACGGGTTTAGCCGGAGGCTATCTATTGGTGTATTCGGCAACTGATCAAGTTAGCGATGGCGACCTCCCATTTAACCCCCACAGCTCCTATTTGATATACACACCGGATGGGAAGCTGTTCAAAAGCGTGGAGAATCACATGTCGCGAAGCGACGAAATTCCCGAGGTCGTGAGACTGCCAGTTGGATCTTACGTCATCGAAGCTCGATCGGAGAGGGACGGCTATGTCCGAGTGCGCATTGTTATCAAGGCCGGCCGGCAAACAATCCTCGACTTGGATTCGAGAGGCAAGGAATCACCAGCGGGGTAGCACCCAACTGAGCATCCGAAAAGCTCCGAAAGTTTCACAAGGATCGCATGAATCCGTTTGACCTAAAAGCCGCCCTGCGTGCGAAACACGAGCAACGCCCGGTAATCAATCCGCACACACATGGGGTTGTGCACGGGTCAAATGTCTGGTTGGCCAATTCCAAGCTGCTCCCATCGCGTGTGTATGCGAGAAGTGGCGCCATCACTTTTTTGGTAGCGATTTGTTATTTTTTTACAACAACAAGGAATATCTCACGCGGGCTTGCAGTCTGTAGCTACGCAGGCCGGAGTACCAGCGTCCTTACAAACAACAGTCTAATCAACAACCTGAGGTAAAACATATGTTCAGAATTTTGGCCCCGTTTGCGTTAATTTCCGCTTTCTTGCAGATCGCTTCGCTTGCGACTGCGCCGACGGACGAAGAACGGAATCCGGCCCAGCCCGTCAACGCCGTCATCGAGTGGAATAGAACTCTTTTGGCAATTGTTCGCACGCCCGGCGCTCAGCCAGCTACCATTCACTCAACTCGCAGTTTCGCGATTTTGCACGCCGCCATCTACGATGCCGTCAATAATATCGAGCCAAGGTTCAGTCCGTACCTTGTGCACCTTCCCGACGTTCCGAGGAGCGCGTCCAAGATAGCTGCGGCCGATGAGGCAGCACATGATGTCCTCGTGTTCCTATATCCTGCGTTTCAAGTGTCGTTGGACACGGAACTGCAGCAGGACTTGGCCCTGCTTCCCGATAATGAGAGAAAGGCTCAGGGAGTAGCCGTGGGGCAGGCAGTTGCCAGCCAGCAGCTCGCTGCGCGCAGCGCCGATGGAGCGAATGTAATTCCACCGCCATACGTCCCCGCTAACCAGCCCGGAGACTACCAGTTGACGACGCCTAATTTCGCGCCTGCGGATTTTACCCAGTGGCCTCAGGTCATGCCGTTTGCGTTAGAGCAGGCCAATGAGTTCCGTCCCGGTCCTCCTCCGGTACTCACAAGCGACGTTTATACTGAGGTCTTCAATGAAGTCAAAAGTCTCGGGTTCATTGACAGCACAACCCGCACTGCGGAACAAACCGAGATCGGCCAGTTCTGGAACGGCAACATCCAGGACTTCTGGAACGAGATCGCACAGACTGCCGCGCTACAACGCCATCTCAATCTTGAGCGTAGCGCGCGTCTCTTTGCGCTGCTGAATATCAGCCTTGCCGACACTACGATCGCCTTCTTCGAAGCCAAGTATACGTACAACTTTTGGCGTCCGGTAACTGCGGTTCGACTCGCAGACACTGATGGAAATCCGCAGACTGAGCCTAATCCAACTTGGCTTCCTCTATCCACGAAGACCGCTCCAGATCCTTCCTACCCAGGAGCACACAGCGCAATCAGTAAAGCGGGCGCGACCGTGTTGAGCTTTTACTTCGGCGACCAATTCACTTTCGATGTCAGCTCCGAGTCGCTGGCGGGAGTGACGCGACACTTCACAAGCTTCTCCGCAGCGGCGGAGGAAGCGGGACTGAGCCGTATTTACGCAGGGCAACACTTCCGCACTGACCACATCGCTGGTAAGGGTCTGGGCGGGCAGGTGGCAGAGTCTATCGACGGTAGCATTCTGCTCCGAGTGGAATAAAACATCAGAAGGCCGTTACTCTAGTGAGACTCGTTTCGCAGGAGGTGGATGATGCGTAGGATGAGAAGAAGCATGTTAGTAAAGTCCAGGTCGAGCCTGATGGCATTTTTTTACAACAGTGTTGCTGGTGTCGCTCGGCAGTGCATCGGCCAGAGGTAAGGATCCGTTGTTTCCCAGCCCGGTAAGACTAGGGAATTTGGATTATCGAATTGAGTTACCACAAGGCTATCTAAAGGTCTATTCGGTGAGTGATGAATTCAACGATGGCGCTCACTACGCGCACAGTTCCTACGCCATCTATTCCACTCACGGGACGCTCGTCAAGACAGTTGAAAATAGCATTTCGCGCACTGATGAATTAATTCCCTGGGAGGTGGTGCTTCCCATTGGGTCCTACACGGTCGTTACTCGATCGGCGAGAGTTGGAGAAGTTCGCGTTCGCTTTCTTATCAAGGCTCGCCAGCGGACGATTGTCGATCTGGATCTAGCAGAACAGGAGACATACAGACGATCCTCGCAGACCAGTTATCGCCTGGCGAATTCAAGCCATTCGTAACTTTCAATCTTACGAAAACCTTGCATGAACACCCAAGCGAGGAGTGAGTTTAATGCAAGCTACAACGATCGCGTCGGGAAAATCCGCGCAGCGGCCGCCATCGCATTAAAGGAATTAGATCAGTTGCGTTCAGGCGGACTCATGACGCAAGAAGCACTCCATGGTGAGGTCGCGCGCATCGCACGAGAGAAGCTCAACCCTTACGGATGCGATCTCGTTGTTCATCGAATGGCTGATGGCCTCACACGATTCTTAATCGAGGTCCAGAGCACTGGGAGACGATACGATCTAATCAAGAGTTTTTTCCATCGCGACAAAGATTTTGGGAATAAAATCGCGCGGCATCGGTAAGGACGGGTGGGCAAGGCAATACGCCAAGCACTAACTAAAACCAAACCAATATTAGTCCATTCTATGAAATCTGAAATCAAACCTGCAGTTATTAATGAGCGCGACAGCGCTGAATCATCGAATCCTAGCCAGGAATTCCCGCAGCCTCGACGCCTCGCCAGACGATCCTTTCTGCGCAATCTCGGCATGGGAGCCGCTCTTCTGGCCCCGGGAGCTGCTTTACTAGGCAGTGCTAGCAAGGCATTAGCAGCTAATGGAAGGCAAAGGCTCAACGCAGGTGATGT
>Ga0209689_1000841_pt1 | contig 22168 bp, 28 predicted proteins | sample GraSoiAngelo_149_FD_187119 | JGI IMG/M metagenome (GOLD analysis project Ga0209689, IMG submission 187119) | Grasslands soil microbial communities from the Angelo Coastal Reserve, California, USA - 14_1009_09_30cm (SPAdes) (version 2) | ecosystem: Environmental > Terrestrial > Soil > Grasslands ... | reverse complement strand
CCAGACGATGCACAATGCCGGGCCGCAATTCACCGCCAAGCCCAGATAGTTTTGCCATGTGATGCAACAGCGCATTTACCAATGTCCCACGATTTCGCTCGTCGTCTGTGGCTCCTGCTCCGGCATGCACCATCATCCCTGCCTGTTTGTTCACTATCGCTAAATCATCATCTTCAAACACAATGTCGAGTGGAATTTCTTCCGCCATGGCGCGTAGCGGAATCGCTTTTACCGCTCCCAGGACTGCGATGCGTTCCCCACCACGCAAACGCAGCGAGGGTTTTCCCGCGCTCTCGTTGACCAGAACCTTCTTTTGTTCGATGAGTTGCTGCACCCGTGCCCGGCTCGTCTCCGGAAGGTGGGTCACCAGAAATTGATCCAGCCGCTTACCCGCATCTTCCGCTGCAGCCAGGATCGAAATTGGAAATTGCTCGGACAAAGCCAAGCTCGCGATGAATAGAGAAGGAAAGAAAAGCCTAGTGCGCTGCCCGCGCCGGCACAGGTCTCGACGCTCCGCTGCGCAACCACCAGATGAACCCGCCAATGATCACCAGGCAAATAGAAATCAATTGCGTCCCGGTCATGATTCCGCCAAAGACCTCGCCCCGCCCCGGATCGTCGCGGAGAAATTCGAGAAAGTAGCGGGCCACACCGTAAAGCATCAGATAAGCCCCAAAAACCTGGCCATCAAACTTTTTGCGTTTCAACATCCATGTCAATAGGAAGAAGTTCGCAAGTTCCACCGCCGATTCAAAAAGCTGTGTCGGCTCGAGTGCCACGTTCAGCGGCGTGCCTGTCCAGGCATGAGCCAACGAGTTAGTGAAGGTAACTCCCCAAAAAGCATGCGTCGGTTTTCCGTAGCAGCAACCCGCGGCAAAACATCCGATACGACCGATCGCATGTCCCAGGGCCAACCCCGGCGCGAACGCGTCGCAAGTGGCCAGCGCTGGCATCTTATGTTTGCGGATATACCATGCCGCCGCCGCCAGCGCGCCAATCAGTCCGCCGGAAAAAACTCCCCCCGCCTGCAACGTGTTGAAACTGAAAATCTCGCTGGGATGAGCCGCGTAAGAACTCCAATCATTAATAATGTAAAGAATTTTCGCGCCCACAATCCCGCACAGAACGACCAAGATGCCAAGGTTCCACGCCAGTTCCCGGTCAATCCCTTGCTTCTCAGAATTGCGCACACTGATCCACAATCCGATCAGCACCCCCATGGACACCAAAAATCCATAGGTAGGCAGATTGAAATTGCCGATATGAAGAAGTCGGGGAAACACTTGTTAATATTAGATGCGCTGCTCTGAAGATAAGTTTAGCAGGAAGTGAGAAGCCGACCCACTAGGGCCGTGTGGAGGGCCGAGAATGAACCCGTCGTAGACGGTGGGAACCCGCCGCGATCCATTAGGCATTTCCGCATGGCGGAACGTTGCACACCGGACCTTCTTTACGAGTCAAGTCCCCGTTCATTCGTTTGTTGGTTCAAAAATCGGTTACCACCATCACCAACCTTGCAGGCCGGCTTTCAGAAAGGATGCTAGGGAAAACTGGAGAGATTGGCAATAGGGGGGACGTAAAAAGTTGGCAGTCCAGTTGCCAGCAGGTTCTTACCCCGCCCGTCGCTTATCCTCAAGGACCTCATCCAGGGCGCGGGATAGATGGTGAGCCCGTTGCAGATACTCGGTTGCCCCGGTATCACCGGTGCGCTTCAGCAGATGGTATTCGTCGGCAATATTCAGGGCAGCGAGGACCGCCAGACGCGCCGTATCCACGGTGTGGGTCTGCTCCGCAACAGCGCGCATCTTGGAATCGACGTACTCAGCCAATTTAATGATGTAGTCAGCGTCGGAGCCGCGAAGATTGTAGGCCTGGTCGAAAATTTCCACTCGGACAGCATTATTGCTGGGATCTTTCAGCGGCGGATGTTTCGTGACGGATGCCATAACCTGTTCGCTCCTTCCGGAAGCTCAGTCCGGCGCGGTACTCAGCTCGCCGCCTGCTGCTCCTCGGCAATGGTTTCAATCTGTTGCAGCATCTTTTCCACGCGCCCGCGGATATCTTCCCGCTCCTTGCGCAGCCTGACCATCTCGCGACGCATAGTTTCGACTTCTTCCTCGCGCTCTTCCAGTTGCTCGCGCACGCGCCGTACATCGCGCTCCGCAACTGCGCGCGCCTCTCGTGCCGCTTTGTACAGCTCAATAGTGCGATAAACCTTATCTTCCAGTGCTTGGAAATCGTCAGCAGGAACCTGGTTGGACAACTCTTCAGCCATTCGCAAAGACATGATCGCGCTCTCTTCCCCGAGAGATTTTTATGTGGTGCGGGCGCCCTCGCCCGCATCCGAACTTGAGCGCAGTATACCGCAGAAAGCTGTGGAGAACCGTGGATCAGATGGATGAGAGGTGAACAGGAATGGACGGGGCCTGGTTAAGTCCAAAGCGCTGCCGAGCTTGCTCGGCTGGACAGGCGAGTCGCCTGCCCCTACGTGGTTCGTTGCAGCTTTCGCAATCGTTTTGCTGCCTCATCCAGCGTCTCATCCCGCTTGCAGAACGCGAACCTCACTTGCCGTGCGCCATCTCTAGGATCGTTGTAGAAACTCGATCCTGGCACTGCCGCCACGCCAATCGTCTTCACCAGATGACTCGTAAACTCGACATCGTTGTCGAATCCAAACGCACTGATATCGGTCATGACGTAATACGATCCGCGCGGACGGAAGCAGCGGAAACCAGCGTCCGTGAGAGCCGGCATCAAGCGGTCGCGCCGCGTGCGATATCCCTCAGCAAGATTCTTGTAATAGCTGCGCGGCAGCCCGAGCGCAACGGCTCCAGCTTCCTGCAGCGGGGCGGGCGCGCCTACGGTAAGAAAATCGTGGACTTTCCGAATGGCGTTGGTGATCGCCGGCGGAGCCACGGTCCATCCCACGCGCCATCCGGTCACGGCGTAAGTCTTCGACATGCCATTGATGGTGACGGTGCGCTCGCGCATTCCATCCAGAGTCGCGATCGAGATGTGCTCCGTGCCGTCGTAAAGAATGTGCTCGTAGATTTCGTCGGTAATGGCCAGCACATTGAACTCGACGCACAGATCGCGGATCAGCTCCAACTCCGCCCGCGTAAAAACTTTGCCGGTGGGATTATTGGGCGTGTTGACTACGATGGCTTTAGTTTGGTTGTGAAACGCCGCCCGCAGCTCGCGCTCGTCAAACGTCCACTCGCCATCGACATCCGCCTTAGCCGGCGGACGCAGCCTCACATACCGCGGCTTCGCCCCCGAGATAATCGAATCCGGCCCATAGTTTTCGTAAAACGGTTCGAAGATGATGACCTCATCTCCCGCATTGCACACCGCCAGCAAAGTGGAAACGATGGCCTCGGTCGAGCCGCAGCAAACCGTGAGTTCGGTCTCGGGATCAACCGTCATCCCCTGCCATTCCTGAAATTTCCGGGCAATGGCGTTGCGCAGACTTTTCGCGCCCCAGGTGATGGCGTACTGATTGATGTCGGCGGCAATCGCTTCCTGCGCCGCCCGCTTGATCTCCGCCGGAGCAGGGAAGTCAGGAAAGCCCTGCGCCAGATTGACGGCGTCATACATCATCGCCTTCCGCGTCATCTCGCGAATCACGGACTCAGTGAAGTGCGCGACTTTGCCGCTGAGGAAGGACTTCGTTTGCGTGGCTACATCGCCCATATTGGGTGAGATTATCAGGAGCGACGGAGAGTTGGCCACCATAGAGCGAGATCACACCGAACGTGTTGTTCGGCTGCCTGCGCAGAGCTTTAATTGGACAGGAGTGGTAGATAATTGCGCCTTGCTCAAGCTCTGAAAGGGTAATAGACTTAGCGGCGCGTTAATCCCCACATCCTAGCTTTGCAAACCGGAGAAAAAATGAAAGTAAGATCGATGCTGTTCACGTTGGTAGTGTGCTCTGTTGCATTTGTCATGAGTTCCGCCCAAAACCCCCACCTGGGTACTTGGAAGCTCAACGAAGCCAAGTCGAAGATACCCGCAGGAATGGCGAAGAACACCACCGTTACATACGCTGAGGCGGGCGACAGCGTGAAGGTCACCACCGATGGTACGAGCGGCGACGGCAAACCCATGCAGACCGAATGGACGGGCAAGTTCGACGGGAAAGACTATCCGCTGACGGGAGATCCCACTGCGGATTCGCGTTCGTACACCAAAGTCGACGATCGCACGTTGACCTTAGACAACAAGAAGGATGGGAAGGTCACCACCCACGGACGAATCGTTGTGTCCCCGGATGGAAAAACTCGCACCTTGACCGCATCAGGCAAAGATTCGGCGGGCAAGAAGATCACCAGTACCGCGGTCTACGACAAGCAGTAGTCGCATTTCGGCGCTGCTCGATATCTCACTTTTTATGGTGTCCACAGTGTGGGATGTCGAGCGCGCCAAACCAAGTGCCCGACTCACGGTAGCCCTTTTTTCAACTGCTCCAAACTGAGCACGGCGATGGGACATTTCAGGAGGTGTGGCGTGATAAGCGCCTCGTCCACGACAATGTAGGACACCACACGCCACCCGGTTCGCGCCGGTATTTCGAAGAATTTCAGCACCTCAGACATGTGCTCTCGCACCCACCGGATTCGATCCTCATGCTTCGCAACGACAGAGCGGTGCTTTCTATCTCCATACAACAAGTGGGTGACCTCGTCCAAAAGTTCGTGAGGAGTGCGGGCCACCGAGAGATCTTTGCATTCCAGAACGATTATGTGCTTCCTGCTCGCATCTGCGGCAAGCACGTCTATATCGCCGAGATTGTCAAAGCGGAGCTTGCCGATTTTTCTAACGCGCCGCTTGGTAGGCAACTTCAAGCTATCGCGTAAGGTATCCGCCACAGAATCGTTGAAGTCCTTACCTTGCTTATTTCGACGCTTGCCGATGAAAGCTCGCATGGCGCCGCTTCGAGCCTTCAGTCGGCCTGTGAGACACAGGCTGAGCAGGTTTTCACGCGCAGTTTCTAGATGTCGATCGCCCCACAGAATCTCTGGCCCCGACTGTCCCCGACGGAGGATCAGCGGGCGACGTAAGTACGAGAGCGCGCGGTTGAACCGCCATGGGTAGACATCTCCCGGAGACATTCCCGGCGGAGGCTCCAAGAAGTTGGACCTCGGTCCTAAGGAGAACAGTTCTATCGCCTCAAGGACGCGACTGTCTCGCCATCCCAGCCCATCGGAGATACGCGAGACGAGCTCGTCTCGCGTCGTCCATTCTCCGCGCTGATTATTACTTTTCATGAAATTCGTTTTGCTTCCCATTGGTTTTCCTTAAAAAATGAGTTGGATAAAAAAAAGGCGCAGCCGGGGGCCGCGCCTTTGAATAAATCCCTATATATCCAGCATAGCATTTTCAGAGCGGTAAATGGGACATCGAGGGTCGAACTATATTTGTACTGCCTGCATGGAGTTAGACCCGTTCGTGTAGTTTCTACTACATATTGACAAAGTTTTCCTCGGATTTCCACAGCTTATGTTTGAGCTTTGCAAGAGAGGCTACAACCCTACTGTTTCGACTTGCTGTGGCTTTTAACTTTCTCAGCAGTTCGTCGAATGCGGCGCTTAATTGCGGCTTGCTCTTTGCGGGCCAGGCGTTCAGTCTCGGCTACCACGTCATCGCCGGCACCACGGCTCAAGGCCGTGTCTGCCAAAGCCAGCCAGCGGGCAGTGTCATTAGGATTGTCGAGGCTGCGCGTTCCCCGCTCTTCGGCAGGCAGGGTTGCGTCTGGATCGGGCGCGTCGGGTCGTTCTTTCGGTGACATAGGCGAGCCGCTAGGGTGCCATAACCGGCTGGATTGTTCGATACAGTACATACTGTATTTCCAGAGTACCTCTTTTTTTAGTGGTCAGTGGCCAGTGATCAGTGGTCAGTTCCGCCAGCGTTAAAGCGGTGCGAGACTTCAAGGTTACTTACTTACTGCGAGTCCTTCTTCCCGAATAAGCACTTACTGGCCACTGACAACTGGCCACTGACCACTAAGTTCCTACCGCGATCGCAAGCTTCCGCCTAGCGCTTCCAGTGCGCGGACGATCTGCTGCGACCATTGTCCGACTTCATCCTCGCGCAGGGTTCGCTCTGCAGACTGGAAGCGGGCGCGAAGCAGCAGAGAGTACTTGCCGTCTGGAATCGCGCCGCCACGGAAGATCTCGACCGGAATGAAGCTGCGCAACTGGCTGAGACCGAGCGCGGTCACGGCTTGGGAAATCTTCTCGAACCCAATCGAATCGGCAAAAACAAATGAGAAGTCACGCTCGACCGCGGGATAACGTGGCAACGCTTCATAACGCACCTGACGCAGGTCGCGGCGATAGAGCTGGTCGAGATAGAGTTCGGCGATGAATACGTCCTGACGCAGCTTGCGAGTGGCGGCGATCGTGGGATGAATCTGTCCGAATTGCGCGACGGGGACGCCGTCCATGACAGCGCGCGCCGAGCGGCCGGGATGGTAGTAGTCCGCAGTCTGAGGATCAAAGTGCAAAGTGGTGTATTGGAACGGATGCAGAAGATTTTCTACATCACCCTTCACATCGAAAAACGATAGCGGACGCGCTTCTTGACGAGTCTCCTGATGAAGACGAACGCTGGGCGGCTCGGCGCTCCCAGTGGCTCCGAGGCAGATCCGCTTCAACTGCTCAGCTGTCGTGCCGGAAACCTGGAACACATTGCCGGCCTCGAACAGGCGCACATTGTCGCTTCCACGATTCAGATTGTAGGCAACCATATTCAGCATGCCCGGCACCATGGAAGTCCGCATGACAGAAGCTTCTTCGCTCAGCGGATTAGCCAATTCGATTACAGGCAAAGCGGAGAATTGTTCCGCCTCCTGATGCGAAATAAACGTCAGCGAAATGGCTTCGTTGTAGCCGAGGGCGAGCGCTGAGGTTCGTAACTTGTTATCTTTTTCCGCGTCGGGCTGTTCAACTACTGCGCCGGCATAGGCAGGCAGCGTGTCGGGAAATTTGTCATAGCCATGCAGCCGTGCGATCTCTTCGATGAGATCGACTTCGCGCTCTACATCCAGCCGCCAGCTCGGAATGCGCACCGTGAAATCCGCATCGCCTCCGCGTTCTGGGAGCACATCAAAACCGAGCTTGTCGAGGATGCGGAAAATCTCATGTGTCTCGAGCTTCTCCCCCAGAATGCGATGCACCTCGGCAATATGCAGCGCCACAGGAGCCAGATCCATGCTCCTAGCGACGACATCAAGGGGAGCGCCAACTAATTCCCCGCCTCCCGATTGAAGAATCAATTCCGCGACCCGATCGCAAGAAAGCACAGTGGACTCAAAATCCGCGCCTCGCTCAAAACGATGCGAAGCATCAGTATGCAACCCATGCCGCCGCGACATCTTCCGAACCGAAATCGGATCCCACCAAGCCGACTCGATCAGGATGTTTCGCGTCTTATCCGTAATCATGGTGTCGAAGCCACCCATGACGCCGGCCAGGGCCAAAGGTTTTCGTGCATCGGCGACGACCAGGTCTTCGGTGGTGAGCTTGCGATCGACACCGTCCAGGGTTTTGAGCTTCTCGCCATCGCGTGCGCGGCGGATGACGAGCTTGCCGCCTTCGAGCAGGTCGAGGTCAAAGACGTGTGTAGGTTTGCCCATTTCCCACAACGTGTAGTTGGTGGCGTCCACGGCGTTGTTGATCGGACGTTGATCTAGGAGAGCCAGCCGTTTTGAAATCTGTGCGGGTGACGGTTTTATTGTGACGTCGCGCAATATTCGACCGGTAAATCGCGGGCATAACGCTGGCTCATCAATCTGGATTTGAAATTCAGCGCTGCCTATGGCTGCGGGAAGCTGGGGCGCGATTGGTTTCAGCGGCAGGTTATAGATGGCGGAACATTCGCGAGCTACTCCGTAATGGTTCATGGCGTCGGGACGGTTGGTAGTGATGTCCATATCGAAAATCGTGCGGTCGCCTTCGCCGCTGATGGACTCGACCGCAATACCGGCCAGCGTGAGATCATCCGCCAGTTGGTGATAATTCACCTGGAGGTCGACGAAATCACGCAACCAGTGGGGAGAGATTTTCATTTTGTGAAGCGGAAAATATTATGCAAACTGTTCTAGAAAACGCACATCGCCCTGGAAGAAGAGCTGAATGTCGTCCACGCCATACTTCAGAATCGCGATGCGCTCTACGCCCATGCCGAAGGCGAAGCCGCTGACCTTCTTGGAATCGTAGTTCACAAATCCGTACACATTGGGATCCACCATGCCGCAACCCAACAGCTCAATCCAGCCGCTGGCCTTGCAATTGGGGCAGCGTCCGCCATCGCGGTATCCCTTGCCGCCGCAGAAAATGCAACTGATTTGCACGTCCGCGCTCGGCTCAGTGAAGGGGAAGAAAGATGGATAAAAACGTGTCTTCACACTCGAGCCGAACAGAGCCTTCATGGCGTGATCGAGCGTTCCCTTTAGATCGCAGAAAGTAATATTGGCGTCGACGGCCAGGCCTTCGACTTGATGGAAGATCGGCGAGTGAGTGGCGTCGGGAGCGTCGTTGCGATGGACCTTGCCGGGACAGACCACGCGCACCGGCGGCTGCATCTTTTCCATGGTGCGAATCTGCACTGGCGAAGTGTGAGTGCGCAGCAAGAGACGGTCGCGTAGCGGCTTCGATTCTTGATTGGCGATGAATAACGTGTCCTGCGTGTCGCGAGCAGGATGATTCGGCGGAAAGTTCAGGGCTTCGAAGTTGTAGTAGTCGGTCTCAATCTCCGGCCCTTCTTCCACTGAATAGCCAAGGTTCCGGAATACGGAAACAATTTCGTTCATCGTCTTGATGATGGGATGTTCGGCCCCCAGCGGGCGGCGGATGCCCGGGAGGGTGACGTCAACCTTCTCGGATTCGACTCGCGCGGTGGGAACGGAGCTGTGAATTCGCTTCAACGTGACGTCAACCGTCTCTTCGACTTGTACTTTTAACTGGTTGACACGTTGTCCGACGTCGCGCTTGCTGGGGGCGGGAGACTTTTTTAGCCACAGATCATTAACGGTGCTCAGGATGCCATTCTTGCGCGCTATCCAGCGGTCACGGAAAGTTTTCCATTCTGCTTCACTTTTGACCGACTTCGATTCCGCGTTCAGCGCAGAAATTAATTCGCGCGAAGCCTTTTCCAGGGCCTCTGGCGAGTAATCCGTGAGTTTAGGAACGGTGTATGCCACGTTTTCTCCAACTGACTTCAAGTGTCAGCGGCGAATCCCTCGCAGCTAAAGCTGCTCGGGATGAGATCATGGAAGCGGTTGTCGGCACGGCTGAAGCCGTGCCCTTTCAAGGCGCGGGCCCAAAGCTGTTCCACAAGCTGTTTCTGAAAGCTCTTAAGCAAAAGACTCCAGCAATGTCCGTGATGGCTAAATGCCAAGTGCCAAGTGCCGATTTAACTCAGTGCTCCCTTGGCCTGCTCGACGAGGCTTTTAAAGGCGCCGGGATCGTGGACCGCCAAGTCGGCAAGGATCTTGCGATCCAGTTCTACGCCGCCTTTTTTCAGCCCGTGGATGAATTGGCTGTAACTCATCCCATTCATTTTGGCAGCTGCGGCGATGCGCACGATCCACAGGGAGCGGTACTGGCGCTTTTTCTGTTTGCGGCCGGAGTATGCGAATTTGAGGCCGCGCTCGACCGCCTCTTTGGCGGAGCGGTACAGTTTGGATTTTGTGAGGAAATAACCGCTGGCGCGTTCTAATATCTTCTTGCGCTTGGCGCGGCGTTTGGTTCCGCGTTTTACACGAGGCATGTTCTGCTCCTTTTAATTTCCATTTTGCGGCGGCTGGAGGCAGGAGACTGGAAACAGTCGGAATGGCCTCTTCACTCACCGGGGGCCACGCTGGTCAGGCCCACAGAACGCGGACAAGAACCCGCGCTAAACAACATACAGACTAGTATGGAATCATTCGTTTGATCTTGGGGGTATCTGCGTCGCTCACCAGGACCGACTTGCCCAATTTACGTTTACGTTTGTGTGCCTTGGAAGTCAGGATATGGCGCAAATGGGAATGGCCGCGCTTCACCTTTCCGCTGGCAGTTTTCTTGAAGCGTTTGGCGGCGCCTTTGTGCGTTTTCATCTTCGGCATAAATTCCTCGGGGGTAATTAGCACTCAGCAATCAGCACTCAGCATTTAGCCATTGTAGGTTTGTACAGATTTCTGGCTAAGTGCTGCTTCTATGCCTGACTGACTCGGCCCTGCGACGATTGCTGATGTTGCTTCTCCGCCGCCTTTTTGGGGGCCAAGATCGCGTGCAGTGTGTTGCCTTCCTGCCGGGGGCGAAATTCGACGATGCCTCTTTCGCCGATGTCTTTGATCAGGCGTTCCAGGATCTCGCGCCCCAGGTTGGTGCGCGTCATCTCACGACCACGGAAGAAAATGGTGGCTTTGACTTTATCTCCCTCGTCGAGAAAACGCAGCACGTGGTTCTTTTTAGTCTCGTAATCGTGGTCGTCCACATTGATGCGGAACTTTACTTCTTTGACCACAATCACTTTCTGATGCTTCTTGGCCTCGCGTTCCTTTTTCTCCTGCTGATACAGGAATTTCCCATAGTCCATGATGCGGCATACAGGAGGCGTGGCTGTGGGAGAAATCTCGACCAGATCCAGGTTCTTCTCGCGGGCCATTTTCAGGGCTTCAAAGGGAGGCAGGATGCCGATCTGCTTGCCTTCATCATCAATCACGCGGATTTCGCGGGCTCGGATGCGGTCATTGGTGCGGATAAAACGTTTGTCGATACAATCCTCCGTCGATGAACAGGGCGAACGAGATGAAAATTATAGCATGGTCGGATGACGGAGGCGGGAGGCCAGTGCGTGACAGATCAATTCGACTAAGCGACACCATGGTTTTACAGGCAACTAATGAGTAACCTCTGAGGCAGGAGACGGCATCCGTGCTGAGTTCCAGGACTTCGGGAGAGTCCTTACCCCAATTGCACCATAATGGTGTATAGTGGTGTTATGGCAGCAAAGAAAACAATCCGCCGCAGCCTGACGCTTCCTCGTCCCATCGCCAAGCAAGTTGACAGCATGGCGAGGCGGCGGCGGCTTAGCGACAATCGCGTACTGGTAGAGTTGATTGAGCTTGGGATCGAGGCCAGACGGCAGAAAGAAAAGGATTTTTTCGACCTGGCGGAGCGCTTCCGTGCGTCGAAAGATCCTGACGAAATCAAGAAACTAGGGGAGGAATTAGGCCTCTTCGTGTTTGGTGAGTAGTGCCCAGATTGCTAGCTGGTCTGACCTTCCCATTGCCATTCGTGACCATTTGGCCGAGCGCATGCGTGATCGCAAGATCAGCCTCACCGACCTCAATCAACTCCGAATCTGGATCGAGTCGAAGCCCGACGTTTCCGAAGGACCTTGGTACAAAGACTTCGGATCGTTCAAATTGTGTGGCGAAGGCAGTTATCCCAAGACCTTTCTGCTGGCAGGCCAGACAGCAAAGGGCCGGAAGCTCTAGCTTAGCTAGCTAGGCTGGGACCTATTAATAGACTGCGACTCCGATCAACTCGGCGGTTTCGATTCCGACGACCTCTGCTTTCACCCAGCGGTTGGCGTCGTGTCGCCCTTCCACCTGGAGTTTTAGATAATTATCCGTGAGGGCCTCGGTGAAGTTGCATTCAGAAAGGCGGGGATCCTCGTCCCACCGCATGGCGTCGCTATGGGAATGAAGGGTGATGGCCTCAACCGTTTTTCCGACGAACGACTCCATGAATGCCAGCTTTTTCTCGGTCGCTCTCTCACGCAAAATCCGGTTCCGCTCCCGCGCTACATGAACGGGAACTTGATCGCGCATTGCGGCTGCTGGTGTGCCCGGACGCGGAGAGTAAGTGAAGACGTGAAGATAAGTAAACGGTAGATATTCAATCATGCGGACAGTTTCGTGAAACTCGGCATCGGTCTCGCCGGGGAAGCCGACCATGACATCGGCCCCGATGCCTGCGGTGGGCATGGCAGCGCGGATCTTCTCGATTTTCTCTCGATAATGCCAGGGACGATATTTGCGGTGCATGCGGCGCAGGACGGTATCGCTACCGGATTGCATGGGCACATGCGCATGTTTGGCGATGCGCGGTGATTGGGCCAGAAGGCGTATCAGTTCGTCGCTCCAATCCATGGGTTCGACCGAGCTAATGCGGAGTTTTTCCAGTTTGGTTTGATCGAGGATGGCACGAATCAAATCTTCAAAGCGAGGCGGGCGGGGGCGCCCGCCCCACACTTCTTGCGAGAGATCGCGTCCCCAGCGGCCGAGATTGATTCCGGAGATCACGACTTCGCGATAGCCGGCTCCCACGAGAGCATTTGTTTCATGAAGGATTTGAGGCAGCGGTAGAGACCGGCTGTGGCCGCGAACGTAGGGTATGACACAGAAGGAACAGCGGTTGTCGCAGCCGTCCTGAACTTTGAGGTTGGGGCGAGTGCGTTCATTCGGAGCATCGAATACGGGAGCGGCCAGCAGTTCGGTGTGGGCGAAGATATCCGAAACGAAGATCGGGCTTCGGTTCTCGGACGTGAGGGTGGTAATAGGGACAAAGTGGCGGACCTCAGGGGCTAAAGCCGGTGTCTTCTCTTCACTTGCGGCACGGCTGAAGCCGTGCCCTTCCCAAGACAGTGCAACACCCTCAAGCGCTTCAATATCCTGAGACCCTGCAATCGTCGGAGACCGCGTAATATCCAAAAGGACTGCAATCTCAGCCAACTGGTGTTTGTGCGAGTTCCCGATGACTTGACTCACGCCCGGCATGACGGCGATTTCATCGGGAGCCCGTTGCGCGTAGCAGCCAGTGACCACAATCTGACATTTCGGATTCTGACGATGGATACGGCGGATGGCGGCGCGTGCGTCCTGATCGGCGGCAGCAGTCACGGTGCAAGTGTTGAGCACCACAATTTCAGCTTGCGCCGGGACGTTGGCGCGAGTGAGGCCGCGCTCACGAAACTGATGCTCAATGGCAGCGCCGTCGGCCTGGGTGGCCCGGCAGCCAAAGTTCTCTACATAGAAACTGGCCACGGTCTATAGTAACTTAGAGGCAGTGCTCTTCGCCGGAGGATCCAGCCAGATGTTCTCGATTCTTCGACGAGAAGCGCAGCGGTCTTGAATTTCTTCGTTCTTGCGCTTGCGACTTACTTATTTTTACCCTCGAGGTTTTTCTATGAAGCGCCGAATTCTGCTGGTGGATGATGACGTGGCGGTTCTACTCACGCTAAAAGCGGTTCTGGAAATGAATCAGTTCGACGTGGAGACCGCATCCTCGGGCGCGGAAGCAGTTGAGAAGATGCGCTCCGGCGTCTACCAGATGGTAATTACGGACGCGCGCATGGAAACCGAAGATGCCGGATTTCATGTACTCCGCGCTGCACGCAAGCAGAGATACAATCCCGCGACTGCGTTACTCACCGCGTTTCCGCCAATGGATGGAGATTGGAAGCAGGCAGGGGCCCAGACTTTACTGGTCAAGCCGGTGGGGACGAAATACTTATTGCGGCAAATTGAGGCCCTGCTGATTGGGCATGAAGATGAAAAGCGGGGACAGAACAAATCCCCGCGCAGACAAACACCCGCAGCTCATCGCGCCCGTGGAAAGAGAGTGAGCTAGCCAGCTTGCTTCAGATTCAGGCCGTAGCCGCCTGCCGCCGCTGCTGAAAACATTCGCGGCAGAAAACGGGACGTCCCTGGGTCGGCCTGAAGGGGACGGTAGTCTCCTTGCCACATTGCGAGCAGACGGTTCGAGTTTCAACCTTGGCGAAACTTTGTCCCGGTGGGTGAGGCGTTGCACCCAGCACGGAGACGCGTTTGGTTTTACAGGCTTTGCACCGCTTGGGTTCATTTTTGAACTGCTTGTCGTGAAAGAACAGCTGTTCCCCGGCCGTGAAGACGAAGTCGGCCCCGCAGTCGATGCACTTCAATATTTTGTCCTGGAATTCCATGGAGACTTCCCCCTTCAACCAATCCCTGCTCGATGCGCGCGGCCGACGAGAGATTGCCGACACTCGTAACCCGCGCGAGGGCGCAGAGTTTCCCAATTACTGGTTGCGCAGCTAAAGATTGACCCTGGGTTCGGCCGGCCATACTGGCAAAAGTATGGATTACTGCCAAATCGTCAACAGCGAATGCAAGTGAAGCGGTACGCCCATCCAAACGGGGAGGCGATTTAAAAAAGGAATGGGCCACCCTTGGGGAGGGCGGCCCAAAAATCATTAGTCCTGCTCTTTGCGAGCTTTCTTCCGGCTGCGCTTCCGCGCCAGCGCTTCTTTCACACGCTTCTTTTCGCCGGGCTTCAAGTAAAAGGAGTGACGCTTGACCTCCTTGATGATGTCTTCCTGTTGCACCTTGCGCTTAAAACGCCGCAGTGCATTCTCGAGGGATTCTCCCTCTTGCAGTCTAACTTCAGCCAACGGACTAACACCCCCAAACTCGTCCCATTTGGACGGGATAGTTATTGCAAGGTTCAGCATACAAGTCAAGAACTATAACCATGTTACACAGGAAAAATGCGGGTTGCAGCATGAGACAGCATAATTTTAGATTCAGAAAATTAGTTTCAAAGCGATCTGCACTTGCCGTGGAGCATACGCGTCGGTGGCCCGCAAAAAGTTTGCTGGCCGCCGGTACTGTGCCGGGAAGTGATTGATTCCAGTCTGGTTATCGACTTGAACGAACTGGCCGGCGGTGTTCAGGAAGCCGTCGTCACTGAATTGGACACGCTGGTTGGCACGGTTCAGCAAGTTGAAAGACTCAGCCACCAAATCGAACTTCACTCGATCGTGAACATACAGACGACGAGTCAGGCGCATGTCCGTGGCGGCGTAATCCGGGCCCAGGAATGCGTTGCGTCCGGCTCCGGGAAGTCGATCATTGGTACTGCGGTGACGCTGGGGCCGCGTTCGGCGCTGGTGGCATAGGAATTTTGTACAGTCACTGGGCGTCCGGCGACGAGCGAATCTTGTCCATCGTCGACGGCGTGACCGAAGGTGTAGGCCAGCCGGAAATACAGACCGCTGGTCATGCGACGGCGCAGCGAAACTGTGAGGCCGTGGTACACGCTGGAGGCGGCGCTTTCGAATACGTTAATTGCGCCGATCTGTGGAATCGGCCGCACCAGCGGATAGCAAAGCTAGATCGGTGAAGCGGCGGCCGTTCAACGGCAATTCGCTGATCGCACGCTCATCGATTACGGCAGAGATGGCGGCGGGCTGGGTTTCAACCAGCGCCGGCTCATCGGAAACGGTGACGGTTTCCGTGGCTCCGGCAACTGCCAGCTTGAAAGCCAGTTGGAGGGTGCCACCGATGTCCACGTGCAGTGTGGGCGTGATCTGTGGAGACATTCCAATGGATTCGGCGCGTCCGGAGTAATCTCCTGGTGGAAGCAGCTGAAGAGCAAAGCGGCCTTCAAGGTCGGTTGAATTTGAATAGCGCAGTCCGGTCGCATTGTTGGCCAGCGTGACGCTGGCGCCTGGAATTCGGCCTCCCACCTGGTCGCTGACGATTCCCCGGATGGCGCCCGTGGAGGCGTCTTGCGCCAGCGCCGCGGTGAGAAGGAGAAAGAAAGAACGAAGACGGGCACAACAATGCGACATAGGACTCCCCCGGTATCGATAGATTGAAAGTGTCAGGTGAGTCCAGTGGCGGGGGACACTCTTGGTATAGCACCTGCCGGGTGAGAAAGTCTGTGAGGGGCAAGGTTTGTTTTTGAAATGTGTTCCGGGTTGGGAAAAGCGGGGTTTCAGATTCGAGTACTGAAGTTCGCTGTCTCAGTTCTCAGCAGCCAGGTTACAGGGTTGCTCGCTGCTTATTCAGGTCGGCAATTTTTTGCTGTACTAGTTGCTCAATCTGATGGAGGACTTGGTCTTCGGAGAGGCGGGTGGAGTCGAGGATCAGGGAGTCGGGCGCGGGTGCGAGGGGAGAGGCTGTGCGCGTACGATCACGGCGGTCGCGTTCACGCAGCTCAACCGGGGATTCGGCCGCCACTCCGCGCAGATGCTGCTGCTGCAATCGCCGCTGTTCGCGGACTACAGGGTCGGCATCCAGGAAGACTTTTACATCCGCGTCAGGGAAAACCTTGGTAGCGATGTCACGGCCTTCCATCACCACGCCGCCGCCAGTGCCCATTTCGCGCTGGCGCTGCACCATCCATTCACGCACTTTGGGATGAACGGAGACGCGGGATGCGCCTTCGGTGACGTCAGTCTCGCGCACACGCTGAGTGACATCGCGCCCATCCAGCAATACGCGGTTGCCGCCCATAGCGGGTTCAAGCTGGATTCGCGAATTATGGGCCAGGTTTAGCAGCGGCGCTTCTTCGTCGAAGGATGCGTCCCATTCGATCGCTTTGAGGGCCAGGGCGCGGTACATGGCGCCGCTTTCCAGGTTGACATAGCCCAACTTGCGGGCCAGACGCGAGGCAATCGTGCTTTTGCCGGCACCAGCCGGGCCATCGATGGCAATGATCAGTTTGCGTGGTTCAGTCATCGGAAAGCTAATGATTGTACACGCGGCAGATAGGGAAGGAGTGTGTGGGTGTGGCAGAAGATCTATGGATATTCAGACGATGAAGGGCGCAGCCGAGCTGCGCCCCGTGGCACTCGTCTTTAGCGCCGATTCAGCGATTTTTTGATGAAGGCGCCGGTTTGCAGTTCGGCCATGGCCTGTCGTAGCTGTTCTTGCGTGTTCATCACAATCGGTCCGTACCATGCAACCGGTTCCTCGATCGGCTTGCCCGATACCAGAAGGAAACGGATACCCTGGTCGCCGGCCTGGACGCTGATCTCATCACCGCGGTGAAACAGCACCAGCGAGTGATTGCTAACGTCGTACACAGGCGCGGCGTTGGGGTCCACCGTCTGCTCAGTAAGAACCGCACGAGGTTCCGAGGAATCACGGAACGTGCCAGAGCCCGCGAACACGTAGGCAAAGGCGTTGCGCGTGGTCTCAATCTTGAGCCGCTTCCGCTGGCCCGGGGCAACCGAGACATCGAGGTAATTCGGATCAGCGGCCACCCCTTCCACCGGCCCCCTCTTACCCCAGAATTCCCCGCAGATGATGCGGACGCGGGTGCCGTCATCGTCGGTGACCTCGGGGATCGCGCTGGCCGGAATGTCCTGATAACGTGGGTCGGTCATCTTCAGCGATGAAGGCAGGTTGGCCCAGAGCTGGAAGCCGTGCATGCGTCCCTGCTTATCACCCTTTGGCATCTCCTGGTGGAGAATGCCGCTGCCGGCGGTCATCCATTGCACGTCGCCGGCGGTCATTTTGCCCTTGTTGCCAAGACTGTCGCCGTGCTCGACTGAGCCGGCGAGCACGTAGGTGATGGTCTCGATCCCGCGGTGGGGATGCCAGGGAAATCCCGCCAGGTAGTCCCCAGGATTGTCGTTGCGGAAATCGTCCAGTAAGAGAAACGGATCGAAATCCTTGGTCTTGCCGAAGCCGAAGGCACGCTGCAGCTTCACGCCCGCGCCTTCGATCGTGGGTGTGGTTTGAATAATTTGTTTAATTGGTCGGAGTGACATATTTTCCCTTTCTATGCCAGGCAGCGCACGGGTTGGACGTGTGCCGTGGCGGATAATTCAAGCTCTGAGGAATTCCGCGTCGAGCGTGATGGTCACCTCGTCGCCAACCAGGATGCCACCGGTCTCGAGCGCTGCGTTCCAAGTCAAACCAAAGTCTTTGCGGTTGATCTTTGTGGTCGCGGATACCGCAACTCGGGTACCGCCCCAGGGATCCTTCGTAGGCGGAGTTGGCCCGTCCACGGCAAAGAGCACTTTGCGGGTGACACCGCGAATGGTCAGGTCGCCCTCTACCGCCAGCTCTCCGTCCCGGACAAGCCTGATGTCCGTGGACTTGAAAGACAAGGTGGGAAACTTTTCCATGTGGAAGAAGTCGGGACTCTTCAGGTGCGCATCGCGCTGAGCGTCTCGCGTTTCAATGGAGGCCGCTTCGATCACGGCTTCGACGCGAGAGTTTGTCAGGTCGGTTTCGTCCAGAGTTAACACTCCTGTCCACTTTGGGGAATTGCCCCTTCACGTTGGAGATCATCATGTGCTTCACCTTGAACTCGGCAACGGAGTGAGCCGGGTCGATGTTCCAGGTGGTAGTTGCGGTTTGCGTAGCCAGTGTGCTCATGGTAGCTATCCTTTCTGCCTGCTTTAGATGCGTTCCGACGATATTCGTTTCAACAAATATATCTGCCAGAAAAATCAGCTGACTTTGGTACGGCAGGCGTGCAGCAACTCGGCGAGCGCCCGGAGTCGCTCCTGTCCCAGCTGGCCCAATTGCTTGCGATGGACCTCTTGTATCGGCGCGTCGAGCCCGGCCAGGAGTTTGAGTCCCGCAGGCGTGATCTGGGCCATTACCATTCTCCGATCCTTGGTTTCCCGGCTGCGCGAGATCAGCTCGCGCTTTTCCAGGCGATCGAGTAGCCGTGTTATGTCAGGATCCCGCGTGACCATGCGGTTGGCAATCTCGCCGCAGGGGAGCCCTTGGGGCGCGCCGCGCAGGATGCGAAGCACGTTGTACTGGGTCGCCGACAGCTCCTCGGTTTTGAGTACCTGGGCCGGGCCTCGGGACAGCAAATCGCAGGTGCGCATCATGTCCAGAAGCGCCGCCTCCTCAGGGCATGGCGCCCGCCGCCGGCCGCTCTTCACCTGAATCGATTCCTTCATACAACGTAATAATACTCGTCATAACGACTATTGTCAAGACGGATGTAAAAGTGCGGGGCCTTCCGCCTGCCCCTTCTATAACGAGACTTAGGTTGTGGGAATGGTCCCGCCATCAATGACATAATCGCTGCCGTGAATCGCCCCGGCGCGTTCAGAGGCGAGGAAAGCCACCAACTCTGCCACCTCTTCCGGCTTGCCTGGCCTGCCCAGGGGAATGCCGCCGAGGAGGTCCATGATCTTCTGGCGCGCAGCATTCTCGTCGATTCCGTTGCTCTTGGCCAACTGTACGATCATTCCGTGCGCACCTGAGGTCTCAATGAAGCCAGGCGAGATCAGATTAACGCGCACTCCCTTGGGACCAACTTCATTCGCCAGACCTTTGCTGTAGGTGCTAAGGGCGCCCTTGGCTGCGGCGTATGCCAGCGTCGAGTCGTAGAGCGGCAGACGATGCTGGATAGACGCGATATGAAGGATCACGCCGGACCGGCGCTCCAGCATACCTGGCAGAAAGAGCCGGTCGAATCTTACGGAAGCCATCAGGTTGACGTTCAGGGCCTTCTGCCAGTTGTCGTCTGTAAGCGCCTGGAAGCCGCCATTGGGAGCGTCAGATCCTCCAACGTTATTCACTAACATGTCGAGGCCACCCCATTCCTGGAAAATGCGCTCTCCGACCTTTCGCACTCCATCGGGGGTGCCTATGTCTTCCTGAACGAACAGCGCGGGAGTTTGTCCTTCAGGAAGCGGAGAGCGTGCGGTCGTCGCCACAAGAGCGCCACTTAGCGCGAGTCTGCGGACGATGGCCGCTCCCATGCCTTTCGTGCCGCCGGTGACGAGGACTCGCTTGCCCTTGAACTCATTGGGGTCCAAAGAAAAGGGATAGTTTTTGTTCATGTTATTTCCTCGAGGCGTTGGCTTGCTGCGTAGTAAGTTTCGCAGCGGTCATACTTAACCGCAAGAACGCACGGAAAAGTGCGTTACACTCCCGTAGGTATGCCGAAAAAGTACACGCCGAGTTCTGCGGCCAGTGACGTGGAAGGTGCGCTGAAGCTTCTTGAAGGCCGCTGGAAATTAGTCATCCTGTTCCACCTCTTTGGCGGCGAAGTGTTGCGCTATTCCGATCTGGACCGGCTAATTCCGAACATCACGCAGAAGATGCTCGGTCAGCAGCTTCGCCAGATGGAAGCCGATGGCATCGTGGTGAGAAAGGCATATGCTCAAGTGCCGCCAAAGGTTGAATACAGCCTCACGGCATGGGGACAAGCACTGTGTCCCGCCCTGGATGCCATCCTGAAGTGGGCGGAATTGCGTCCCCGGGTTTGAGAATGAAGTACCGCTAGAATCCGGTCCCTATAGCAAAATAAATCAATGGCCAGCGTGCGAATGGACAAGTGGCTTTGGGCTGCCAGATTCTTCAAGACGCGAGCATTGGCGGCACGAGCCTGTGAACTCGGTAGGATTCAATCCAACGGGCAACCCGCCAAGCCTGCTCGGGAAGTCCACATTGGAGACATGTTGCGAGTCACAAACGAAGGCGGCGAGTTTCAAGTGGAAGTCCTGCTTCTCAGCGAGGTGCGCGGCCCAGCCTCGGTTGCGCAAACTCTCTACCGCGAGACGGAGGCGAGCCGGGAGCTGCGCCTGAAGGTGGCGGCGGAGCGTAAAGCGATGAAGCAGTTCGAACAGTTACCTGCAGGCAGACCGTCAAAACGCGATCGGCGGAAAATTATCCAGTTCCGGGGGAGGTTGTGACGCCGTCAATTCTAGCGCCATCATCTGCGGCGGGACGTGGAGGTTCGTGGCGGGCTGGATCTTTGTAGGCGCTCGGGGGGACGAACGATCGGCTCGACCTTGGCCGGCGTGATTTGGACCAGGGAGCGATTTCCTACGTGGACGAAACTCAACTCCCGAGCAGCGAGCAAGGCGTTGACTGCTTCTTTTACCCGCGAGCGGGGAACAAAATTTCCGAAGAAACTTTCGATCTCCTGCTGGTCAGCGGCGATCACGCAATCGAGATATTTTGAAATCAGTGCGGACAGAGCTTCGCCAACCGACAGGCTTATCCCCTCGCGGACCGCATCCGGAGCCCAACGGTAGAGGACGTCCCAAGAAGCGCCTTCCGCGGGATTGTAGTCGACACGCGTAATGCGCAGCTTGGACCAAAGCTCGCTCAGCGCGTGATCGAGAGCTGCAAAAGAGATGCTGCCACCCAGAACGTCCCGCATTTCCTGCTGCGAGATTGGGCCTTCGCGCCGGATAAGCTCGAAGGCGTCGCTGGCTAGTTGCGAGTATTCCGAGCGCGGGCCGGCCTTGGGTGCCTGCTTGGGGTTGCGCTCTCCCACTAGCGCATAAAAATAAGGAAATATGAAAGCGGCAACCAGAAAAGCATTGTTTTGATCGATCAGATTGGCTTCATAAGCAGCGCGCTCACGTAGGAGACGGACCATGAGATCGGTCGCGTCCTGAGAACGCGAGTCAGAAAAAGCGTGCTGCCAGGTGGGCAACCGTTCGTCAGAGCCAGCCCACGCGCCAATAAAGGTGGGCACCAACACAGGCTGCTTCACTGGATACAGCAGACAGAAGCCGACTGATTCGATGAAAGCACGGGCGTCTTCCAGCGTGCGCACGGGATGCCCGTTTAGGTGCCATTTATCGCGTCGGAGTTGGTCGAGTTCCTGGTCGGTCATAAGAACAGCATTCAGCATTCAGCCAATCGTTGGGCGCCACTCAGCATTTAAAGGGCTGAATGCTGGGTGCTGACGGCTGAGTGCTGTCTTTCTCAAATTCTCTTAAACGCTTTCTGAATATCTTTTAGAGAGTATCGCAAAACTACCGGCCGTCCATGGGGACAGGTCATGGGGCACTCGGTTTTCGCAAGCTCGGCCAGCAACCATTCCATTTTGTTGTGCTCCAGCGGCATGTTGATCTTGATGGCGGCGTGACAGGCGATTGACGCGGCAATGCGTCCGCAAACTTTTTCCATGTTGAGGGCTTGGTCTTCCTGCGACAACTGATCGAGCAATTCGTGGAGCATGTGCTCGATTTGTGGGGCGTCGACTCCCGCGGGGGCGATTTTTACCGCGATGCTGCGATTGCCGAAAGGCTCGGCTTCGAAACCGTTTTTGGTGAGTTCGTCGGAAATTTCGGCAAACACGGCTTGCTGCGCGGGCGTCAGTTCAATCACCAGAGGCATGAGCAGGCGCTGGCTCTCGACTTTCTGCGCGGCGCGTTGCTTAAGCACTTTTTCGAAAAGTACGCGCTCGTGGGCCACGTGCTGATCGACGATCCATAAGCCTTCGCGATTCACGGCCAGGATGAACGATTCCCTGATCTGTCCCAAAGGTTTGAGCGAGGCCAGCGATGGGGCGATGTCACTCACGTCTTCAGGCTCGTCGGGAAGCGGCGGGGCACAGCCGTCGCTTTCTACTACTTTCGGCGCGCGAGCCAACGATACGGCGGCATTGCCTTCGACGCCGATTCCTCCACTGAA
>Ga0209689_1000840_pt1 | contig 22168 bp, 25 predicted proteins | sample GraSoiAngelo_149_FD_187119 | JGI IMG/M metagenome (GOLD analysis project Ga0209689, IMG submission 187119) | Grasslands soil microbial communities from the Angelo Coastal Reserve, California, USA - 14_1009_09_30cm (SPAdes) (version 2) | ecosystem: Environmental > Terrestrial > Soil > Grasslands ... | reverse complement strand
CAACCTCACCATCGGCCCGATCGTCGTCGAGGCGGTGCGCCGCGCCACCAGGCTCCCGCTCGACGTGCACCTCATGATCGAAACGCCGGGCCGCTACATCGACGACTTCGCGCGCGCGGGCGCCGACTTCATCTCGGTGCACGTGGAAGCGTGCGCGCACCTGCACCGCGTGCTGCAGCAGATCCGCGCCGCGGGCAAGCGTCCCGCCGTCGTGCTCAACCCGGCCACGCCGGCGGAAATGCTGACCACGGCAATCGAGTTCTGCGACTTCGTCCTGGTCATGACGGTCAACCCGGGATTCGGCGGCCAGACGTTCATCGAACCTGTCGTGCCGAAGATCCGTCGTATCTCTCAGATGATCCATGAGAGAGGTCTGCCCGCCGAGATCGAAGTCGACGGCGGGATCGACGCGAAGACGGCGCCCCGCGTCGTCGATGCCGGCGCGAGCATCCTCGTGGCCGGCTCGGCGATCTTCAACGCACCCGACCCGGGGGCGGCGGTCAAGCAGCTGAGGAGCGCCTCGGAAATGCGCGGCTAGTTGTATTGGTGCCGCGCTTTCCGTAGACTAGGGGCTTCGCATGTTTGATTCGCTCTCGACTCGTCTCCAGGGGATCCTCGACCGGGTGGGCGGCCACGCCCGGCTCACGGAGGACAACGTCCAGGAGGCGCTCCGCGAGGTGCGGGTGGCGCTCCTCGAGGCTGACGTCAACTTCAAGGTCGTGCGGGCGTTCATCGACCGCGTCAAGATGCGGGCGCTCGGCCAGGACGTGCTCAGGTCGCTCACGCCGGGCCAGCAGGTCGTCAAGGTCGTCCACGACGAGCTGGTCGAGCTCTTCGGCGACGCCCATCGCCTCGCGCTGGCCGCGCACCCGCCGACGGTCGTCATGCTGATCGGGCTCCAGGGGTCCGGCAAGACGACGACGGCGGCGAAGCTCGCCCGGTATTTCGTCAAGCAGGGCCAGCATCCGCTCCTCGCCGCGGCCGACGTCTACCGGCCGGCGGCGATCGACCAGCTCCGCGCGCTCGGCAGCCAGCTCGGCGTCCCGGTGGCGGGCCAATCGGGCCAGACGCCCATCGACATCTGCACCGCCGCGGTCCGCGAGGCGGGCGAGCGTGGCTTGAGCCCCGTCATCCTCGACACCGCCGGCCGCCTCCACATCGACGCGGCGATGCTCGACGAGCTCCGGGCGATCAAGGCCGGGGTCACGCCGCACCACGTCTTGCTCGTGGTGGACGCGATGGCCGGACAGGACGCGGTGACCGTCGCCGAGAAGTTCCATGCCGCGGTCGGCGTCGACGCGATTATCCTCGCCAAGCTCGACGGCGACTCGCGGGGCGGCGCCGCGCTCTCGGTCCGCCACGTCACCGGCCGCCCCATCGCGTTCGTGGGCGTGGGCGAGAAGGTCGACGCGCTCGAGCCCTTCCACCCCGACCGTCTCGCCTCCCGCCTCGTCGGCATGGGGGACGTGCTGTCGCTCGTCGAGCGGGCCCAGGAGACGGTGGCCGCCGAGAAGGCCGAGGAGCTCGTCCGGAAGATCCGTGAGGAGGCGTTCTCGCTCGAGGACTTCCGCGAGCAGCTCCGGCAGCTCCGCGGCATGGGTCCGCTCGACCAGCTCCTCGGAATGCTCCCCTTCGGCAAGGCGCTGCGCCGGGCGCCGACGGACCTGGGCGGCGAGCAGATGGATCTTCGGCGGTTCGAGGCGATCATCGACTCGATGACGCCGGAGGAGCGCCTGAGTCCGCCGATCATCAATGGCAGCCGCCGCACCCGGATCGCGCGGGGCAGCGGGACCGCGGTGCAGGACGTGAACCGGCTCTTGAAGCAGTACGCCCAGGTGAAGAAAATGATGCGAGACCTCAAGGGCCTCGACGGCAAACTCAAGAAGGGAGGGCTCCCCGGGTGGCGGTCCATATCAGGCTGAGGAGAACAGGGACGACGAGGCGACCCGCGTACCGCGTGGTCGTGGCTGATTCGCGCGCGCCGCGCGACGGCCGGTTCATCGAGGTCATCGGGCACTACAACCCGCTCACCGAGCCGCCGACGATCCACATCGAGAAGGACAAGGCGGCCGCCTGGCTGAAGAAGGGCGCGCAGCCATCGAACACGGTCAAGCACCTCCTGGCCCGGGCCGGCATGGACAAGTAGGTCGAGCCGAGCATGAGCGACAGCCCGGGGGCAGGGCGGGCCGACCGGCCCGAGGGACGCGGCCCGCGGCTGGTCGCGATTGGCACGGTCGTCCGGGCTCACGGCCTCCGCGGCGACCTCAAGGTGAGGGCGCTGACAGACGAGCCGGCGCGCTTTGACTCGCTCCTCGGCTGCGTCCTGTGGGATCCCGACCGGGACGTGCGGCTCGAGCGGCGCGTCGAGCGGGTGCGGCGTCAAGGCGAGCACATGATCCTGAAGCTGTCTGGGGTCGATGGGGTCGACGCCGCCCGGGGACTCATCGGGCGGCTCGTGGCCGTCGGCGAGTCGGACGCGTTGCCGCTGGCCGACGGGCAGTTCTATCCGTGGCAGCTCGAGGGCTGCCGGGTGGAGACGGCGGACGGAACACGGGTGGGCGAGGTCGCCGGCATCGAGCGGAGCCCCGCCCACGATCTGTGGGTCGTCGCCGATGGCGTCCGCGAACATCTCGTCCCGGCGGTCCCAGAGATCGTGGTGGAGGTAAATCTAGGAGCGCGGCGGGTCGTCATCCGCCCGCCCGAGGGGCTCTTGGAGCTGTGAGAATCGACATCGTCACCCTGTTCCCCCGGATGGTGGAGGGACCGATCGCCGAGTCGATCCTCGGCCGCGCGCGCGAGCGCGGCCTGATCGACATCCGCGTCGTCAACCTGCGGGAGTACGCCGAGGGCAGGCACCGGGTGGCCGACGACTACCAGTTCGGCGGCGGTGGCGGGATGGTGCTCAAGCCGGAGCCGCTCTTCGCCGCCGTCGAGGCCCTCCGGACCCCGAGGGCGCGGGTCGTGCTCCTCGATCCGCGCGGCCGACGGTTCACACAGGAGATCGCCCGCGAGCTGGGCGCGGTCGCGCATCTCATCCTGCTCGCGGGACGGTACGAGGGTGTCGACGAGCGGGTGAGTACCGCGCTGGCCGACGACGAAGTGTCCATCGGCGACTACGTCCTGACGGGCGGGGAGCTGCCGGCCCTGGTGGTCACCGACGCCGTCGCCCGGCTGATCCCGGGCGTTCTCGGCGACGCCGCGGCGGCCGGGCAGGATTCGTTCGCGCGCGGATTGCTCGAAGGGCCGCAGTACACGCGGCCGGAGGAGTTCCACGGCATGCGGGTCCCTGACGTGCTGCTGTCGGGCGACCACCAGATGATCGCCCGTTGGCGGCGGGCCCAGGCGCTCTGGCGCACGTGGCAGCGGCGACCCGATCTGCTGGAGACGGCCGAGCTGACGCCGGCCGAGCAGAAGCTGGTGGAAGAATTCAGACGGGGAAAGGGGCCAGACGAGTCATGGATGCGATCCGCATAGTGGAAGCCGGGCAGCTCAGGAAGGACCGGGACGGCTTCGGCCCGGGCGACACCGTGCGCGTGCAGGTCAAGGTCATCGAGGGCGAGAAGGAGCGCACACAGGCGTTCGAGGGCGTCGTCATCCGCAAGCGCGGCGAGGGCGTTCGGGCGTCGTTCACCGTCCGGCGGATCTCCTACGGCGTGGGGGTGGAGCGGACGTTCCCGCTGCACTCCCCGCGCATCGAGGCCGTGCAGGTCGTGCGGCGCGGACAGGTCCGCCGATCGAAGCTCTACTACCTGCGCGATCTCGCGGGCAAGGCGGCGCGCCTGAAAGAGAAGCGCGCCGCGCTCGTTCCCCAGTCGGGCGAGTAGCGGGCGCACCCGATGACGCCGCTCCGGTCGGCCTCGTACCGGTACGAGGCGCAGGCGTGGCGCACGGGCGTGTTCCGGGTCGCCGGTGTCGACGAAGCCGGGCGGGGCCCGCTGGCCGGTCCGGTCGTGGCGGCGGCAGTGGTCCTCGATCCAGACCGCCGGATCAAGGGCCTCCGCGACAGCAAGCTGCTGGCGCCGGCCGACCGTGAGGAGCTCTTCTGGCGGATCTCGGAGCAGGCGCTGGCGATCGGGGTGGGAATCGTGGATCACGAGACGATCGACCGGATCAACATCCTGCGGGCCACCGAGCGGGCCATGCTCGATGCCCTCCGCCGGCTGTCGCTGGCGCCCGACCTCGTCATCACCGACTTTGTCCGCCTCGCCGTGCTCGCCTGTCCACAGCGGAACCTCGTGAACGGCGACGGGCGCTGCGCGACCGTCGCCGCCGCGTCGATCGTCGCCAAGGTGACCCGCGACCGGATCATGTTCGAGCTCGACGCACGGTACCCGGCCTACGGCTTCGCGCGCCACAAGGGATACGCGACGCCCGAGCACCTGACCGCGCTGGATCGCCTCGGCCCCTGCCCGATCCACCGGCGGACCTTCAGCGGCGTCTGGCGCCAAGGCGTGCTCTTCCTCCTCGAAGACGAAGATTGAGGTGAACGATGGCCACCACAGTCGAGACCCGCTACACGCGCCGTGCCCGCTACTACTCGTCGCTCGACGGGTTCAACGTCAAGAGTCCACGCGTCCCGGCGCACGTCTTCCTGCCGGAGCGGGACTGCGCCCTGGACCCGACGGCGCCGACGGGGCTCATCCCCCTCGACCAGAGCGGGCCGCTGGCTCTCGACTTCCCGGCCACCACTCCGCTGATCCTCGCGCGCTACGCGCGGATTCGAGCGGGCGAGCGCCTGGCGACGCGCTTCGCGGCGAGCGGCCAGATCTACTACGCGATCGCGGGTGGGGGAGAGACCCGCTGGGGAGACGAGGCCATCGCGTGGGACGAGGGCGACGCCTTCTGTCTCCCCGGTGATGTCGCCGCCGTCCACGCGGCCGGCGCGCGCGACTGCGTCCTCTGGATCGTCACGAACGAGCCGGAGCTGGCGTTCGAGCGGGCGGCGCCGCCGGCGCCCGACACGGCCCCGATCGAGGCCGTGCACTACCCGGTCGACGAGATTCGCCGTCACCTCGAGGCAATCCTCCGTCTGCCGCCGATGCCCGCGATGCCGGGCAAGGCGGTCAATCTGGGCAGCCAGGTGCTCGAGCGGCAGCGGACCGTCATGCCGTCCCTCACGCTCGCCCTGAACTCGCTCCCACCAGGCGAGGCGCAGCGTGCGCACCGCCACAACGCGGTCGCGGTGACGCTCGTGGTCCAGGGGGACCGCTGCTACTCGATGGTCGACGGGACGCGGGTCGACTGGCACCGGCACGCCGCGATGATCACGCCCCCGGGCGACCTCCACTCGCACCACAACGAGGGCGACGGGCTGGCACTCTTCCTGATCGTCCAAGACGGCGGCCTCCACTACCACTGCCGGACGATGGGCTTCAGCTACAAGTAGGCGCGCCGAGCGGCATGAGCGACGCACGCCGGACGGCGGTCGTCACCGGAGCCTCGCGGGGAATCGGGCGAGCCATCGCCCAGGCGCTGGCCGACGACGGCTTCCAGGTCGCGGTGAACTACCTCACCCGCGACCTCGAGGCCCGGGAGCTGGTCGACAAGATCAGCGCGGGCGGGGGCGCGGCGCGCGCCTTCCGGGCGAACGTGAGCGATCCCGCGGAGTGTGCGCGGCTCGTCGAGGGCGCGCTCGCCGCCTTCGGCCGACTCGACGTCCTCGTCAACAACGCGGGGATCTCCCAGACCGGCGTCCCGATCGCCGACCTGCCGGCGGAGGACTGGGAGCGGATGCTCCGGATCAACCTGAGCGGGCCGTTCTACCTCATCAAGGCGGTCCTGCCGCATATGCGGCAGCGGAGGAGCGGTCACATCGTGAACCTCTCCTCGAACGTCACCCAGCGCTTTCCGGCCACCTACGGCGCCTACACCGTCTCCAAGGCGGGCGTGGACGCGCTCACCCGCGTCCTCGCCAAGGAGGAGGGCCCCAACGGGATCCGGGTGAACGCGATCGCCCCCGGCCCGATTGCCACCGACATGTTCGCGCAGGCCCGCGCGCTCATGGGGCCCGAGCGAGCCGACGCCTTCGTCAAGTCGATCCCACTCGGCCGCACCGGCCGGCCGGAGGAGATCGCCTCGGCCGTGCGCTTTCTCGTCTCCGAAGCGGCCAGCTATCTGACCGGCCAGGTCGTCTACGTCAACGGCGGCGGCCCCGGCGGCTGAGCCGGGGTCGCGCCCGAGGCGGCGCCGCCGCGATCCGGCCCGATGCGATGCGCTCGGCGCGCGCGCGTGATACGATCGCCGTCCCCATGACGACGCTCTGGGATGGCGCCCGCAGCGCGCTCCCGTCGATCGCGCACGCCGTCGGTCGGACGCCGATGGTCAGGCTCAACCGCATCACCGCCGGTCTCCGGCCGCCGATCTATCTGAAGCTCGAGTGGTACGGGCCGTCGGGAAGCCTCAAGGACCGCATCTACCTGCACATGTTCGAGCGGGCCGAGGCGCGCGGCGAGCTGAGACCGGGCGTGCGCGTGCTGGAGTGCTCAACCGGTAACGCGGGTATCGCGTGCGCGTTCGTCGCCGCCGTCAAGGGCTACCCCTGCACCATCGTGATGCCGGAAGGAATGAGCGAGGAGCGCAAGAAGCTCATCCGCGCCTACGGGGCGACGCTCATCCAGACGCCGGGAGGCGAGAGCGACGTCGACCTCGCCCTCGGCCGGCTCGAGGAGATCCGCGCGAGGGACCGCGCGGGCTACTGGGTGCCCGGCCAGTTCGTGAACGCCGACAACGTCGAGGCCCACTACCGCACCACCGGGCCGGAGGTCTGGGAGCAGGCCGGCGGGATCGTGGGGGCCTTCGTGGCCGCCCAGGGAAGCGGCGGTACGCTCACGGGGGTCGGGCGGTACCTGCGCGAGCGCGATGCGCGCATCCGACTCTACGCCGTCGAGCCCGCGGAGTGCGCCCTCCTGTCACGGCGCGAGTGGGGCCCGCACGGCATCGAGGGCATCGGCGACGGCTTCATCCCGGAGAACCTCGACGTGTCGCTCTTGAGCGGCGTCATCACGGCCACGACCGGCGAGAGCGTGGAGACGGCGCGCCGGCTCGCCGCTGAGGAGGGCATCTTCTGCGGCATCTCGAGCGGCTGCAACGTGGCCGCCGCGATCAAGCTGGCGCGGCGCCGACCAGAGCTTCCGTCGGTCGTGACGATGGCGAACGATACCGGCCAGCGCTACTTCTCCACCAGGCTGTGCGGCGAGGGGAAGCCCATCGACGTGCCGGTCCGCGCGCACCTGCTGGACGCGCGCACGGTCGCGGAGCTGGACCGCTATCAGCCCCGCTGGGAAGTGCTGGCCTGATGGCGGGGGCGGCGCCCTGGGACTTCCGCGAGGCGCGACGCCGGCTCGAGACCAAGCCCAAATCGTCGGGGGAGAAGCTCAGCTCCGTCGAGGACGCCGCCCTCCGGGTCCGGGACGGAGACACCGTGGCCGCCGGCGGTTGCCTCTTCTCCCGCACGCCGATGGCGCTCGTCCGCGAGATCCTCCGCCAGCGTCGCCGGCGCCTCACGCTCGTGCGGAACCTCATGTGCACCGAGGGCGAGCTCATGATGGTGGCCGGCGCCGTCGAGAAGGTCGTGACCGCGTGGATGTCGATCGGCCTGCCGTGGGGCGTCTCGAAGATCATGCGCGAGCACGTGGAATCCGGGCGGGTGCCCCTCGAGGAATGGAGCCATCTGGCCCTCGGTCTCCGCTTCCACGCGGCCGCCATGGGCGTGCCGTTCCTCCCCACCCTCACGATGCTCGGCTCGGACCTGATGGGCGTCGGCGGGACGCAGACGCTGCGGTGCCCGTACACCGGCGAGACGCTGGCCCTGGTGCCGGCCCTCTTTCCCGATGTCGCCCTCCTGCACGTCCACCGGGCCGACCGCTTCGGCAACTGCCAGATCGACGGCTACCCGCACATGGACGCCGACATCGCGCGCGCGGCATCCACGGTGCTGGTGACGGCAGAGGAGATCATCCCTGAGGCGGAGGTGCGACGGCATCCCGACCGCACGGCGATCCCGGGCTTCATGGTGGACGCCGTCGCCCACGCCCCGTTCGGGTCGTTTCCCCACGAGTGCTACGGCCTCTACGAGGCCGACTTCGACCACTTCGGCGAATACGTGGCCGCGATCGACGCCAGCGGCTCCCGCGCCGTCGGCGACTACCTCGACCGGTTTGTGTACGGGCCGGCGACGCACGCGGAGTATCTCGAGCGGTTCGGCCGCGAGCGGCTCGCGCGGCAGGCCGGCCGGGCGCGGGAACTCGTGGGGTGACAGCGCCGCGGTACACGCCGGCCGAGCTCCTCGCCGTCATGGGCTCCCGCCAGCTCAGGGACGATACGACCGTGTTCGCCGGCGTCGGCGTCCCCCTCCTGGCCGCGGTCCTCGCCCAGCACCGCCATGCCCCTCGGCTCACGCTCGTGATCGAAGGCGGCATCATCGCGCCCCGGATCGAGCCGGGGCGGCTCCCGATCTCGACGAACGAGATGCGGGCCGCTCGGCACGCGACCATGCTGCCCGGAATCACGGATACCTTCCTCCTCGCCCAGCGCGGCTTCCTCGACTGCGGCTTCATCGGCGGCGCCCAGATCGACCGCCACGGCAACCTCAACACGAGCGCGATCGGCCGCGACTACTGGAAGCCGACGGTGCGGCTGCCGGGCTCCGGCGGCGCCAACGACATTGTCTCGCTCTGCAAAGAGGTCATCGTGCTCACCCTCCATGAGAGGCGCCGCTTCGTGGAGACGGTCGACTTCGTCACGAGCCCCGGGTACCTGGCCGGCGGCGACAGCCGCCAGCAGGCCGGGCTCCTCTTCGGGCGCGTGTCCCGCGTGGTGACGACGCTCGGCCTGTTCAGCTTCGATCCGGACGACAAGCGCCTCCGGCTGGACGCCCTCCACCCGGGCGTGACGCGGGACGCGGTCGCCGCCGAGACGGGCTTCGAGGTCCTGATGGCCGAGCGCGTCGAGGCGACGGAGCCTCCGGCGGAGGACGAGCTCTCGCTCCTGCGCGCCATCGACCCGGAGCGGCGGTTCCTCGCATGACGAGCGGCGACCGGGCGTGACCGCCTGGGGCCTCGCGCTGCGGAACTTCGTCGGCCCCACGGAGGCGCCGGACATCGACGGCCTGATCCGGTACGCGGTGCGGGCCGAGGAACTCGGCTTCGAGTCGCTCTGGGCGTGGGACCACGTCATCCTCGGCGTCGACCCCTCCTTCCCGATCCTGGACGCGCTCGGCACGCTGACCGCCATCGCCGCCCGCACGACCCGGATACGGCTGGGGACGGGCGTGCTCGTGCTCCCGCTCCGCAACCCGATCGTGGTCGCGAAGACGCTCGGTACGCTCGACGTCATCTCCCGAGGTCGCCTGATCCTCGGGGTCGCGGCCGGCTGGTATGCGCGCGAGTTCGACGCCGTCGGCGTGCCCTTCAGGCAGCGCGGCCGCCTGTTCGAGCGGAACCTCGACCTCCTGTGCCGGCTGTGGACCGGGGACCGAGTGACGGCGCGCGTCGACGAGTTCAATCTGCGCGAGGCCGTGATGCGACCGCGTCCGCTGCAGACGCCCCGGCCGCCCATCCTCATCGGCGGCTACGTCGACGCCGTCCTCCGCCGCGCGGCGACCCGCGGGGACGGCTGGCTCACCTACTTCTACACGCCCGAGGGTTTCCGCCGCGGCTGGGAGAGGGTCCTCAGCCACGCCCGCGCGGCGGGGCGCGACCCGGCGTCACTGACCGCGACGAACCAGCTCGCGATCTACGTCGGTCGCTCGCGCGCCGAAACGGAGTCGCCGATGCGCCGGTGGCTCGAGACCGAGTGGGATGTCGCCGCGTGGAGCGAATCGACGATCGACCATGCCGTGAACGGGAGCGTCGACGAGTGCGTCCGGGAGCTCCGGCGGCACCTCGAGGCCGGCGTCCACCGGATCATCCTGATCCCCTACCGCTACCAGCAGGATCAGGTGGAGCTCATCGCGGCGGAGATTCTGCCCAGGCTCCGCTGATCACCGGGCGGTCCCGGCGCCGCCCGCGCCGGGCATGGGCGACCGGACGGCCAGGGGCCGAGCCGGGGGGCTCGACCGGGCGACCGCACGCGGGCCTCCAGTCACGTCCGCCCGGTTCCACCGGGACGCGGGGGATCCGGCGTCCACGGAGCGAGCATCGGCGCGCTCTCGGCCGGATGGAGCCCGCCTCGCCCGCCCTTCCGAGGATGCGCCCCTCATCCGGGTCGGGTGAATCCCTCCTCGAGCTAGAGGGAGATAGCCGATTGTCGACCCGAGTCTCGGTGCGCTCTACTGCAGTGCAATGGTCTTCGATCCGCCAAGCGCCGAACCCCTCCAGGTCCTCGTCGTCGAGCATCGGGCCCCCGTCGCGGCTCGCCTGAAGGGTCAACTGGAGAGCCTGGGCCATCGCGTGCTCGGAACGGCCAGGGCCGGGCGGGAGGCCGTCGCGGCGGCCCAACGGCTCGACCCGAACCTCGTGTTCGTGGAGGCCAAGCTCCCCGGCCTTGACGGCATCGAGACGACACGGGCGATCGTCACCGAGCGGCCGGTGCCGGTGATCCTCATCGCCGACTACGCCGGCGCCGACCTTGTCCGGCGGGCGCGGGAGGCCGGCGCCGTCGCGTACCTGGCGTCGATGGACCGGCCGCGGCTTCTCTCGGCCATCGCCGTCGCGCTGGAACGCTTCAGAGAGCTCGAGGTTATCGGGACGGAGGGGAGCTACCCGCGCGAGGCGCCGGAGACCCGGAGGCTCGTGGACCGCGCCAAGAGGATGCTGATCACGCGGCTCGGACTGTCCGAAGCCGAGGCCTTCCAGCGCGTCCTCGACCGCACGCACGGCACCGGTCGGCCCCTTCGCGAGACCGCATGGACGATCATCGACTCAGAGGAGGCCCTCTCGGGCCTCGACTTCACGGGCTGCGTCGAGCTGATCTTCCGGGTCGTGCACCCGACGGTGAGGCCGACGTCGGGGCGTGCACGCTCCTCCGCCGGACACCCGCCGACGCCCGAACGCCTCGATCGGTCGAAAGAGGCGAGCCGGGCGATCTGAGCCCGCCGCGATGGAATTCGTTCCCACATTCTTCTTGAGCGTCCTCAGCGTGGCGGAGGAGTTGCACCACAACCCGGCGAGGATGCGCCTGATCGTGCGCAGATCGTACGCCCATCTCGAGAATCGCCTCCGCAGGGCGTTCGAGGGCCGCGCCGACGTCGAGGTCATCGCCGATCGGCGCTGGCGCGAACGGCGCGTAGCCGCCCGGGCGGTCGAAGGGGAGCGGCGGCGGGCCGAGCGACGGGCCCGCAAGGAGGAGATCCTGGAGATCGTGATCGAGGGCGATCCACTCTCCATGCTTCCCACCGCCTCGCGCAGCTAGTCGCCCGAGCTCCCCTGTATCAGACGACCGGGCCTCGACGCCCGGCCCGCTCGGGCCGCGGCGGAGCGGTTCGGCCGGAAGTCGCCGCCCCTGGCATGACATGTCGCGCCGACATGTCAGATTTCCGGTCACCGACACCCCACGGGCCCGGGGTCTAACTTCCTTGTCGGTCTCTGCTTTTCCCCCGTCCGGGGACTGGCGCGGACAATGCTCTGGTCCGGGCAGCGATGCGCGCCTGGGTGCTGGTACTTCTCCTGCTCGCCACGGCCAGCCCGGCACCCGCCCGGACGCTCAAGGAGCTCTTCGTCGACGCGCAGCGGTCGAGGCTCGCTGCCCTCCAGAACCAGGTACGCACGATATCGGCGCGGACTCCGCACAGGCCAACCGACACGATGCGGCTCCGCGAGTTACGCAAGGAGATCCGGCAGGTCGAGGACGGGCTCAAGGCCCTGAACCGTGGAGACGCGCTGACCCGGGAGCCGTGACCGCCCGTCCGTCACTCGACGGCGAGATCGTGCCCCGCGAGAGGTTCCCGGCGATCCCGGCGACGGCCGTGGGCGGGCGGCACGAACGGTTTCGAGACTTGGTCCGACGCGCGCGCCCGAGGGGCGCGCCCGCCTCTACCGGGGCGAGTGCGACCCGACCGGGATATTCGTGTACGTCACGGTCCCGTCCTGCCCGACGTAGCGAAAGATAGCCCGGGGCTGGCCCGCGCCCTCCGCGCCGCCGTAGTCCAGGAGGATCCGCTCGACGTACTGCTGGGTTTCCGGATACGGGGGGACGCCGCGATACCAGTTGACCGCCTGCTCGCCGGCGTTGTACGCGGCCAGCGCCCGGCGGAGGTCGTTCGAGTAGCGGTCCATCAGCCCGCGCAGGTGGCGGACCCCTCCGTCGATGTTCTGGCGCGGGTTGAAGCTGTCATGCACGCCGAGCATCGACGCGGTGGCCGGCATCAGCTGCATCAGCCCGCGCGCACCCTTGCGGGAGACGGCGGCGGCGTTGTAGGCCGATTCCGCCCGGATAACGGCTTCGACCAACCGCTGCGGGACACCGTACTGGAGCGCCGCCTCGCTGATCTCCGCCGCGAACTGAGGGGCCCGGGGGTCCGGAACACGGAGCCACCCCGCCTCCGTCCCCGACACTCCGCGCAGCCGCTGGTAGCGGGGATCGTTCGGCGCGTTGGTGAGGTAAACAGTTCCGTCCGGCGCGACCAGGCGATACGCGGCCGCGCCTGCCGAAACGGGCGACGTCAGGACGAGGCTGAGGGCGATGCGTGCCAGGCGATGCTGGGACACACCTTCATTCTAGGGAGCCCCCCGGTCGCCTGTCAAGACGCCTAAGCGATCGATTCGACGCCAAGAATCGGTCGCCACGGCGTCTGCTCGAAAGCGACCGCCAGCATTTCCGGGATCGAGTCCACGAGGTGGAAGGTCATGCTCTCGCGGACGGAGGGCTGGACGTCCTCCAGCAGGTTCTTCTCGTTGCGCCGGGGGAGGATCACGGTCGACACGCCAGCGCGGCGCGCCGCGAGAATCTTCTCTTTGATGCCGCCCACCGGCAGGACCCGCCCCGAGAGGCTGATCTCGCCGGTCATCGCCAGGTCGCCCCGGACCGGGCGGCCGGCCAAGAGCGACACGAGGGCGGCGACCATCGTCACTCCGGCCGACGGTCCGTCCTTCGGGATCGCGCCGGCCGGCACGTGGACATGGATGTCGGAGGTCTCCCAGACGTCGGGCGCGATCCCGAGCTCGCCGGCGTGCGACCGCACCCACGAGAGCGCCGCCTGCGCCGATTCCTTCATGACGTCGCCGAGCTGGCCGGTCAGGGTGAGCGTCTTACCGCCCTTCATCCGCGTCGCCTCGACGAACAGGATGTCGCCGCCCACGGGTGTCCAGGCGAGCCCGATGGCGACACCGGACTCGCGGGTCCGCTCTCGGAGCTCCTCGTATTCCCAGCGCGGGGCGCCGAGGAGGGACGCCACGAGCTCGGGGGTCACCGCCACGGAATCGGCATTCCCCTCTTCGCCCCGCCGCCGCGCGATCTTCCGGCAGACCGTCGCGATCTCGCGCTCCAGGTTTCGCAGACCCGCCTCGCGCGTGTACCCCCGGATGAGGACCCGGAGCGCCTCCTCGGCGAAGGTCAGGTCGGTACCGGCCTGGAGGCCGTGCTCGCGAGCCTGCTTCGGCACCAGGTGCTCCTTGGCGATGGCGATCTTTTCCTCCTCCGTGTACCCGGCCAGATGAATGACCTCCATCCGATCGCGCAGCGGCGCGGGGACGGTGTCCAGGATGTTGGCGGTCGTGATGAACAGCACCCGGCTCAGGTCGAAGGGGACGTCCAGGTAGTGGTCCCGGAACGAGCCGTTCTGCTCGGGGTCGAGGACCTCGAGGAGTGCGGACGCAGGGTCTCCCCGGAAATCCATCCCCAGCTTGTCGATCTCGTCCAGCATGAGAACCGGGTTCTTGGTCCCCGCCCGACGGAGGCCCTGCACGATCTGCCCGGGAAGCGCGCCGATGTAGGTGCGCCGGTGTCCGCGGATCTCGGCCTCGTCGCGCATTCCGCCGAGCGACAGCCGGTGAAACTTCCGACCGAGGGCGCGGGCGATCGACTTTCCTAGCGACGTCTTGCCCACCCCGGGCGGGCCGACGAAGCAAAGGATCGGGCCCTTGCCCTCGGGGCGGATCTTCTTGACCGCCAGATATTCGAGAATCCGCTCCTTGACCTTGTCGAGTCCGACGTGGTCCTCGTCCAGAACACGGCGGGCCTCCGCGATGTCGACGTTGTCGACGGTCTCGGTTCGCCACGGCATCGCGATGAGCCAGTCGAGGTATGTCCGGGCGACCGTGTACTCGGCGGCCGCCGGCGGCATCTTGGCCAGCCGGTCGAGCTCCCGTGTCGCCTCCTTGTGAGCCTCCTCCGGCATCCCGCTCGCCTCGATCTTGGCCCGCAGCTCCTCGATCTCTTGCGTCCGCTCGTCCGAGGCGCCCAGCTCTTTCTGGATCGCCTTCATCTGTTCGCGGAGGTAGTACTCGCGCTGGGTCTTGGAAACCTCCGACTGGACCTCGGACTGGATCTTCGACCCCAGTTCGAGGACCTCGGCCTCTTTCGTCAGCGCGGCGACGATCGTTTGCAGGCGCAGTCTGACGTCGAGCGTCTCGAGCACCTCCTGCTTGACGACCGTGCTGAGCGTCGGCAGTGCCGCCGCGATCACGTCGGCGAGCGTGCCGGGGTGCAGGATGTTGACGGGGAGATTCGCGGCCTCGTCGGACAGCAGCGGCGACAGCGCCACGACCTTCCGGAACAGCGCCACCGCGTTGCGCATGAGCGCCTGCGACTCGACGTCGCCGGCGGCATCGGACGGGTCCGTCAAGGCCTGGACGCGCGCCCGGAGGAACGGCTTGTCTTCCAACACCTCCACGAGCCGGAAGCGGCTGAGGCCCTGCACCACGAGGCGGACGGTCCCGTCCGCCTGCTTGACCGCCTTGTGGATGCGCGCCAGCACCCCGACGGGGTAGAGGCCGGCCGCCCCGGGGTCGTCTGCGGCGGGATCCCGCTGGGTGACGACCCCGATCAGGCGGCTCGCCCGGACCGCCTCCTCGATCAGCCGCACCGACGACGCGCGCCCCGCCGACAGCGGCAGCACCGCCTGGGGAAACAGCACGGTCTCGCGAAGTGGGAGGACCGCGACGATATCCGGGGCTTCCGGTTCTTGCTTCTCAGTCATTGCATCCGCCTCTCTCAGAAGATGTCGACCGGACGGAGCTGGCCGGTAGCGGCCCGCACCAGCGCCTCCCGCGGGGCCCGCTCCTGTCGCGGACGCGCCGCTGCCTCACCCTCGTCTCGTACGTACTCGAGTAGGCTCTCGATCTGTCGCTGCATCTCGAGCATCCGGCGCCGCATTTTTAGGATGATCTCGGCCCCGGCGAGATTCACGCCGAGGTCGCGCGTGAGCCTGAGCAGTCGCGCGATCTCCTCGACGTCCTCCTCCGAATACATGCGCGTGCGCCCCTCCGTCCGGCTCGGCTGGATCAGCCCCTTCTTCTCGTAGAACCGGAGCGTCTGGGGGTGGATCTTCAGCAGGTCGGCCACGACTCCGATCATGTAGAGCGGCTTGCCGCGATCGGTCATGCGGCGCCCCCGCCGTGCCGGCGCAGATCGGCGCGCGGGTCGGACGCGAGCACGCGGCCAAGCTCGCGGACCATCTCCTGGGTCCGCGCGTCGAGCCCCTTCGGGATCTCAACCCGCGCGGTGACGTACAGGTCGCCCGCGCCCGCGCCGAACACGTGGGGCAGGCCGCGCCCACGGAGTCGGAACGACTGGCCACTCTGGGTGCCCGGGGGGACGACGAGCACCGCGTCGCCGTCGAGCGCCGGCACCTGGATGCGGGCGCCGAGGATCGCCTCCGCCAGCGTGATCGGCACCTCGCAGTGGAGGTTGTCGCCCTTACGGACGAAGAACGGGTGATCCTCCACCCGCGTGCTGACGATGAGATCGCCCCGCGGCCCCGCGAAGGGGCCCGCGTGACCCTGACCGGCGACCCGGATCTCGGCACCGGTGTCCACGCCAGCGGGAACGGGGATCGAGGCACTCTCGGTCACGAGCCGGACGCCCCGTCCCCGGCACTCCTCGCAGCCGCCGCCACCGCACGCACCGCACGGCGAGAACCGGCTGAGCTCGACCGGCAGCGTCACCCCTCGGGCCGCATCCACCAGCGACAGCGACACGGCCAGATGGAGATCGTCGCCACGCCGTCCCGCGCCCACCGCCTCACGATCGGAGAGGAGGTGACCGTACCGGTCGTACATCGACCGGGCGCCGGTATCGCTGAGGACACGGTACGCCTCGGAGATCTCCTGGAAGACCGCCTGGGCCTCGGCGTCCCAGAAATTCACGTCCGGCGAGTAGCGGCGAGCCAGGCGGCGATACGCCTGCCGGATTTCACGCACGTCCGCCGTCGACGCGATGCCGAGCACCGCGTAGTAATCACGCCGCATGGGAGCCCTTACTTCTTGTCGCCCAGGTCCTCAAACTCGGCGTCGACGACCTCGCCCTCCTTCGGCGCGCCCTGGCGCGCCTGCCCGTCGGTCGGGCCCGCCTGCCCGGCTTGCGCCTGGCGGTACATGAGCTCAGCGAGCTTGTGCGAGGCCTTGGTCAAGTTCTCTCCGGCACGCTTGATGCGCTCGTAGTCCTCGCCCTTCAGCGCTTCCCGCGCTTCGTTGAGCGCGTCCTCGATCGTCTTGCGCTCGCCCTCGGCGAGCTTGCCGCCGTGCTCGGCGAGCGTGCGCTCGGTGGAGTACACGAGCGAGTCGGTCTGGTTCCGGCTCTCGATCTCCTGCTTGCGGCGGGTGTCGTCGGCCGAGTGCGCCTCCGCCTCCTTCATCATCCGGTCGATCTCATCCTTCGTCAGCCCAGACGACGCGGTGATCGTGATGTTCTGCTGCTTCCCGGTTGCCGTGTCCTTGGCGGAGACGTTGAGGATCCCGTTCGCGTCGATGTCGAACGTGACCTCGACCTGTGGTATGCCGCGAGGCGCCGGCGGGATGCCGACGAGATGGAACTTCCCGAGCGTCCGGTTGTCGCGAGCCATCGGCCGCTCGCCCTGGAGGACGTGCACCTCGACGGAAGTCTGGTTGTCCGCCGCGGTGGTAAAAACCTCGCTCTTCTTCGTCGGAATCGTGGTGTTACGGGGGATCAGGGTCGTCATCACACCACCCAGCGTTTCGATGCCGAGCGACAGCGGGGTGACGTCGAGGAGGAGGAGGTCTTTCACCTCGCCGGTGAGCACCGCCGCCTGCACGGCCGCGCCGACCGCGACGACCTCGTCCGGGTTCACGCCCTTGTGCGGCTCTCGGCCGAAGAGCCCCTTGACGGTCTCCTGCACCTTGGGCATACGCGTCTGGCCGCCGACCAGGATGACCTCGTGGATGTCCTTGGCGGCGACGCCGGCGTCCTGCATCGCCTGACGACACGGACCGAGCGTGCGCTCGATCAGGTCCGCGACGAGCTGCTCGAGCTTCGCCCGGGTCAGGGTCAGGACGAGGTGCTTCGGCCCGCTCGCGTCCGCGGTGATGAAGGGCAGGTTGATCTCGGTCTGGAGGGTCGTCGACAGCTCGCACTTGGCCTTCTCGGCGGCCTCCTTGAGCCGCTGCAGCGCCATGCGATCCTTCTTGAGGTCGATGCCGTTCTCGCGCTTGAACTCGTCCGCGATCCAGTCGATAATCCGCTGGTCGAAATCGTCACCGCCGAGGTGGGTGTCACCGTTCGTGGCCTTGACCTCGAACACGCCGTCGCCGATCTCGAGAATCGAGATGTCGAACGTGCCGCCGCCGAGGTCGTACACGACGATCGTCTCCTCCTTCTTCTTGTCCATGCCGTAGGCCAGCGCGGCCGCGGTCGGCTCGTTGATGATCCGGAGGACCTCGAGCCCGGCGATCCGCCCGGCATCCTTGGTGGCCTGTCGCTGGCTGTCGTTGAAGTAGGCCGGCACGGTGATGACGGCCTGGGTGACCTTCTCGCCCAGGTAGGCCTCGGCCGCCTCCTTGAGCTTGCGCAGGATCATGGCGGAGATTTCGGGGGGCGAATACGGCTTGCCCCGCACCTCGATGCGGACGTCGCCGTTCTCGGCGCGGACGACCTTGTACGGGACGAGCTTGATCTCCTGCAGCACCTCGTCGTAACGGCGCCCCATGAATCGCTTGATCGAGAAGACCGTGTTTTCCGGGTTCGTGATCGCTTGGCGCTTCGCCACCTGCCCGACCAGGATTTCGCCGTCCTTCGTGAAGCCCACGACGGACGGGGTCAGGCGGCTGCCCTCCTGGTTCGCGATCACCGCGGGGTCCCCGCCCTCGACGACCGCCACCACCGAGTTCGTCGTCCCGAGGTCGATACCGATTACCTTCGCCATGTTGATGTTCTCCCCTTTCGCCGGCTCATTTCGCAAGAGACGCCGGCCGGCCTCCGCGCTGGCCATGCCGGCCCGCGCGGAAGACCGGCCGTCCGTCCAGCATCACCTCAGACAACGTCGATCTTGATCTCCTTGGGCTTGATCTCTTCTACCTTCGGGAGCCTGATCTCGAGCACCCCGTCCCGATAGGTCGCCTTGACCTGATCGGCCTGGACGGGGACGGGCAGCGTGATATGCCGTTCGAACTTGCCGTGCCAGCGCTCGAGGCGATGCAGGTTCTCGTCGCCCACCTCGTTCTGCGCCTTCCGCTCCCCCTTCACCGTCAACACATCGCCGGTGATCGAGACCGCGACATCCTTCTCGCGAACGCCGGGCAGGTCGCAGGAGACGATCAGCTCATTCTCGGTCTCCTGCACGTCCACGACCGGCATCCACATGCGCTCGCTCATGGACACGCTCGTCGGGCGCCCGAAGAACGAGTCGAAGAGGCGGTTCACCTCGGCCTGAATCTCCCCCAGATGCCCGACGGGCTCCCACCGCAACGCGGATCCAAAGGGACGCCAGCGTTCCATCGCCATAGTCTCTCTCCTCCTTGGGCCGGTGCCTCATGCCGGCCATATCTTAGTCTGTTAGCTTTATATCGTATGAGTGGTCTCGTGTCAAGTACCTGGTGGTCAAAGGACCCTGGTTGGGCCGGAAGTGTGGCTAAGTGCTGAATTTTTATTGACCGTCCAAAACACCGGATGCTAGGGTGGCGCATGCGGCTGGGGTGCGTCGGATGCCTCCTCGTCGTTCTGGCCCTGGTCATCTTCGGGGTGGCGGCAGCCGGCGCGGTCTTCTTCTCCGTCAACATCTTCGACGAGCCGGAGGTCCAGATTCAGCCGTTCACGACCGCGGACGGATACCGGGCCCAGCAGAAGCTCTACGAGATCGTCCTCCGCGAGAGTGAGCGTTCGGGCCGGGCGGACCCCATCACCTTCACGGAGCGGGAGTTGAACGCGTTCCTGTCGCGGCATTTGATCGACGCCGCCGGCCTGTCCTTCTCCCCGATCTCGGTGGCCCTACTCCCCGATAAGACGATCGAGTTCCGCGGCCGGACCGCGCTGCGCAACCTGATGCAGGGCGTCCCCTTCGCGCAGCTCGCGCCCTATCTTCCGCGCGGCCGGACCGACCAGCCGGTCTGGGTGCGGGTCCGCGGCCAGCTCAGGCTGGAACGGGCCACGGTCCTCCGCGATCGCCAGTTCGGCCGCTTCGAGATCGACGAATTCGCGCTCGGGACCCAGCCGATCGGCGCCTGGATCCTGAAGTTCATGCTCGGGCAGTCGGGGCGGCACCTCTTCCGCTTCCCGGTGCCGAAGGTGGTGCAGGACGTCGCCGTCGACGACGGTCGGCTCGTCATCCGGACCGGGGCCCCGTAGCCCGGACGAACCGGAGCTGCAAGTCGTAGATGAGCTGCTCGAGCAGCTGAGTTTCCTCGGGGGTTCGGTTGCCCTCCGTCTTTTCGCGGAGCAACGTCAGGATGTCGATGGCTTCGCCGGCCTGCTCGAGGTTCATCTGCACCTGCCCGGTGAGCGGATCCGGTGACTCCCCAAGGGCGATCAGCGCCGAGCTGGCGAACATGACGAACAGCCCGGCGAGGCTCCGGCCCGGATCCGGGGCGGCCCTCGACGGCGCCTCCGGCCCCGGAGAGGGCGCGGCGAAACCCGCGTCGGGGCGGATCGGCTCCGCGTCCGTCTGGCGGCGACGGTCGGTAACCTTGAAGCCCTCGTCGGAGGGGGCGGGCGCCATCGGCGCAAGCGTAGCACAGCCGAAAACGCTTGTTGTATACTCGGTTACTGTCCAGAGACGCACATGGTCGACTCGCCGGGTGTCCTTTTCGAATCACTCCTTGAGATCATGGCTCGCCTGCGCGGATCGGAGGGCTGTCCCTGGGACAGGGAACAGACGCCGGCCTCGCTGAAGCCCTTCCTGGTCGAGGAGGCGTACGAAGTCCTCGAGGCGATCGAATCCGGATCGGCCCCGGCGGTCCGCGAGGAGCTCGGAGACCTGCTCTTCCAGATCATCTTTCACGCGCGCCTGGCCGCCGAGGCGGGCGACTTTACGATGGGGGAGGTGCTGGACCACCTCGCCCGAAAGATGATCCGCCGACACCCGCACGTGTTCGGCGACACGGCGGTCACGAGCGCGCGCCAGGCGTTGGCGCAGTGGGAGGCAATCAAGCAGTCGGAGGCCCGGGACGCCGGGCGCGTCCGATCGGTGCTGGAAGGAGTGCCGCGAAGCCTGCCGTCCCTCCTGCGCGCGCAGCGGCTCCAGTCCAAGGCCGCGCGCATCGGCTTCGACTGGCCGGACGCGGTCGCGGCCTGGCAGAAGGTCCGCGAGGAACTGGGCGAGGTCGAGACCGCGCTCGCCCAGGGTGACCGGGACCGAATCCAGGAGGAGCTGGGCGACGTCTTCTTCTCGGTCGTCAACGTGGCGCGCCTGTGCGAGATCGATGCCGAGGAAGCCCTGCAGGGCGCCGTGGAGAAGTTCCGCCGCCGGTTCACGCAGATGGAGGCCGATCTGACCGCGCGGGGGAAGGACACCGCGACCGTCACGGCCGCGGAACTCGAGCGCCTGTGGCAGGCCGTCAAGGCCCGCGAACACGGTGGGGGTGAGTCGCCCCGATGAAGCTCAAAGTCAAGCAGGCCAGTGTCCTCGTCGAACGCGGAGACATCACGGACTGGGAAGTGGACGCGATCGTCAACGCCGCCAACTCCACGCTGGCGATGGGAACGGGCGTCGCCGCCGCGATCAAGCGCAAGGGGGGCGTCATCATCGAGGAGGACGCCATGCGCCAGGGGCCGATCGAGGTCGGCGAGGCGGTGCTCACCACCGCGGCGAACCTCCCCGCGACCCACGTCATTCACGCGGCCGCCCTGGGCCCGGACCTGAAGGCGGACGCGACCAAGATCGGCGCCGCCACGAAGTCCGCCCTGCAGCTCGCCGAGAAGCACCGCATCACGTCGATCGCCTTTCCTGCACTCGGCACCGGGGTCGGGGGATTTCCCCCGGCCAAGGCCGCCGACGCGATGGTCACCACCGTTCTCGACCACCTGAAGGGCGGCACAAGTAGCCTTAAACGTGTGGTTTTCGTGCTCTACCAGGACGAGGCGTACAAGGCCTTTACCGATGTGTTGAAGCACTTGGGTGGGGTACAATGATTTGGGCAGATGGCCGAGACCAAAATCGGACAGCCCGTCAGCAGGCGCCTGGGTGACCTCCTCGTCGCGGAAGGGCTGATCGACCGGGAGCAGCTCCAGCGGGCGCTCCTGGCGCAGAAGGGGACCACCGAAAAGCTCGGCTCGCTCCTCGTGCGGCTCAACCTGGTCAACGAAGACCAGCTGGTCGGCTTCCTCGCCCGGCAGTACGGCATCCCCTCGGTCACGCTCTCCCAGCTCGACATCGATCCCGACGTCCTCAAGCTCGTCCCCGCCCAGATGGCGCGGAAGTACGAGATCGTCCCGGTCGAGCGCAAGGCCAACGTGCTGACCTTGGCCATGGCCGACCCCACCAACGTCTTCGCCCTCGACGACGTGGCCTTTATGACCAACTTCCAGATCCTGCCGGTCGTGGCCGCCCAGGGCGCCATCCGCAAGGCCATCGAGCGCAACTACGACGTCCAGACGACCGCGATCGGCGAGGTCATCCAAGAGCTCGAGGGCGCGGTCGGCGACGTCGAGCTCCTCGACGAGGACGAGGTCGGCGCCAAGGTCGACATCTTTGAGCTCAAGGAGTCGGCCGACGAGGCCCCCATCGTCAAGCTCGTCAACATGGTCCTGGTCGACGCCATCCGCCGCGGCGCCTCCGACATCCACCTCGAGCCCTACGAAAAGGTCTTCCGCATCCGCTTCCGCGTGGACGGCGTCCTCCACGAGA
>Ga0209689_1000836_pt1 | contig 22204 bp, 19 predicted proteins | sample GraSoiAngelo_149_FD_187119 | JGI IMG/M metagenome (GOLD analysis project Ga0209689, IMG submission 187119) | Grasslands soil microbial communities from the Angelo Coastal Reserve, California, USA - 14_1009_09_30cm (SPAdes) (version 2) | ecosystem: Environmental > Terrestrial > Soil > Grasslands ... | reverse complement strand
GACACTCCGTTCGCCGGCGTGGCCGCCGAGGTGATGGCGATCATCATGGAGGACGCCTTCGATGCACTCGATGCGCCGGTGATGCGCGTCACCGGCCCGGATGTGCCCGCCATGCCGTTCAACCACGTCCTGGAAGAGGCCTTCATGCCGAATCCCGAGAAGATCCTCGCGAAAGCCCGGGAGCTGGCGGCCTTCTAGGTCGCGCGACACCAGATGGCCTCCGTCAAAATGCCGCAGCTCGGTGAATCGATCACCGAGGGCACCATCTCGAAATGGCTCAAGAAGCCTGGCGACCAGGTGAAGAAATACGAGGGCCTGGTCGAGATCATCACCGACAAAGTCAATGCCGAGGTCCCGGCGCCATTGTCGGGTGTGCTCAAGGAGATCAAGGTCAAGGAAGGCGCGACCGTGACCGTTGGCACCGAGATCGCCGTGATCGAGGAAACGGCGGCCGCGACGCCGTCCGCGCCAAAGTCGCAGCCGGCCCCGCAGGCAGCGACCCCGCAGCCTGCGACGCCCATCGCCGCCCCGGCGCCAGCAGAGGAGAGCGCGATCGAGGGTCAGGGCGGGGGTTCGACCGAGGGTCGGACGCGGCTCTCCCCGGCCGTCCGCGCGCTGATCGAGGAACACCGGATCAGCGATGCGGAGTTGTCCCGCATCGAGGGCTCGGGCATCGGCGGGCGCATCAGCAAGAAAGACGTCGAGGACTACGTCGCCAAGCGGGCCCAGCCGGCGGCCGCCAACGGCGAGCAGCGGCAGCAAGCGCCGGCCGCTCCGGCGACCGCACCCGCGCCCACGCCCGGCACCACGGTGCCGCTGAGCCCGATGCGCCGCGCCATCGCCGCCAACATGCTCAAGAGCAAGCAGACGATTCCCCACGCCTGGACCGTCGCCGAGGTCGACATGACGAACGTGGTGCGGTTCCGGCAGAAGGTCAAGGACAGCTTCAAGGAACGCGAGGGGATCGACTTGACCTACGTGCCGATCATCGTCAAGGCGGTGGTCGAGGGTCTGAAGGCGGTGCCCATCCTGAACGCCAGCTGGAGCGACCAGGGCGTGGTCCTACACAAGGACATCAACGTCGGCGTCGCGGTCTCGGTCGACGACGGGCTGATCGTGCCGGTCATCCATCTGGCGGATCGGATGTCGATCGCCGGGCTGGCGAAGGCGACCGATGACCTGGCGAAGCGGGCCCGAGCCGGGAAGCTCGGCATCCCGGACGTTCAAGGGGCGACCTTCACCGTCAACAACCCGGGGACTTTCGGCACCATCCTGTCCTACTCGATCATCGCGCCGCCGCAGGCCGGCATCCTGGCGATGGATGCGATCGTCAAGCGGCCGGTTGTCGTCGAGGGAGACGCCATCGCGGTCCGATCGATGATGAACCTCTGCCTGAGCTTCGACCACCGCGTGCTGGACGGGGTGTCCGCCGCCCGCTTCCTGCAGGGCGTCCGCCGCTGGCTGGAAGGCTTCTCGGAGCAGGTCCCCCTTTACTGAGACGCGCCGGAATTCGGCCGACCTCTGGGATACTTAATACAGATGGCTGAGGCAGCCCCGATCAAGTTCTACGGCCGCTCGAAGCGGAATGCCGTTGTGCCGATCGACACCAAGCGGCCGGAGTGGCTGCGCGTGCGCCTTCCCGGCGGGGAAAACTACGCGGAGCTGAAGGGCATCATGCGCGGCCTCGAGCTGCACACCGTGTGCGAAGAGGCGCGCTGCCCCAACATCGGGGAGTGCTGGCAGGCCCGCACCGCGACCTTCATGATCCTGGGCGACACCTGCACCCGAGCCTGCGGCTTCTGCGCCGTCAAGACCGGGCGGCCGGGCGTGCTCGACCTAGGCGAGCCACTTCGCGTTGCCGAGGCCGTCGAGCGGATGGGCCTGCACCACGCCGTCATCACGTCAGTCAATCGCGATGAGCTCGAGGACGGCGGCGCCTCCATCTTCGCCGGAACCATCCGCCAGATCCGCACGCGGATCCCGTCATGCAACATCGAAGTCCTGATCCCGGACTTCATGGGCGACGAGGCAGCCCTAGCCACGGTGATGCGCGCGCGGCCCGAGATCCTCAACCACAACATCGAAACCGTGCCCAGCCTGTACCCGCAGGTGCGCCCGAAGGGCCGATACCCGCGATCGCTCGAGCTGCTGCGGCGCGCCAAGCGGATGGACGCGACCGTCTACACGAAGTCAGGGATCATGCTGGGTCTTGGTGAGGAGATCGACGAAGTGATCCAGGTGTTCCGCGACCTGCGGGCGCATGATGTCGAGATCCTGACCGTCGGACAGTATCTGCGGCCGAGCCCAAATCACCTGCCGATCGCGCGCTACGTCACACCCGACGAGTTCGCGATGCTGAAAGTTGAAGCGCTCAAGCTCGGTTTCCGGCACGTCGAGTCCGGCCCGCTCGTCCGCAGCTCATATCACGCGGCCAGCCAGGTCCCGGACCGGGCTGTCGCCGGCTGATCGTGGACGTTCGCCGGCTCGGGCTGGTTGCCTATGAGGAGGCCTGGACGGTCCAAAGGCGGCTGGCCGATGAACGCCGCGCGGGGCTGATCGCTGACACGCTGGTGCTGCTCGAGCATCCGCACACCTACACCATCGGCCGGAGTGGCACCCGCGACCATGTCTATCTCACCGAAGCCGAGCTCGCGGCGCGCGGCATCACCTGCCTCGAGGTCGATCGCGGCGGCGACGTCACCTACCATGGACCGGGGCAACTGGTCGGCTATCCGATCCTCGACCTCGGCCCCAAGCCGGATGTCGGTCTCTACCTGCGCAACCTCGAGGGTTGCCTGATCGACGCCCTCGCCGACTTCGGGATCACGGCGGGCCGGCTCTCCGGCTATACGGGCGTCTGGCTCGGCGATCGCAAGATCGTGGCCATCGGTGTCAAGGTCTCGCAGGGTGTTACCACTCATGGCTTTGCGCTCAATGTCTCGACCGACCTGAGCCTCTTCACCCACATCCTGGCCTGCGGTATCCCGGACAAGGGTGTGACCTCCATGGCGCTCGAGCTGGGTGTCGCGCCGCCCATGACGGCGGTTGAAGATGCCGTCGTCGCCCGCTTCTCCGAGCGCTTCGCGCTGTCGGAGACGCCCGCCGCCCACGTTGCATAATTAATCGCCCCAGGGGCGCTTAGCTCAGCTGGTAGAGCGTCTGCTTTACACGCAGAATGTCGGGAGTTCGAGTCTCTCAGCGCCCACATCTGACTCACGAGAGGTTCCCTCGCCTAGGAGCGGCTGGTCAGGATGACGATCAGGGCAATGATGCCCAAGATAATGATTGCGCCGAGCCCCAACACCCACATGGGAGCACCTACGGGTCCGTACATCATCCGAAGCTTAGGCTCGCTCGACCGGAGCATGAAATAGGGGCGGGTGCGGCCCGCCCCTATATCGGAATCGAGTCTTAGACGACGGCGGGGATCCGCTCCTCAATGACGGAGCTTGGCTCCGCTCCGACGCCGGTCTGCGAACGGACAGCGATCTCCGGGTACATCGCTTTCGCGCGCTGGTCGCCGCCGAGCGCTTCACCGATGTAGGTGCCGACGATCGCGAAGATGAACCCGAGCGGGATGCTGACGATGCCCGGGTTGGCTAGAGCGAACGCCGGGTGCGCCGCCGGCGGCGTACCCAAGCCGGGACCGATGACCACCAGCACAATGGACACGGCCGTTCCACCTATCAGACCGCAAACGGCGCCAACCGTACTGAACCGCTTCCAGAAGAGCGTAAAGAGGATGACCGGCAGGTTGCCGCTGGAGGCCACAGCAAAGGCGACCGCGACCAGCTGGGCAGCATTGGCGGTTTGCAAGTTGATCGCAACGAGCACGGCGATCACGCCGACCCCAACTGCGGCGATGCGCGCCACCAGGACCTGTTCGGACTCGCTCTCCTTGCCGCCCCGGACGACGTTCATCCAGAAATCGTGGGCGAACGCGCTGGACGCGGCGAGGGTTAGCCCGGCGACCACCGCCAGGATGGTGGCGAAGGCGACCGCCGAGATGAACCCAAGGAACAACTCACCGCCAAACGTGTTCGGTCCGCCACCGAGAAACTCCGCGAGCTTGGGGGCAGCGAGGTTGTTGTTGGTTCCGATCCCCGTTTTGCCGACCAGCACGGCGGCGCCGAAACCCAGGAACGTCGTCATGACGTAAAAAGCGCCGATCAGACCCATGGCCCAACCGACCGAAGTCCGCGCCGCACGCGCGGTTGGCACGGTGTAGAAGCGCATCAGGATGTGCGGCAGGCCCGCGGTACCGAAGATGAGCGCCATGCCGAGCGACACGTTCTCGATCGTCGACTTGTCGAGCGTCAGAGGACCGAGAGCGACGTGCTTGCCGTGCGGGTAGAGGATGCCGGGTTGCGTGAAGTTGAGCCCGGACTTCTTGTCAACGACCTTGGCGATGGCGTCGAAGAACCGCACTGGGTTGAAGCCGAAGTGGCCGAGCACCAGGATGCTCAGCAGCACCGCGCCCGCCATGAGCAACGTCGCCTTGACGATCTGAACCCAGGTGGTCGCGATCATGCCGCCGAGCACCACGTAGCCGATCATCAGGACGCCGACGATGACCACCGCCCACTTAAACGAGAACCCCGGCACCAGCAAGTGAAGGACGCTGCCGGCGCCGACCATCTGGGCGATCATGTAGAAGCCACTGACCGTTAGGGTCGAGATAGCAGCGGCGGAGCGTACGGGTCCGGCCGACATGCGATAGGCAAGGACGTCGGCCATTGTGTACTTGCCGGTGTTGCGAATGGGCTCCGCGATCAGCAGCAGGACGGTCAGATAGGCGACAAGCCAGCCGACCGAGTACATGAAGCCGTCATAGCCGTTGAATGCGATCAGTCCCGCGATCCCGAGGAAGGAGGCGGCACTCATATAATCACCGGCGATCGCGAGCCCGTTCTGCCAGCTGTTGATCTTCCGGCCGGCGGCGTAGAACTGGACGGTGGTGCGCGTCTGTCGCGCCGCCCAGATGGTGATGCCGAGGGTGATGGCGACGATGATCGCCGTGATCCACAGGGTAGTGGTCATGACCCCATCCCCATGCGCGCCGCCAATTTGCGCACCGCGGCCGCCAGCGGATCAAAGATCCGGTTCGCCCGCCGGATGTAGACGGCAGCCAGGATCCAGGCCATCACGAACTCGGAGAGGGCGAACAGGTACGCCAGGTTGATGTTGCCGATGATTTTGGTGTTCATCAGGCTTGGCGCCAGCCCGTTACCGAGGGGAAGCGCGAAGTAGTAGACGAGGAAGAAGATCACCGCCGGGATGATGAAGTTACGCTTCGCCGTGATCAGCCGCCGAAATTCGGGCGATGCCGCCAGGACCTCCCATTGCGAGGCTCGGGTCTGGGCGGTTTCCGTGCCCACCGGGGGGCCCCCGGTGCCTTGACCCCGATTGCGTGTTTCCATTAGTCCTCCCTTACCTAGTTTGGGGGCTGAGATTACTCCCCTAATTCACCATTTAGCTCCCGCAAATAGTGTCGTGTCAATGATCCGGCGCCTCTTACGGGGCCGCCCCGGTTAGGGCAGCAGCCGGCGGGAGCGGTAATCTGAGCTGATGACGATCCAATCCGGCACGCATGCCATCGAGTCGATGCAGCTGGAGGAGCGACGCTACCCGCCGCCCCCCGAGTTTGCGAGGAATGCCAATGCCCAGCCGGATATCTATGCCAGGCTGCTGGAGGACTTCTGGAAGGAGGAGGCACTCAAGCGGGTTACCTGGTTCAAGCCCTTCGAGACGGTCCTCGAGTGGAAGCTGCCCTACGCCAAATGGTTCCTCGGCGGCAAGCTGAACGTCTGTTACAACTGCGTCGACCGGCACGTCGAGGCCGGCCTGGGCGACAAGGTCGCCTACTACTGGGAAGGTGAGCCGGTCGACCAGAAGCGCACCATCACCTTCAAGGACCTGCTGTCGGACGTCGTTGCCTTTGCCAACGCGCTCAAGAAGCTGGGGGTCAAGAAGGGCACCCCGGTGGGCATCTACATGGGGATGGTGCCGGAGCTCCCGGTGGCTATGCTCGCCTGCACCCGGCTGGGCGCGCCGCACACCGTGGTTTTTGGCGGATTCAGCGCCGATGCCCTCGCCGGGCGGCTCAACGACATGGAATGCGAGTTCGTGATCACTCAGAACGAGGGCTTGCGCAAGGGCAACCCGGTTCCCCTGAAGAAGAACGCCGACGCCGCGCTCGAGTCAGCCCCCAAGGTCAAGAAGGCGGTCGTGCTCCGCCGGACGCCCTCAGACACCCCGATGAAGGACGGCCGGGATGTCTGGTGGCAGGACCTGGTGAAAGATGCCAGTACGGATCCAGGCTCATGTCCCTGCGAGCCGATGGACGCCGAGGACCTGCTCTACCTGCTGTATACGAGTGGGACCACCGCCAAACCCAAGGGGATCGTGCACACCACGGCGGGGTACCTGGTGGGGACCGCGACGACCCACCACTACATCTTCGACATCAAGCCCGACTCGGTGTACTGGTGTGCCGCCGACATCGGCTGGGTCACAGGCCACAGCTATATCGTGTACGGGCCACTGTGTAACGGCACGACCGGCGTCATCTACGAAGGTGTTCCCGACTTCCCCGACAAGGATCGCTGGTGGTCGATCATCGAGCGCTACAAAGTCGACATTCTCTATACAGCGCCGACCGCAATCCGCACCCACATGAAGTGGGGCCCGGAATACGCCAAGAAGCACGACCTGAGCTCACTGCGCCTGCTGGGCTCGGTGGGTGAGCCCATCAATCCGGAAGCCTGGATCTGGTACCGGGAGAACATCGGCGGTGGACGGACGCCGGTGGTCGACACCTGGTGGCAGACCGAGACCGGGATGATCCTCATCACGCCTTTGCCCGGCGTGACGACCCTGAAACCGGGCTCCGCGACCAAGCCATTTCCAACCGTCCAGGCGGCCGTCTACAACGACGCGGGCGAAGAGGTGGGACCGGGTGGCGGAGGTTACCTGGTGATCAAGCGGCCCTGGCCCGCCATGCTGCGCGGGATCTTCCGCGATCACGATCGCTACGTCCAGACGTACTGGAGCAAATTCAAGGATGTCTACTTTGCCGGGGACGGGGCTCGCATCGACGAGGACGGCGACTTCTGGTTGATGGGACGGGTAGACGACGTCATGAACGTCTCCGCCCACCGAATCTCGACGATCGAGGTGGAGAGCGCGCTGGTCAGTCATCCCAAGGTCGCCGAGGCCGCCGTGGCCGGCCGCAGCGACCCGCAGACCGGTCAGGCGATCGTCGCCTTCGTCACGCTCAAGGGCGGAGCCGAAGGGTCGCCGGCGATGTTAAAGGAGTTGCGTGACCACGTCGGGAGGAAGATCGGGAAGATCGCCGCTCCCGCCAACATCGTCTTCACCCCTGAGCTACCCAAGACCCGCTCGGGCAAGATCATGCGGCGGTTGTTGCGTGACGTGGCGGAGAACCGGCCGCTTGGCGACACAACGACCCTGGCGGACCCGGCGGTCGTCAGCGAAATCGACCGGCGCGCGAAAACCGAGGCCGCGAAAGAGGAGGCGTCCGCTTAGGGCGTCAGGGCCGAGCCTGCTGGAGGATTCGGTAGAGCGCGCTGAAGTCGAGGTGGGAATCGCGCAGCTGGTCGAGGCGGTCGCGTAGGGCATAGACGTCCGACTGCAGGCGATTGATTTCCTCGGCGTGATCGACGTTGGTCGCCTCTTGCTCCGAAATCAGCTCCCGGCGGCGGCGAATCTTTTCGCTGATCGTCCGCTCGACGTTTTCCCACTGCGCCGACAGGTCCCGCAGCTGGCGATCAAGGGCGGCCAGCTCGCCGGTCAATTCCTGGTGGGAGCCGCTGTCGCTGGTCGCAGCCATCATTTGGACCGACCCTTACGCCGGTTCGACTTGACGCCGACTTCGCGATACCCCTGACCCTTGACGGCGTCGAGCACCTCGGGTTTCTCCATGACGATTCGCGAGGTCGTGTCCGGCTTGCCGCTCTCGACCTTGATCGTGTGGGCGACACGCTGGCGAGGTCGAGGGAGGATGACCCGGATGATGCCGTTCTCGAACGAAGCCGTAGCTCCATCGAGATCGCATTCCGCCGGCAGGGCGAGCGACCGTGAGAACGTGCCGCGCGGGATCTCCTGGACGGCGAAGTCGCGGTCGACCGGCATAACTGTGCCCCGCAGCGTGAGCAGCCCGGCCTCGCAGGTGAGCTCGAGATCCTTGAGCTCGGCGCCGGGAAGGGCTCCTTCGATCACGATCTCGTTGGCTTGCTGGTAGACGTCGACTGGGATCGGCAGATCGCGCTCGCGCCGGGTCGCAACCGGCTGCTGGCCGGCCAGCTGCTCGACGGCACCGCGCAGCGCGTAGGGGTCGTTGTACACGAAGCGCATGGTACGGACCTTCCTTGCGGCGATTGTAACCCGGCCGGGCGGGCGCGAGGCGCGGCTACAATACGTCCTCGTGCCGAGGTAGCTCAGTTGGTAGAGCACACGACTGAAAATTGTGGTGTCGCCAGTTCGATTCTGGCCCTCGGCACTCTTTCCCAACGCTCGGGTTAGAGATTGACACAGCACCCCTCGTATGGTATGAACAAGCCGATTTAGTAAGCGCTTACCGGTAAGCGGTTACTAGTAAGCGCTTACCAACCGCGGTGCCTGGGGAGAGGGGCTGCATGGCAGGGGTGAGGCGGGCCAAGGCGATCCCGACGATCTACGATGTCGCCAGCCGGGCTGGTGTGTCGATCGCCTCGGTATCACGCGTCCTCAACGGCCAAGGCAGTCCCAAGGCCGAAACCCGCAAACGGGTACTGCGCGCCGTTCGCGCGCTCAGCTTCGTGCCCGACGGCGCGGCTCGCGCGCTGTCCAGCAACCTCAAGGAAGTGGTCGCCGTCGTCTTCCGGCGCGGCGGTGAGGTGGCGTTCGAGGACGAGGAGGAGAACCTTCTGTTCATGGACGTCATCAATCGCGGCATCGAAGTTGCGGCTCAGCGTCGTGGGTTCGATGTCCTCATCAGTTCTGTCGGCGTGCAAGAGGAAAACGTGGTGGCCAGGATCGCCGCCATCGCCGGCAAGGCGGACGGGCTGATCCTGCACGACCAGATGCTTTCCAAGGTCGAAATCGCCCGGCTGGCCGACGTCGTCCCTATCGTGACCCTGGCCGGAAACCCGAGCTCGGCTTCGATCAACGTCCGGTGCGACAACGGATCCGGCATGCGCGCGCTGATCCATCACCTCGTGACCGATCACGGCTACCGCAACCTCGCCTACCTGTCCGGCGGTGCCGACAGCCCCGATAACCTGGCCCGCGCTCGGGTGTTCGAGACAGAGGCTATTGCGGGCGGTGCCCAGATCCAGGTCGGACCTGCCTGGCAAGGTGACTACAGTGCGGTGGGCGGGGCGAACGTGATCGCCGCGCTCCTGAACCGCGGCCGGGAACTCCCCCGGGCCATCGTCTGCGCCAACGACCAAGCGGCCATGGGCGCCATGTATGCCCTGGCTCGCCGGGGGATCAAGGTGCCGGAGGAGGTGGCGGTCACCGGCTTTGATGACGTTCCGGTCGCTCGGCATCTGCATCCGCCTCTCACGACGGTCCGCCAGCCGATCAAAGAGCTGGGACTAACCGCGTTCGAGGTTCTCTACGCGCGGATGGGCACAGCCCGCGGTCAGCACGAAGTCGTGCTCCCCGTCCAGCTGATCATCCGCGAGAGCTGTGGTTGCGCCCATAGTTCGGCGCTGCCCCAAGCCTCGGCGTCGGTCGCCGGCGGGGGGACCTAGCGGTGCGGGCCCTCGCTCGTCGGGTGGGCGTGTACATCCTCGCTGCGTGGGTCGCGCTGACGGTCAGCTTTCTGCTCCCTCGTGTGGTGCCCGGAAATCCCGTCGCGGGCGCTGTCGCCCGGGCCTCGCAGTCCGGGAATTGCAACTCGGCGTGTATCACCGCCATTCAGGAGCAGCTCGGCTTCAACGTGCACACCAGCCTCTGGGACCAGTACCTCCAGTACTGGGGGAACCTTGGTCACGGCAACTTGGGCCAATCTTGGTCCGAAAACGCCTCGGTGAGCAGCCTGATCATCTCGTACCTTCCCTGGACGCTGGGGCTCCTCGTCGTCGCCACGGCCGTGGCCTTCGTCGCCGGCACCGCCATCGGTGTGCTCATGGCCTGGCGGCGCGGTTCCTGGGTCGACTGGGTCCTCCCGGCTGCGACCTTCCTTTCGGCGCTCCCGTACTTCTTCCTCGCGCTGGTGCTCGTCCTGATCTTCGGGAAGACCGGCACCATGCTCAAGTGGTTCCCAAGCCTCTTTGGCTACGACATCTACGGCGCAACAGCGGGGCTGAACTTGCCCTACGTCGCGAGCATCATCTCGCACGCTATCTTGCCCGCAGCAACGGTCGTCATCGCCGCCGCGGCCGGCTTCATGCTGGCCATGCGCAACCAGATGATCAGCACCATGGACGAGGACTTCGTCCTGGTGGCTCAGGCCAAGGGGCTACCGGCGCGAAGAGTCATCTGGTACGCGGCACGCAACGCACTACTACCGGTCATTGCCAACTTCACCGTCGCGATCAGCCTCGTCGTCGCCGGCCAGATCCTGGTTGAGATCGTCTTCAACTATCCCGGGATCGGCTTCCACCTTTACGACGCCCTCGGCAAACTCGACTACTCACTCGTCCAAGGGATTTTCGTGGTCATCACGCTGGTGGTGCTGGCCGCCAACCTCCTGGCGGACGTGGTCTACGTGCTGATCGATCCTCGTGCGCGGCAGATGGCATGACACCATGACGATCAACAGCACGTCCCTGGCCGGAATTCCACCCGTCGCAGGGCCGACCGCGGAGCTGGTTCTTCGACCAACGCGAGTCCTCCGCCTGCCGCGCTCGCCCAAGGTGATCGCCGGGCTTGTCATCCTCGGGGTCTTCGGGGTCCTCGCCATCATCGGTCGATGGATCGCACCCTACTCTCCCAACGCGACCGACCAACAGAACTGGGTGCGGCACGTCCTGGTCCCCGGGACCGGCGCTGGAACCGGCTTCCCGGCCAGCTACTACCCGCTCCCGCTCCCTCCGTCAGCCGCGCACTGGCTCGGCACCACCGTCTTCGCGCAGGATGTATCGTCCCAACTCCTCGCCGCCACACAGGCCACGATGTTCGTCGGCCTGCTGGCAGCGGCGATCGCGACCGTTCTTTCGGTGCTATTCGGCGTGACCGCCGGCTATTTGGGAGGGGGCACCGATGAGGGCCTATCGCTGGTGGCCAATGTTTTCCTCGCCATCCCGGGGCTTCCACTGCTCATCGTGCTGGCCGACTACATGCCGTCTGCGGGCTCGAGTGTTCTGTTAGTCGCGGCCATCATCGCGGTCACGACATGGGCATACACCTCGCGGACCCTGAGAGCCCAAACCCTCTCGCTGCGCAACCGCGACTTTGTCGAGGCGGCCAGGGTTTCGGGGGAGAGCCGCGTTCGGATCATCCTCGTCGAAGTCCTTCCCAACCTCATTCCGATCGTGGCCGCTTCGTTCCTTTTCACGGCGCTCTCGGCGATGGGTGCATACGTGGCCATCGCCTTTCTGGGGCTCGCCGGCTCGCCCACATCGTCGCCGCCAGGACTGTGGAACTGGGGCGAGATGTTGCGCGAGGGGTTCGCCAACAACGCGGTGCGCGGCGGTTGGTGGTGGTGGTGGGCGCCGCCCGGCATCTGTATCGCCCTGCTCGGGACCGGCCTGGCGTTGCTCAACTTCGGCATCGACGAGTTCATCAACCCGCGGCTTCGCGCCGCGGGCCTCTCGCGCCGGACCGCGAAGAAGGCCGGCATCAGCCTCCGCTCCACGCTCGGCATGACCCCCGTGGCGCACAGGCGGGCGGTGGCCGTCATGCCGCAGGTCACCGCGATGCGTCCCGAGCTTTCCTCTGTACGCAACGCGGCCGAACCGGTTCTCACAATCCGCGGCCTCAGCGTGGACTACGGCTATGGCGACCAGGCTGTCCACGCCGTCGCCGACTGTGACCTGGTGCTTCGGCGCGGCAAGGTGCTGGGGCTGGCCGGCGAGAGCGGCAGCGGCAAAACCACGCTGGCCCTGGCTGCCATCCGCCTGCTGCGGGCCCCGGCGGTGATCACTGGGGGCGAGGTGCTCTTTCACTCCAAGCCGATCAGCGGAGAGGAGCCGGCCGGGACCATTGACATGCTGTCAGCGACGGAGGAACAGCTGCGCGCGATCCGTTGGTCCGAGATCGCCGTGGTTCTGCAGAGCTCGCTGAACGCGCTGAACCCCGTCATCACAATCGGTGCCCAGTTCGACGACCTGCTACGTGTTCACCGACCGAACTTCTCAGAGGCCGAGCGGTTGTCAAGGGCCGGGGAGTTGCTCGGCATGGTCGGGATGAACGCCGAGCGGCTGCGCAGCCACGCGCACGAGCTGTCCGGCGGTATGCGCCAGCGAGCCATGATCGCCATGGCGATCGCGCTCGAGCCCCAGGTCATGATTCTTGACGAGCCGACGACCGCTCTCGACGTGGTAACCCAGCGGGAGATCCTCGAGGAGCTGATCGGGCTGCGGGATCGAATCGGCTTCGCGACGCTGTTCATCACGCACGATCTCTCCTTGCTGGTGGAGCTGGCCGACGAGATCGCCGTGATGTACGCGGGCCGGTTGATGGAGCGCGCGCCGGCGACCTCGTTGTTTCACGCGCCCCGGCTGCCCTACACCTACGGCCTCCTCCATTGCTTCCCTCCACTGCACGGCGCGCGCCTGGCGATGGAAGGCCTCAAGGGGTCGCCGCCTGACCTGCGGGACCTGCCTTCGGGATGCGCCTTCCATCCACGCTGTGCCTGGGCAATGCCGCGTTGCCACCAGGATGTCCCAACGCTTGCGCCTCTCGATGGGTCGGCTCGGGAGGTCGCCTGCTGGCTGCACCGCGGAGAGGCGAACGTTCCCGCCGAGCTGGCCCGACCCGACCCGCTGCCGATCGGGCCTGGCCGTTCGGGATCAATCGCACGGGTAGGCGAACCGTGAACCTCGGCGCGGCCCAAACGCCGACCGCGTCGACCCCGGTGATTCCGGTCCTGGAGGGCCGTGAGCTCACCAAGTCCTTCTGGGTAAAGCAGGGGCGTGGGCTGCTCGCGGGCAAGGCCCGGGTTCATGCGGTCGAGAGCGTCTCGATCCGCCTCGATCCCGGGAGAGTCACCGCGCTGGTGGGTGAAAGCGGTGCCGGAAAGACGACCGTCGCGCGCCTGCTGGCCAAGATCATCAGACCCGATGGGGGAGAGGTGCTGCTCGACGGACAGCCGGCACCGCCGGGTCGGCCTCGAGCCTACGCCGCGCAGGTGCAGATGGTCTTCCAGGACCCGTTTGCATCGCTCAACCCGGTGCATCGGGTCCGCCACCACCTGGTCCGACCACTCCAGATCCACCATATGACCAACGGCGACCTCGAGGCCGCGGTGGACGAGCTGCTGCGCCGGGTGGCGCTCAAGCCCCCGGCTCACTTCGCGGCCAAGTTCCCGCATGAGCTCTCCGGCGGACAGCGCCAGCGGGTGGCCATCGCCCGCGGGCTGGCGGTTCGACCGAGGGTGCTGATCGCCGACGAACCGGTGTCCATGCTGGATGTCTCCATCCGCCTGGGCGTGCTGAACCTGCTCGCCGATCTGCGCGACCGGGAGAACCTGGCAATCCTCTACGTCACCCACGACATCGCCTCGGCCCGCTACCTGGCCGACACCATCATGGTCATGTACGCGGGGCAACTGGTCGAGGCGGCGCCCAGCGTCAGCCTCACCGACCGCCCGGCGCACCCGTACACGCAGCTGCTGCTCGCCGCCGCTCCGGACCCCGATCGGGCGGAACGGCCGGCGCTCGCCGCGCGCGGGGCGCCCCCCAGCCTGCTCGCGCCGCCGAGCGGCTGCCGCTTCCACCCGCGCTGCCCCTACGTGATGGAGATCTGCAAGCGCCAGGTGCCGCCGAGTGTCGCCGTCGCCAGCGATCACTCCGCGGCGTGCTGGCTTCATGTCGATCCGAACGAACGACGCGTCAACGAAACGGGCCTTCCTGCGACCACGACCGCGCGCGACCCGTCGGACCAGCGGAATCGAGAGAGGTGATAAGGGATGGGAGAAGGGCGACTGCGTAGTGGGATCCCGACGCCGATTATCCATCAGCAATCCACGGCCTTCACGGGCCGTGCGTAAGGAAGAAGGGGTGAGAACACGAATGAATCGACGAGCATTGACAGGCCTGGTCGGAGTTGCGGCTTTGGTGATTGCCGCCTGCGGCACTTCGACGCCTTCAGCGGGAGGCAAACCTCTTATCGCCGAGCCGACGACAGGCGTGACGTTCTCGGAAGACTTCAACCCCTATGACAGCAACTCGGTCGCGGCCGCCATGGGCACCCGGAGCATGGTCAATGAGCCGCTGATCGAGTTCGATCAGCTCGACGCGACCCCCGCCGGCACGCACCCGTGGCTGGCGACCGCGTACGCGTTCCAGAACGGCGGCAAGGACCTGCAGGTGACGATCCGCGAAAACGTGAAGTTCAGCGACGGCTCGGCCTTCGCTCCGGCTGACGTGGCCGCTACCTTCAAGATGATGATGAAGAATCCGAAGGCTAACATTCGAGGGGTGCCGCCCCAAGCGGCGGATCCGACGGTTAGCGGCAACAACGTGACGCTACACTTCGCGTCACCGCAGTACACCGGGCTGTTCAACATCCTCTGCAACACCTTCATGCTGAAGGCGTCGATGGCGGACCAGATCGCCCAGAACGAGAAGATCGCGATCAAGAAGCCATTGGGCACAGGGCCCTTCATGCTCGACAGCTACTCCAGCTCGGTGATCAAGTGGAAGCCGAATCCGAACTACTGGGGCGGAACTCCACCGGAATCGGCGATCTGGACACCTTCCATCGCCACCAACGCCGCGGCGAGCGACGCGCTCGTGAGCGGTCAGTTGGACTGGGCCGGAAACGACATCCCGAACGTCTACGCGAACTACGTCAACCAGAACCCTCTGACCAATCACGCCTGGTTTGCCGCAGGCAGCACCGTCACGCTCTGGTTCAATCTGAACCCCGGTAACGGGGGCGCCACGGGTATTGATGAAGTGGCGGTCCGCAGGGCCGTCAGCTACGGCGTCGACCGCAATGCGCTGGCGCTCCTGGGCGAGTCCGGCTACGAGCAACCCGCGAGCTCATCGAGCGGGCTCATCCTGCCCAACCAGAAGGCCTTCCTCGACAGCAGTATGGCCAACGACCTGTCGATCAGCGGCAGCGTGCCCGATGCGGCGACGGCGAAGGCTCAGAAGCTTCCGGACGGCGCGGACGTCTACGACATTTTGAAGAACGGCGGCTGGAGTCCCCCCGCCACGTCCCACTACGACAGCGGCACCGGGACCTACAAGTCGGGTGGGAACTGCGACGGCAGCAACAAAGCCAACTGCTGGACCAAGGGCGGGAAGATCATCGCGTTCTCGGTCTACGATCCCGTTCCTTTCTCCGACTACTGGGAAAACGCCGCGCTCATGTCACAGGAGCTTCAGGCTCTGGGCATGAACGTCACCACCAAGCCGGGGCAGGGGTACTCCGACTGGAATACGAACATCACGTCGGTTCCCGCGGCCTGGCAGACGGCCATCCACTGGGGTAACGGTGGTGACATTCCCTACATCCAGTACCAGAACTGGTTCGACAGCACGGATTCGAACTCGGTCGCGCACTACATCGGATGGTCTAACTCCGCCGCCGACGCCGCGCTGAGGAAGTACGAGAGTACCGATCCCAAGGACACGGCCGCCCTCTATCCGGTGGTGCAGCAGCTCGAGAAGATCATGTCGACCGAGGTCCCGGAGGCTCCGCTGCTTTACGGCGCCGACTGGAACGTCTACAGCAGCGCCAAGTACACCGGATGGCCCAACCAATCGCACCCCTACATGAATCCCTCGCCGAGCGACCCGCAGATGCCGTACATCCTGATGCAGCTCAAGCCGGTGTCCTGACCGTTGGAAGAAATCGCCAGTACGATCCGCAGCGGTGAGTCGGGCCTGGTGGCCCGGCTCACCCTCGAGCAGAAGGTCCGTCTGCTGACGGGGGCGGACTCCTGGACGCTGCACGGCGAGAGCGCGGTCGGACTGCGGCCGATCGTCGTTTCCGACGGGCCGGCGGGCGTGCGCGGAACACGCTTCGACCCGGCCAATCCATCGACGTCGTTACCCTGTCCGGTCGCGCTGGCCGCGACCTGGGACGAAGATCTCGTCGAAGAAGTTACGAGCGCGCTGGGCCGGGAAGTCCGCAGCAAAGGCATCGACGTTCTCCTCGGTCCGACCGTCAATATCATCCGCACGCCGCTAAGCGGTCGCGGTTTCGAGTGCTTCTCGGAGGACCCGCTGCTCACGTCGCGGATCGCGGTGGCCTATGTGCGCGGTGTCCAGCGGGCCGGGGTCGGCGCCACGGTAAAACACTATGTCGGCAATGACTCCGAGACGGAGCGGCGCACCTATGTCGCCCGAATTTCTGAGCGTGTGCTCAGGGAGCTCTACCTCCCGCCGTTCGAGGCGTGCGTGAACGAGGCCGATGTCTTCCTCGTGATGGCCGCCTACAACGCCGTCAACGGCGCGACCATGACCGCCAACTCCGTGCTCCTGCAGGAGGTGCTCAAGGCGGACTGGGGATTCACCGGGGTGGTGATCTCGGACTGGTCCGCAACGACGACGACCGTACCCAGCGCGTTGGCGGGGCTCGACCTGGTGATGCCTGGACCCGACGGCCCCTGGGGAGACAAGCTGGTAGCCGCGGTTCGGAAGGGCGCCGTGCCCGAGGCGCGGATCGACGACAAGGTCTCCCGCATCTTTGCGCTCGCCCGCCGCCTCGGAGGCTTCAACGGAAGCAAGCCGGCGGTGAAACCTGAGCTGATCGATCCTGCGTTGCTGCGAAAAGCCACCGCGTCATCGTTTGTGCTACTGAGCAACGGGGGCGGGCTGCTTCCGCTCAAACAACCCGACTTGAAACGCGTGGCGCTCATCGGGCCGAACGCGCTCGTGCCGCAGACGCAGGGTGGCGGAAGCATCCAGGTCCTGCCCGCGGTGCGCGTCCATCTCGCGGAATCCCTGCGACAGGCACTCGGAAGCGCGGCGACGGTGAGTGTGCATCAAGGCTGCCTTACCAACGCCACCGTACTCGCCCCAGGGGACGGAATGCTGCGCGACCCCGTTACCGGAAAGCCAGGAGTCCGCATCCAGATTCGGAACCCGGAAGGCGAGCTCTTCTACGATGCGCCGATGCCCAGCAGCATCGTCACCTGGTGGGATGGCCTTCCCCAGGCGGTCGATGACCCCGGCTCGGAGGTCGTGATGCGAGCCGTGTTCCGTCCCGAGAGCGACGGGCTCCATCTCCTCGGCGCGGCCGGAGTGGGGCAGATGCGCGTGACCGTCAACGGGTCTCTGCTGGCGGAGACGACAAGCCTCTTTCCCGGCGAAGTCATGGAGATGTTTTCGCGTCCTCCGGAGCTGCGCGTGCCCATCCGGCTCGAAGTGGGCCGCGAGATCGACGTGCGAGTGGACTTCCGGCCCGAGAAGCGATTCGTGACCCTGCGGCTCGGCATCTCGCCGATGCGCGACGACGAGCAGTTGATCGACGAGGCAGCACGTGCGGCGAGCGAATCGGACGTCGCGGTGGTCGTGGTTGGCTCGGCTGAGGGGACCGAGAGCGAGGGTTCGGATAAGACCTCGATGGCGCTCCCTGGCCGGCAAGACGAGCTAGTGCGACGCGTTGCGGCGGCCAACCCCAACACCATCGTGGTGGTCAACTCGGGCATGCCGATGCTCATGCCCTGGGCGGACGAGGTCGCGGCCGTCATGCAGGTGTGGTTTCCGGGCCAGGCGTTCGGCGAGGCGCTGGCGGACACGTTGCTGGGCGTCGTCGAACCGAGCGGCCGGCTCCCGCTCACCGTGCCCCGCCATGAGGCCGATTCGCCGGTCCTGCATGCGCGCCCGGAGGGCGGCGATCTCATTTACCGCGAGGGCTTGCTCGTTGGCTATCGGGGCTACGATCGAAGTGGGATCGAGCCGCATTTCGCCTTCGGCCACGGCCTGGGCTACACCGAGTGGACGTACGAAGCGATAGTCGCTGATGCCGCGTCGGTGGCCGCGAACGAGGATTTCACATGCGCGGTGACAGTCCGCAATTCAGGCCGGCGCCCTGGTCGCGAGGTCGTGCAACTCTATCTGGAAGGGCCCGATAAGGATCCAATGCGGCCAGCCAGGGTGCTGGCGGCATTTGCCTCGGTCAGCGCGGAAGGCGGCGCACGGATGACCGCGCGGCTGACCGTGCCGGCGCGTTTGTTCCAGCGCTTCGATGAGTCGACACGCGCCTGGGTACCGGTACCGGGCACGTACACGCTGCATGCCGGGCGCTCGTCTCGAGACATCAGGCTGAACGCATCAGTGGCTCTGCGATAGGAGGTAAGAGAGATGAGACTTCGAACCGTTCGTTCATTGGTCGTCGCCGGCGCGTTGGCACTGGCATGGTCTACGAACGCTGCGGCGCTCGCGAACGAGCCGAAGCCAAGCGCGCCGAACTTTGGATCGAGCGTCTACATATTCGACGCGAGCATGCCGCAGACCCAGATCCAGGCCACTGTCGATGCGATCGCCACCCAGCAGGTCAACAACGAATTCGGCCCGCAGCGCTATGCGTTGCTCTTCAAGCCCGGACACTATGGATCCCAGGCGAACCCACTCAACTTTCAGGTCGGCTACTACACGGCCGTTGCCGGCCTCGGCCGGTCGCCGAACGACGTCGTCATCAACGGCTCGATCGACGTGTACAACCGCTGCCTGGGCGCGAACCACACCAACTGCGTCGCCCTCGACAACTTCTGGCGGTCGATGTCAAATCTGACCGTCAAGGTGAACCACTCTTACTGCTCGCCGGGCGAATTCTGGGCGGTGTCGCAGGCGGCACCGATGCGTCGCGTTCGGGTCGATGGCTGGACGACTCTCATGGATTACTGCACCGGACCGTCCTACGCTAGCGGCGGGTTCATCGCTGACTCGGAGTTCGACAACAAGTTCGTCATCAACGGCTCGCAGCAGCAGTGGATTACCAGGAACAGCAACGTCGATGTCTGGACCAACGCGGTGTGGAACCAAGTCTTTTCGGGCGTCATCGGCGCGCCGGCCCAGAGCTTCCCGAACCCGACCTACACGACGCTGGCGACCAGCCCGGTGACGCGGGAGGCACCGTATCTCTACCTTGACGCGGCTGGGAACTACAGCGTGTTCGTGCCGTCGGTGCAGCGCAACACCTCCGGAACCACGTGGGCCTCGGGCCAGACGCCGGGCGCCTCGATCCCGATCGACCGGTTTTTCGTTGCCCGACCGACGGACTCCGTGGCGACGATCAACAACCAGCTCGCTAGGGGCAAGAACCTCCTTCTCAGTCCCGGCATCTACCGCCTCGACGAGCCCATTCGCGTGAAGCACGATGACACGGTGGTACTCGGCCTCGGGTTCCCCACGCTGGTGCCCGAGGATGGGAATGTTGCCATGAAGATCTCCAACGTCAGCGGGGTCGACCTTTCCGGCATGATCTTCGATGCGGGCCCGGAGAATTCACCGGTGCTGTTGCAGGTTGGAAGCGGCCGAAGCGAAGGTGACGACGGCGACGGGCGCGACCATAATGCCGCTAACCCGTCGGCGCTCCAGGATGTCTTCTTCCGGATCGGCGGCGCAACGCCCGGCAGGGCGACGACCGCACTGGTCGTCAACAGCGACAGCGTCATCCTCGACGACATCTGGTCCTGGAGGGCCGATCATGGCAATGGGGTCGGCTGGACGGCCAACACCGCCGACACCGGCGTCGTCGTCAATGGAGACAACGTGACCGCATACGGCCTCTTCGTCGAGCACTACCAGAAGTACAACGTCATCTGGAACGGGAACGGGGGCACGGATGTCTTCTTCCAGAACGAGATGCCTTACGACGTACCGAACCAGGCCGCCTGGATGGAGGCCCCGGGTGTCGACGGCTGGGCCGCCTTCAAGGTTGGTGCCAAGGTGACGAGCTTCAAGGGGTACGGCATGGGGAGCTACAGCTTCTTCAACCAGGGTGTCGACATCTTCGCCGACCATGCCTTCGAAGTCCCCACGACGCTGACGCCAGCCAGTCTCAATGACCTCCTCACGATCTTCCTCGATGCCAAGAACGGTTCCGGAGGCATCCGGCACGTGGTGAACGACGTTGGTGGATCGTCGACCAAGGCCAACCCCGACACCCCGGTCACCGTGGTGAGCTACCCCTGACCGGCTGACCGTATTCCACGTTCGCTCAGGCCAGCAAGCCCCGTCACACGCAGGCGGGGCTTGCCGAGCCCCCGGCGCGGTTACGAAGAGACGGTCGGGGCCTTGATGGTGACCGCGCCGTTGAAGTCGTGGAGGTTGATCACGGCGTGGGCCGTCAGATGCGCCATTGAGCCGGCAGGGATCTGCACGGATTGGCCATTTGAGCCCGCCCCGTTGGCGAACGCCGCGGATAGCGCCTGCAGATCGGCGGTCACGTCGGCGTCGTAGCTGAGCCGGCGAATCAAGTGATCAGAGGTGCCTGTCCAGACGTCGGCCGTGAGCTGCGCGTTCTGCAAGATACCCTGGAGCGCCACTATCGCTTGCGAGTCCTTTGACGGGCTCCCGCTGGTGACCTGCGCCAAGAGTCTGGCAAGGTCGGGAACGATCCGATAATGATCGACGGCGACGCCATTGATCGCCGAGGGTTGATCGTTGATTTCAGCCAGCGATTTGGCGGTATCGATCAGGGCCTGATACGACAGCCCGGCCTTCGATTTCGCCGAGTGTGCCTGATCGGGTCGCCCGAGCCCCTTCCATTTGCCCGTCATCGGGTCCTTGGCATAGAGGCGGCCGGCGACCGCGATGACTTCCGTATCCACCGTTAGGCCCCCGAGTTTTGTCTCGATCGTGGCTTCCAGTTGGTCCGGCTTCTTGACGGCACCGCTGATCGTCAGATCGACGGTCATATTGCTGCTCAAGAGGCTGCCTTGTGAGCCGGCCTTGGCTCGCAACTGGTCGACGAGCGACGCCGGCAGAGTCAGGCTCACGGTCGCTTTCGCGTCGAACCGGACCGATTTCAGCTTCGCCATCTCCTTGCCGGTTGCGGCAAGGCTCTGCTGGGGGGTCTCGCTCTTGGACGCGGCCGGGGCGTTCAAACCGGCGCACGCCGCGAGCAATCCGATCGCCAGGACGGCAACCAGGGTTCGCCTCATCTTCCTCAACGAGTATGCACCGCAGAGGCTGGAAATGTGACGCGCGCGCCCCTGGGCCTCAACACAGGGCCGGAGAAATTCCCCGGCCCCGTGAAGCTTGCCTGGCTCAGTTCGCCAGTCGGAAGTGGCGTCGCGCTTCGCCCGAGGTATCCGTCGTGACCTGGTTGGCGGGCGCGGATACGCTGGCCGGAATCGACTTAACCGTCGCTGTGCTCACGGAGACAGCCGTGGCGCTCTTCAGGAGGTATCCACCGGCTCCGCCCATGATCAGCGCAGCGAAAAAGACCATGGCTGCTCCAACGATGCCCCCTGACGACCGCTGCAGTCTGAAAGTCGCTTGCATGGAATTCTCCTTTCTGTGCGTTTTGAACAGCCCGACCATACGGCTGATTTCCAGGGCCGCCGATGACAGGCGTCACACATTGCCGGTGCCGTTCGATACCTCCCGGCCGAATCTGGGTAGACTCCAGACGTGAGCACCAAAATCTCGAAAACCGATGCGGAGTGGCGCGCCGAGTTGACGCCAGAGCAATACGACATCCTGAGAGGGAAGGGGACGGAGCGGCCGTTCACCGGCAAGTACGTCCATACCAAGGCTGACGGCACCTACACCTGCGCCGCCTGCGGCGCCGAGCTGTTCAGCTCGAAGACGAAGTTCGAATCCGGTACCGGCTGGCCCAGCTTCTACGAGCCAGTCAACACGGAGAACGTCGAGCTGCACTCGGACAACAGCTTCTTCATGCGCCGGACCGAAGTCCTCTGCAAGCAATGCGGTTCCCACCTGGGGCACGTCTTCGACGACGGGCCGGACCCGACGGGTCAGCGGTACTGCATCAACTCGGCAGCGCTCGACCTGAAGCCTGAGGAGCCCGTCTCCTAGACCGACCGTCGCATCTCGACCCAGGTGACTTCGTGGTAGCCGGGGTGGCAATGCTCGGCGACAACGGTATAACCGAGCGCTGCATAGAA
>Ga0209689_1000834_pt1 | contig 22247 bp, 25 predicted proteins | sample GraSoiAngelo_149_FD_187119 | JGI IMG/M metagenome (GOLD analysis project Ga0209689, IMG submission 187119) | Grasslands soil microbial communities from the Angelo Coastal Reserve, California, USA - 14_1009_09_30cm (SPAdes) (version 2) | ecosystem: Environmental > Terrestrial > Soil > Grasslands ... | reverse complement strand
CCGAATGGCGATCGAATTGTGACCACGTATTCAAATCAGACCCGCGCGCCCGTTCCTCCATCGACGTTCGAATTCACCCCGCCGCCAGGCACCGACATCACAACGCCGCTCGGCCGATAAGGAGTTGCGGCTGCAAGCTTCTGGGACAGCGCGCCCGCATGCTCAGCACATGGGTAACACTTTGTTTGCTGGACGACAGGCTGCGCGAAATCTATAACCGACTCGATCATGCTACGGATTTGGTTTGCGGTCATTGCTGCGACAGCAGGCACACTTGCGCCCACTTTAGGCGCCGATTCGACCCAAGCGGGTGATTCCCATCGAATCGTTTCCCATATTCCGCGGGAACCCGTTCATTCAAGCGCGATCGCAAAGATTGGCTACAGCAAACGCCGTCGCATCCTCGAAATCGAATTCGTAAACGGCGCTATTTATCGTTATCTCGACGTGGCCCCTTCGGTCTATCGCGACCTAATGTCGGCCGAATCAAAAGCACGGTTTTACGATTCCAACATAAGGAGGCATTATCGTTCCGTTCTAGTTCGGCCGCGGCAAAATAATTGACTCCAAAAGCTTTCGCGAGTTGAAAAAGCGTTGGCGTTTCAAATTCGATCAGGCGAGGCAGAGATTCCTCCTCACTTCCACCGAAAAGCGAGTGGCGCTTTTCGTCCTGGCGGCATTCGCGCTGGGCTTGGGCACCAAGTGTTACCGCGACGCCCATCCATCATCTCTCTCCCCCACCCCAACCCGCGACAAACCCCTTTTCAATCCGCCGATGTCTACTCCCAGTAGGACACGTTGATGGCATCCATTTCGACGAGCTGTCGTGCGGAACGTGGGCCTCCGCGAGCGAAACGTTCATGTGGCCCGGCATTCGTCCTGCCACCCTATGGATCGCGTATGCGGGTGGTTCTCGCCGCCGGGGATCACCGACCCCGGCTACAACCTCTCCATTTTCCCCATATGCCTGTTTGCGAAAGGCGTCGTTCCCACGGATCATTTCGGAGTGACGGAGCACGTTGACGCGTTCACAAAGCAGATTTGTGAAGTTATCGTAGGCAAGAATCAGGCGGTAAAACTCGCAGTCGCCTGTCTGCTCGCGCGCGGCCATCTCTTAATTGAAGATATCCCCGGCGTGGGCAAGACAACGCTCTCCCAGGCGTTGGCTCGCTCGCTCGCGCTAGCCTTTCAACGCATCCAATTTACGAGTGACCTGCTTCCGGCCGATATTCTCGGCAATTCCATCTTCGATCAGGGCGAGCAACGCTTCGTGTTTCATAGCGGCCCCCTCTTTTCGCAAGTCGTGCTGATCGATGAGGTAAATCGCGCGACTGCCAAAACGCAAAGCGCGCTGCTTGAAGCAATGGAGGAACACCACATCTCAATCGATGGCGTGACGTATGAGTTGCCCGAGCCCTTTTTTGTGATCGCGACGCAGAATCCGCAGCATCAAGTCGGTACTTTTCCGCTGCCCGAATCTCAGCTCGACCGCTTTCTGATGCGGATCGAACTCGGCGTGCCAGACCGCGCCAGCGAGCGCGCAATGCTTCTGGGCATGGATCGCCGCGAAATGCTTAAAGAATTGAAACCGGTGTTTAGTATACGAACATTGCTCGAAATTCAGGATAACGTACGAAAGGTGCACGCTTCATCCGCGCTGCTCGATTACTTGCAGGATTTGCTCGATGCCTCGCGGCAACGTCACAGCACCGGATTGTCCCCGCGTGCAGGCCTCGCTTTGTTGCATGCATCCGAGGCTTGGGCGCTGATGAACGGACGCGATATGGTGCTTCCCGAAGATATTCAAGCGGTGGGAATCGCAGTCATGGCGCATCGGCTGGGACACGATATCGAGCAGTCCGGACAGAGCGGGCGCACACTGGCTGATAATCTGCTGCACAGCGTGCCGGTCCCGTGAAAGAGAGAAAATTCTCATTCGTCTATCCGACCGCAAGTTTTGCCGGCCTGCTGTTTGTTCTGGCCGTGATGTGGTACGCGGCGTCCAGTCAAAATAGTCCAGCAGTTTACCTGCTCCTCTTCGCCCTGATTGCGGTCTTTCTAGTTTCAATTCCGCACACCCTGATCAATCTCGCAGATGTGACGATAGTGCTTGAATCCGTGAAGCCGGCCTTTGCGGGCCAGGAGGTCTCGCTATCGGTCGAAGTTATGAACCGATCCCGTGCGACACGCCATGGGATTAACCTCGCTCTGGCAGGCTCCGGCAGAGAGCGCAAACGCATCGACCACATTCCGGGCGGCAAAGCCGCCCGTGTGACCCTTCGATTTCCCGCACGGCAGCGGGGCGAGCATAAGATAGGAACGTTGTGCCTAACGAGTGCTTATCCACTCGGTTTTGTTCGCGTTTTAAAGAAATTTGCGGCCTCTCAAACCTATCTCGTGTATCCTAAACCTGCGGGAGATCTTCAGCTCCCGTTGGGTCGCGCACGCGCGCCCCATAGCCGGCCACAAGCGGACATCGGAGAAGGCGACGACTTTGCGGGAGTCCGTCCCTACGTGACCGGCGAGTCGCAACGTCACATTGACTGGAAAGCCGTGGCGCGCGGGCAGCCGCTCATGACCAAACAATTTGCAGCCGAAGCGGAGGACTTTGTGCGTCTCGATTTTTCTGCTTTCCATTTGGCAGACGTGGAAGACAGGCTGTCGCAGCTCGCGCTTTGGGTGATCGAAGCCGAACGCACTCGACGTCCCTACGGGCTTCGTCTGCCAGGCACTGAGATTCTACCGGCTGTTGGACAATCGCATTTTCAACAGTGCCTGCGCGCACTCAGCTTATTCCAGTGAGGACACGAAGGGATACGAGTATTCCACGGCGACCGCTGCTTTGGCTGGCGGCCGCATTGCTCTTCACGTTGCCTCCAATGTTTGGTTCTCTCGCGACGTGGGTCCCATGCCTGTTTCTGCTCGCGCTCGCGATGAAATTTTGGATGGAACCAAAAGGGTACCGCCTTCGCTTTGCAACTTTAAAACTGATTCTCGCGGCAGTGGCACTCGCCGGGATTTTCTTCAGCTACGGATCTCTGAAAGGCGTTGCGCCGGGCGTGTCCCTTCTTGTCGTTCTAATGTCGCTCAAGATTCTGGAAGCGCACACAGCGCGTGAATTCCAGGTCATGGTAATGATGGCTTGGGTGCTTTGTCTTTGCGGATTTTTTCTGTCTCAGGACTTCGCGATCGCGCTTTGTCTCCTGGCCGCATTCGCGTTGCTACTTGTCGCGCTGATACAGTTTCATCGCGGATCGTCACCTGGGTCTTTCTGGTCGCCGCTAAGTGCGACTTGCAAGCTCCTTGCTCAGGCGGCGCCGCTCGTCGTCTTGCTGTTTCTTTTGTTTCCCCGAATAAATACCGGTTTCCGGTTTGAAATCCTCGATGCCCGTTCGGCGACTTCCGGTTTTCCTGGTCGACTTTCTCCGGGCAGCATCGCATCTCTTGCAAATTCGTCGGATATCGCTTTCCGCGCAGAGTTTCCTGACAGTAGAACTCGACCGCCTGGCGCGATGTATTGGCGCGGGATAGTCATGTGGCATTGCGAAGGTATGGAATGGCGAGGTCCGTATGCTCCCACACCAATCCCTCATTCCTCCAGGCTCGGCGCGCCCGGCGGTCGCGCCCTACCAGCTCAATCCTCGAACGGTAAGGCGATTCGACAGCGAATTACGCTCGCGCCGCATGGTGCACACTGGATGTTCGCGCTTGATCGGCCGTTTGAAGCCCCTCCTGGCGCAACGCTTGCGAATGGCAATTATCTCTGGAGCGTTCCGCCGATTCGAAAAGTGCGCCGGTATCAAGTCAGTTCATCTCCTGAGATTACGGAAAAGGAACTTCAGCCGCATGAACGTCAGGCAGCGCTCAAGCTGCCGGCGTCGATCAGTCCGGCCGTGCGCGACTTAGCACAATCCTGGACCGCCCAGAATTCCAATCCGCGTGCTACAGTAAACAACGCGCTCCAGTTTTTCCGGACGAATGGGTTTCGGTATTCGTTGTCGCCGGGCGAATACAAGAAGAACGATCTTGACGAATTCCTCTTTCATCGTCGAGTTGGCTTTTGCGAACACTACGCTGCCAGTTTCGCCACCCTGATGCGAGTGGCCGGAATTCCCGCGCGTGTTGTCGTCGGTTATCTGGGGGGTGAGTACAACGATCTGGGGCGATTCTTTCTCGTGCGGCAAGCGGACACCCATGCCTGGTGTGAGGTTTGGCTCCCGGATAGCGGATGGACACGAGTGGATCCAACCAGCGCAGTTGCGCCTGGACGAGCGAGTCTCGATCTCAACTCGTTTCTGGAGAGACGCACCGCTTCCGGAGAAATGGAAACTCGCCGAAGCGCGTTCGTCACAGAGCTGACCCGGTCGGCAATATTCACCAACGTTCGGCTCGCTTGGGAGGCGGTCAGTTACGAGTGGGACACTCGCCTCCTTGGTTTCGATGCCGACGTACAGGAGGCATTGCTGGCCTCCGCGGGAATCGCCAACCGCGGCTCGTTCTTCCTGATTACCGAAATCCTGGTTGTCGCCGCGGCTCTGCTCGTAATTTATGCCGGCTGGATGCAACTGCGGACGCGCTCGCGCTCCGACCGGGTTAAAGCGTTGTATGAGCGCTTTTGTCGCAAGGCTGCCCACCTTGGCGCGCGGCGCGATGCATGGGAGGGTCCATCAGATTTCTCGAGGCGGGCCGCCCAATTGTTGCCTAAGGAATCCGAGCGCATCCGGCAGATCTCGAATACGTACATTGCGCTGCGCTATTCGCCCAAGTCAGCCACTATCATTCTCGACAGGTTCGCGAAGGAAGTAAGTGCATTTGCCGCCCACAGCCGTCGCTGAGGGCTGATTCCCTTCTGAATTGCGCGTTGAGGGTGTGCTTGCCTACAAATATTTTGCCGGAATTGGATGCGCGGTACTTTCGTGCTGCCAATAGATGGTCACGATCCACCAGCGAGTGCCGTCGTAGAATAGCTGAATGCTGTTGATCCCGCGCATGAACGGTTCCGGATCGTCTACGGTGTAGCGCGATTCGTACGTGCTCCAGACGTGCGCGATATGCCCGAATTGTTCCGTGCGCCGCGCAATTTCGCGCTCGAAGAATCCGTTCTTCTCCAGGTAATCCCCGACGCGCGCGATGAAGCCGTCGATATCCAGCATGTGCGGCGTGATCTCGCCGCCGGGGCTCGTCTCGCCGGCATTTTCCGCCATCGGTATCAAACGCGCGCCGGGAATGAACAATGAGCGCTCACGGTTCCAATCACGCTTACCTGGCGGGCCTGAAATCGAATCATAAGCGGCCGAGATGATTGCGTCGATTGACTCGACATCAAGCGGATTAGCTTCTGACCTCGACATTGAACATTGAGCGTTGGCCGTTTGCTTTCAGCGCTTCGTTTGAAGCACCTTCATTGCCGCGTTATGTCCGGGAATACCGCTGACCGCACCGCCGCGTAATGCGCTTGAGCCACAGAGAAACACATTCTCGTACTCCGTTTCGACCCCCCACCTGCCGACCTGTTCTTTTCCCTCGACGAAAGGAAAAGTCGGCGCGTTCTGAAAGATGTTTCCATGATACATACCGAGTGCATCCTCGATATCGACCGGGCTTTTGCTTTCAATACAGAGACTGCCATCACGCGCAACCGCGAGATACTCTTCCAGCGGCTCTTCCAACCACTGATTCATGCCTTCGATGAATTTCTTCTCCGCGAGTTTTCGCATCGTATGGTTGTCGCGCGCAAACAAACTCCACGGCGTGTCGAGCCCGAACAATGTCATGGTGTGAAATCCCTGTTTACGCAGCTCTGGCGCGAGAATGCTGTCGTCGGTCAGCGTGTGGCAATAAACTTCACACGGAATTTTGTCCGGCAGTCGCCCTTGGCACGCTTGATCGTAGCTCACATTCATTTGCCCGTAGCCTTCGTCGCAATGAAACGTCCCGCAGAACGCCTCGGCCGCCGCGTAACGCGTCGCCTTCAGTTTCGGCAGGCGGCGAAGGAGCATGTTAATTTTAAACACGGACCCCTCATCCGTGGAGTCGGGCTGAAATAGTTTTCCAACGAACCTCGCCAACACGTTCCGCCCAAAATTCACCAGGAGATATTGCGCTCCAACCGTCTCTCTCTTTCCATCAACCTCAAATTCCACGCTGCGGTTTTTCCCCTTCACGTCGAGCGCACGAACATCGACGTTCGTTAACATTTCTGCGCCAGCTTTGCGCGCCGCCTGTTCCAACTCGCTCGCTACCGCACCCATGCCTCCGACCGGCACCTTCCATTCGCCACTCTTATTGCCAATCACGTGGTAAATGAAACACCGGTTCTGCACCAGCGATGGATCGTGCGGATGCGTGAAAACGCCGATCTTGGCGTCGGTAAACACGAGCCCGCGCACCAGATCGTTTTGCAAATAACGTTCGATCGCGTTCCCGATCGGTTCTTCGGCCAGGCTACGCCAAGCTTCGCGCGAAACACCATCGACATCGAACCGCCGCCGGAACTCCTCCTTCGCAACAAGCGGCTCCAGCATCGTGTCCCAGACCTGCTCGGCGAAGACACGAGAGAGGTTGTAAAATTTCTTCATCTGGTCGTACTCCGTGTTATTCCCGGTCAGGTCGAATATCGAACGACGACTCATCTCTTCGGAGACATTGCTCAAGAGCAAACCGTCGTGGCGCTCATTCTGCACATACGGCGTGAACGATGCAGTGACGCGTCGGCGCAGATCGAGGTTCAGCCCGAGATCGCGTATGATCTTTTCCGGGAACAAACTGACGAGATAGGAATATCGCGACAGCCGCGCGTCATAATCGGGGAAGACCTTCTGAGAAGTCGTCGCCCCGCCGATATAATTGTTCTTCTCCAGAAGCAGGACACTCAATCCTGCGCGACCAAGATAACTCGCGGCGACGAGCCCGTTGTGGCCGGCGCCCAAGATTACGACGTCGTAAGATGATTTCATTTAGTGATTGATTCGAAGACGGGTGCTCATGTTCGCAATCGTACTTCATTCCCGTTCCCAATTGCAAAGGCGATCTCAACGAATGACGGTTTGGGCGCCCGTCGCCTGAAACATGACGGCTGGGAAGCCGTCACTCCTTGCTCGTTCGCAGCCGCATTCTCGAGCGCGAAAGCGCTACACAGTTTTTAAATATTTCCTCAGCAAACCCAACAGTTAGGAAATATCACCTTCAGCAAACGAATGCCCCGCACGGACTAGTCATCATCACCGTGACTATGCCCATGCCCATCACGATTCCCCCGCTCATTTTCATCAGCGTATTCATCACCGCGCCACTGATGCTTTTTCCACTTCGCTTTCCACTTTGCATGTTTGAATTTTTTGTGCACCCATACTCTGCTTTCATACGACGAAGGTGCCGACTCCCAATACGCCATGTTCTCTGCAGGCAGCCCGAGCGCGTCGAGTGTGCGTAGGTCGAGTTGGCCGGTCGGCGAAATTCCCGAATGCAATTGGAACGTGCGCAGTGCGAACGCTGTGCGACGCCCGTATCTGCCGTTAATTCCGCCTCGATAATATCCGCGGCTCCCCAGCTGACGCTGCACTTCCGCCATAATGCGCACGACCATTTCAGCCGGCGGTAATTCATAGGGTACGCCCACGAGAGATCGGTTCACCTCCGCCCGCCGCTCAGGCTCGCCAAATGATCGGGGCGACGAATCCAACGGGGGCCGTGATCTGTCATCACGACTAGGGCCAGTTGGCTGAGTGACAGGAGAGGAAGCGGTGATCTGACGCGATGAGACTGAACTCGAAGTCACGTTAAGCGAGCGGAGTGTCTCCGAATTGAGCTCGCCAGTGACTTGCAAGCCGTTGCGAATTTGATATCGCCGAACCGCGGCAGTTGTCTCGGCGCTCTTTTCGCCAGTAACGTTGCCGTAGTAAAAGCCTTGATCCGTGAGAGCTTGCTGCACAGATTGGATCGTCTCATCGGCGCGGCCTGAGCCCACGAAGGATAGGACGACGACAAGTTGCAATATTGTTCGTTTCATGGCGGGCCCGTTAGAATCAGCGGGCTTCCTATCTGTAATTCGCGCGGCTGTGTCAGTGCGCGTGTGCAGCCAGATATATCGCCGCCGCGAGGCCATCGTGCTCAACCGCGAGAATAACCGCGTCGTAACGAGATTTTATTTTTTGGGTTCGCTGGTTCATGTTTACATCAAATATCAGCCTCCTGGATCAAACATTTCCTAACCCGATGGGTGCATTCGAGTATCTCTCTGTTCTTATCTCAATCATTCTCGCCTTGGGCATGACGCGAGTGCTGGCCGGCGTCGGCGAAATGCTGCAAGCAGGCTCGCGCCGTCACATTTACTGGGTGCACGCCATCTGGATCGTTAACCTCTTCCTGTACCTCGTGGTCGCTTGGTGGATTTTCTACCGCTGGCGCAACCAGCAGCCGTGGACGTTTTTTCTGTTCATCTTCGTCCTGATCTCACCAACAATCTTATATCTGGCGTCACTCTTACTTTTTCCGCGAGAAGGCGATGTCGATCTTGCCGTTGACTACAAGACGCATTATTACGCGAACCATCGCGCCTTCTTCATCCTCTTCGCTTTGTTTACGCCGGTCGATCTCGTTGACTCGCTGCTTAAAGGCGTCCCGCATTTTCTTCAATTAGGGCCGCAATACGTCGTCAGTACCTTGCTATATTTCGCCGGCCTCATGACGGCTGCGATCACACGAAAGGAGCGCTATCATCAGTTCTACGCCATCTTCTTTTTCGCCCAAACCGTTATCATCAGCTTCGCCATTTTCCATACGCTTGTGTAAGCGCAAGGGCGCGCGTTACCCTTTCCCTGCGAAATAAGATTTCGGAGGCAGCATCGCAAATGAGGACAGTCGTACTGGCGGATGGCGAACGCGTTCCGGCGCTGGGGCAAGGAACCTGGCGCATGGGCGAAGATAAAACCGTGCATGCAGTTGAGGTCGCGGCGTTGCGCCTAGGGATCGATCTCGGCATGACTTTGATCGATACCGCCGAGATGTACGGCGAAGGCGGCGCGGAAAAGGTCGTGGCCGATGCGATTTAAGGTCAACGCGACCGCGTTTTCGTTGTCACCAAAGTGTATCCGCACAACGCGTCGCGCGCGGAATTGCCAAAAGCATGCGAGGGCAGCCTCAAGCGTCTTCGCATCGAGGTCATTGACCTGTATTTGTTGCATTGGCGTACTAACAGGCCGCTCGTGGAAACAGTGGAAGCATTCGAGAAACTTCGGTGCACCGGGAAAATTCGGCGCTGGGGCGTTTCAAATTTCGATATCGATGATATGAAAGAACTGCTAGACATCGAAACCGGTTCCGCGTGCGCCGCGAATCAGGTCCTCTACAATCTCGAACATCGCGAGATCGAATCCGGTGTCCTGCCTTGGAGCCAAAAGAATAAAATTCCGATCATGGCCTATTCTCCTGTCGGCCACGGGCGAGGACTGCTGAAGAATGCAACGCTCAAGAAAATTGCGAAACGCCACCACTCAACCCCGGGACAGATCGCGCTCGCCTGGGTGCTGCGTCAACCGGGCGTTATCGCTATTCCAAAAGCGGGCAACCAAGCACACGTACGTGACAACGCCGAATCTCTCGAGATTCAATTAACCCACGAAGACTCTGCGGATATCGACCGTGAATTCCCGCCACCAACATCGAAAGAACCGTTGCTGACGTTGTGACTCATCACTTGCCTGGCAACACCGAAGCGGGCGAAGGCGGGGTTCCGTTTTATTCGTACTTCCTACTTTTTTAGCGCCATCAGCCACCGGTTTTCGCTTGCGCTACGTAACTTTTGACCTTGTCGACATCGGCGCCGACAACGGTGCCGACGAGTCGGCCACCGCGATTGTAAACATTAACCTGCGGAACCGAGTGGATGTTGTACTGCTTCACCACCGCCGTCTTCCAGTTGACGATGTCGATCTTGCGCAGCACAATCTCCGGATCGGTTCTTGCCATCTGCTCCAAGCTTGGCGATAGCTGTTTGCACGGGCCGCACCAGTCTGCATAAAAATCGACAACGGTCACGTTGCCAAGCGCGAGATGTTTGGCGATGTCCACCTGCGCGCCGTGAGAGATCACTTCGACTTGTTGGCCGCGACCAGCGACGGCCGCAGCAGGTGCCTGAAGTTTATCCTGCGTGTTTTTGGCCGGTGCTTGTCCGGTCCAATATCTGTTTTTTTCTTCTGCCAGTTTCCGTCGTAATTCCGCTTGCTGGTTTTGAAACGCCACCTGACTCGCAGTTTGTTGGGCAGAGTATGCGGCGGCGTTCGCGGCATCGTAATGAAAACGATCCTGAACCTCTTTGGTCAGTTCGGTGAAGTAAACCTTCGCGATTCCCGATTTGCTTATGAGCACAATGCCGTCGGGTTCGACTCGGCTGACTCTGACGTTTTTGTATTCTTTCCCATCAATCGCTTCGAAGGTCTCTGCGAAGGCGGCTGACGCAAAACCTAGGATTAAAAATGTGAGAATCTTCATCTTGCGTTCGCTCCGAAAGATCACGCGCGCCATGGCTTCCGGATCATGTGATTACGGGAACACGTTTGCGGCTGATACAGTTTGATACAAGACAAAAACGACGCCAGAGAGCGCGATTCTTTACTTCGCTATCTGGTACCGCACCTTGACCAGCGGTGTCAGGTCATTCGCTTTTCGCGCAAAAATCTCATTATCCCACCCCTCATTTCCATGCGGCGTTACTCGCGCCACGAACTCGGCTGTCTTTCCGTCCGGCTGTGTCTCCTGAAATTCGTGCACTAGTTGTCCATCTTCCATTCTCACCGTGCCTTTGGTGAGACTTCCTTCTGCGCTCACATACCAAAAGACGATTACACGCTGCTGCGGGTCCCACGCGTAAAGCCCGTCAATGTAAGGGCTCGCTTTCCCATCAGTGACAAGTTCGTTGCTGATGCGAATGGCCTGACGGTTTTGTGTCCACGTAAACCGCGCGTGAATCTTTTTCTTCTTTCCCTCCGGTGAATCAGGCAGCTTGGCGTCCCATTCATGTGCCGTGAAGAAAGCGATTGGCTCCAACGCCGCGGCCGACGGCGCCGGCGTTTGCGCGTGAGCGTACACGATCGCGAATCCACTCGCGCCGATCAACGCAACTATCTTAAGAGTTTTTGTCCGTTTCATGAATTGCACGGTGCCAGAATGCGCCGTGCTAGGATTGTAGAAAATTGACATTTATTCGCGCGCAAGGGCGGATTATTCGACTTCGAGATAATTCAGAAACGGCCCACGCTTGGTCAGATAGTTAGCCGGAGTCAATCCGCTGAACGCGCGAAATTCATGGATCAAGTGCGCTTGATCGTGATAGCCGCACGTTGCGGCGGTGTCCGCCCAATCCACTTCCGCAGTGTGTCCAACGGATCGAATCACGCGTTGAAACGCGCAGAGCCGGGCAAACAACTTCGGAGATAATCCCACACACCGATCGAACTCGCGGAGCAAATGTTTGTGACTGATCCCAATCGTGTCCACAATCTTGCCAATCCGCACCGCGTCTAATTCGCCGTGGATTATTCGTAATGCATAACTGACCGAGCGTGTCGGTTGCGTTCGCGAGCGCGCACGTTGGGTAAGCCACGCCTCCACCAGATCAAACCGCGAATCGTCATCCGGCGCTTCGCCTAACTGGTCGCGTAGATCGTTAATCTCGCGACCGAAGATCGTTTCCAACTCCACCACGTGATCGGTAAATTCGCGCAACGGAATTCCGAGAAACGGCCACGCACCGCCGACTCGCAGCCGGACGCCGACCAGATGTACATAACTGATTTCATCAATCACGATCGGCGCGGTTCTTTCGCCCGAGATCCAGCTATGTCGAAAAATCGTATGTTTTGCCGGATTATCCAGCGCGCGAAGGTTTTGCGGATCGCCGAGATTGATAATTAACTCCATCGCCCCGTCGGGCAAAATCATATTACGCCAGCGCACCGGCAAATAACCACGCGCCACCCAGAGATGTTCGACATGCGGCGCTAAAGCCGGCGAAACCGGTCGGATGCGATGAATCAACACGAACCCTAGCGTGCGCACCGCCCTTCCCGCCGTCAAGCAGCAGTCTCTCAAGGCTCGCTGAAGAAGGGGTCGCGATCGCTGCCGGGCCCTGTTTACGATCGACATCTGAACTGCCACGCGGACTTCACTCCATTCTCCTTTTCATCTCCTTCTTGCCCGCGCCTTGAGCGTGTGGCAGAAGCCATGCGATGAATCCGAAGTATTTCTTCGGGGAACTGAAGCGGCGTAATGTTTACAAAGTTGCTGTCACTTACGCGGTTATCGCGTGGCTGCTGATTCAGGCAGCGTCGATTCTGCTTCCCACCTTTGAAGCACCCACCTGGGTGATGAAAGCACTCGTTATGTTCCTGATTTTTGGCTTTGCCATGGCGGTATTTATTTCCTGGGCTTTCGAAGCGACACCGGAAGGAATGAAACGCACCGAGGACGTCCCTCCTGACGAGCTGCTTCCGTCGTGGAGTCCCCGGAAGTTTGCCGCTCTTATTATCACTATCGCGATGCTCGCGGCCAGTCTGCTTGTGTTCAATCTTCTGCGAAGCCGGAGCAAACCAGCTTCGCCTTCGCCAACCAGCGCACTAGATCTTCCAGCGAAATCGATCGCGGTGCTTCCTTTTGAAAACCTGAGCCGCGATCCGGACAACGCCTATTTCACTGAAGGGATACAGGACGAAATCCTCGCCCGCCTGGCCAAGATCGCGGACTTGAAAGTCATTTCGCGCACTTCGACCCAGCGTTACAAAAGCTCGCCCGATGATCTGCCGCAGATCGCGAAACGGCTCGGCGTATCGAACATCCTCGAAGGCAGCGTTCAAAAAACCGCAGATCGTGTTCGCGTGACTGTCCAGTTAATCAATGCCGCTAGCGATGCGCATCTTTGGGCGGAGACGTACGATCGAAATCTCACCGACGTTTTTGCGGCCGAGAGCGATATTGCCAAAATGATCGCCGACACGCTTCGAGCGAAACTCACAGGCTCCGAGCAAGACGCTCTCACCGCGCGTCCCACCGAGAACACAGAGGCACATCAGCTCTATCTCAGGGGCCGATATTTCTGGAACAAGCGCACCGGAGCGGACTTTAAAAAAGCGATCGGTTATTTCAACCAGGCGATCGACAAAGACCCGAACTACGCGCTCGCATACGCCGGGTTGGCGGACGCCTACGTTTTGCTTTCCGCTTACGCCGAGGGCAGTCCAAAAGATAGTTTGCCGCAAGCAAAGGCGGCCGCGCTGAAAGCCCTCGAGTTAGACAACACCCTCGGAGAGGCCCACGCGACGCTCGCAAACGCGCTTGTTGCCTACGACCTCAATTTTGCGGAAGCGAATCGTGAATATCGGCGCGCGATTGAACTGAATCCTAACTACGCGACCGCCCACCAATGGTATGGGGAGACTGGACTCGCGCCGCTCGGCCAATTCGAGGAAGCCATCGCTGAGGCGAAGCGCGCGCTCGAGCTCGACCCACTCTCCATCGTCATTAATGCCGATCTGGGCACCGCACTGACCAGCGCGCGCCGCTATGACCAGGCCATTGAGCAGCTGCGCAAAACTGTAGAGATGGATCCGGGCTTTTACTACGCCCACTGGACTTTGGGAGACGCCCTGGAACTGAAAGGCCTCAACGAAGAAGCCATTGCGGAATACAAGGAGGCAATCGCGTTAAATAACGATCCGCTGCCGCGGGCGTTGCTCGGCCATCTCTATGCAAAAATCGGTAGGAAACATGAGGCACTGGCGATACTGAAACAGGTGCGCGAACTGCGCGAATCATCAAAGCAACGTTACGTTTCGCCGTCCGATCTCGCCTTGATCCATATCGGACTCGGCCAGAAAGACGAGGCGATACAGTTGCTCGAAGAAACTTACGAGGAGCGGGACGGATACAATATCGCATTCATCAAGGTCGAACCGATGCTCGATCCGTTGCGCGGTGATCCGCGCTTCGAAGCGCTGGTTCAGAAAGTGTTTGCCGGACCACGATAAAGGCGAGATCGGTCGCACCTCACTGTCCTGCCCGCCTGAATCCACGGCTCGCTGTTCGCTGCGCGAAGGCGGCTCAGGTCTGGCCTCCGACGATTCTCAGATACCCATCGCGCTCAAGAACGCGCTGTATTCAGTCACAAAAGAGACGAGGTCCGGATGCGACGCCTCAAAGGTTTCCACGGATTGTTTCAGTTCGTGCGAAAGTCTCTTGATCCGTTCCGGTTTTTTCTGGGTGCGAATCGTTTCCTGGGCCGAAGCCTCCACCAGGCGGGCGATGCTCTGGGCATCCTCTTGATGAGTCTGTGAAACCTTGGCGATGGCTGGCTTGAGCTTCGACAGCAAGCCCAGCAACTCGGCTTTCTTATCGGCCGGGATGTTTCCGGCAGACTCAACAGCTGATTTGGTCTTCTCGATGCGCTCGTCAGTCATCTATGGATAGCACCGCTTGCGCGCGCCCTTCCCCCGCGCTTTCGCCTTTAGATCGCGCGGTTATGCGATCCCGAAATTGCTTGTCGCGCCGTGGGTTTGCCGAAGGCGGGAAACATCCAGTGGCGATGTTGTGAAATGTTAAATAATGATGCGATCTCAACACAGCGGTTGTGTTTTGCGCCTGCTTCCGATGTAACGCTTTAACGTTATATCATCTCAATAGCGGTTGTGATAATGATGGCGATGATGCCGGTGGTACGTTCGACGCCCATTATACCAGGAGTATCGGGTGCCACTGTAATAATATGAATACGGCTGAGAATAAGAGTAGTACGGTCGTCGGTAGTACCCATAGGGATAATAATTGTAGCGCGTCGGATAGGCATAATAGCCGCCCGGAAACCCAGCGCTGAACCCCCCAACGCCGGGAAGTCCGGCGGTGATCTGAGCGTCAGAACGCTGCCCGGGAACGAAAGCCAATCCGCTTACCGCCAATGCAATTAAGAGAAGCTTTTTCATAGATTTTCCTCTTCTGTTTGTTTCCGTTCTTGTTTGTTGTTTTGCGAGGGATGAGACTGCGCATTCCCCTCTATCGTGGAATCGGATACGACCGGTCGCGCGGTTCCCGGGAGCGCGATATTCCCGCATCGCGCCGACACGAATCACTTCGTTGTGTGGGCGGATGATCGACATGACAAACGCGAGGGCGTGATCGCGTTACAATCTCACCTTCCTAACACCGTGTGTGGCAGAAATTTGATGATCATTGTCATCGCGGCAAGTGACGTGCCGCCGGAAAGTTGTGTCATGAAAGAACAAACAGGCACGACAGATCAACTAGAAGATCAGCACAAAGAGTCCACTTACGCGCTTCTGATTCGCTCGGAAGAAAAGAGCCGCAACGTCATCGAGATGGCAATTTATCCGATCTTGATTCTCGGTGCGGTCATCGCCATCTGGCAGTTCGCGCAGCAACCGGTCAACATTCCGGCAGCTGGATTGAAAGGAGCAGCGTGCGTCGCTTGCGTCGACGACCTTCGGGCACTGCGTCAAGTGCGACATCCGGAAGTCAAAGGATAAAGAAAAGTAGCCACCTGGCAGAAACGTGGTGATTATTGGCATTGCTGCCAATCGTGGTTGCGAGATGATTGCTGCCATGAATGCACGAACAAGTTCCATAAATCGAAAAGATCTAGTCAATGCCGCGGCGAGATCCGGTTTGATCGCTGCGCTTGCTCTCTTCGTTATCGGTCAGCTTTCCGCGAACGCAGCTCCGATGGAAACCACGGGCGGTTCCGGCGATAACAAACAAGCGGGCAAAGCAAATTCGCTCAAGCCCCCAGCCAAAGGCCAGATCCCGGTTGCCTTCGTTATTTCAGACGGTGCAGTCATCATCGATTTCTGCGGGCCATGGGAAGTTTTCCGTGACGTCAACATCCCCGGCCTCGAGGACGGCCCGTTCCGTCTCTACACGGTCTCCGCCACGACTTCCCCTATCCACGCCGGTGGCGGAATGCAGATCATACCTGATTACACTTTTGCCAATGCGCCTGCGCCAAAGGTCATCGTTATCCCCGCCCAAAGTAAGCCGAGCGAGGCGATGCTGAAATGGATTCGTGAATCGACCAAAAACACTGACATCACGATGTCGGTCTGCACCGGCGCGTTTGTTTTGGCCAAGACCGGACTCTTGTCCGGCAAATCCGCCACCACGTTTCATGCGGCGTTTGGAAATTTTGAGATGCAGTTCACCGATATTCACCTCAAGCGCGGTGCTCGCTTCGTGGAAGATGGCAATCTGGCTACCGCCGGCGGGCTTTCCTCCGGCATTGATCTCGCGCTTCGTGTGGTTGAACGCTACTACGGTCGCGAGATTGCGCAGAAGACCGCCTACAACATGGAATATCAGGGGCAAGGCTGGATAAATCCGGATTCAAATCAGGTTTACGCGAGCGCACCTGTATCCACCGCTGAACATCCACTCTGTCCTGTGTGCGGAATGGATGTCGATCCAAAGACCGCTCCAAGGTCTGTCTACAAAGGCACGACTTATTACTTCTGCTCCGACGACGATAAGAAGACTTTCGACGCGGCCCCGGACAAGTTCGTGACCGCCGATAAAAAGCTGTGAGTCCGAGGCGGACTGACCTTATGACTAGTAACAAGAAACTATGACCGAGCTCCGAAATGGTGGCCGTCCGCCTCGGACCGAATCGCGGCGGATCGTGTTCGTGGCCGCGCCGGGGACAGAGATCATCGATCTGGTCGGGCCGCTGCAAGTCTTTGCTCGCGCTGCGGAAATGTTTGGCAAACAAAACCCCGGATCGCCGCCAATCTATTCCGTCGAAGTCATCAGCGCGTCGTCTCAACGATCGCTTGTGACGAACTGTGGATTGCGAATCACCGCACATAAAACTTTTCGAGAAATGAGTGGAAAGATCGACACCCTACTCGTAGCAGGCGGCAGCGCGATCGAGCAGGATGAAATAAACAGTGACGTCGTGCGCTGGCTGAGAAAGATCGCCGGACGGGTCCGGCGAATCGGCTCGGTTTGCACCGGCGCAATGCTGCTTGCTCGAGCAGGTTTGCTCGATGGCCGCCGGGCAACAACGCATTGGAACTGGTGTCACGTTCTCATCAAACGGGCCCCGCGCACGGACGTTGATCCCAACCCGATATTTGTCCGTGACGAGAATGTTTACACGTCGGCCGGAGTCACGGCGGGAATGGACCTGGCATTGGCGCTGGTCGAAGAAGACTACGGTTCGCGATTGGCGCTGCAGGTGGCTCGCAACCTGGTGCTCTATTTGCGCCGGCCAGGTGGACAATCGCAATTTAGCGCCGCGCTGGCGCTGCAACTAACCGACCGAAAGCCGTTGCGCGAACTGGAGGCATGGGTGCTCGACAACTTAAACAAACCGCTCAATGTGCCGGTGTTGGCGCAACGGGTAGCGATGAGCCCTCGTAATTTCGCCCGAGTCTTTACCAAGGAGATGAAGACCACGCCCGCGAAGTTTGTGGAACGCCTGCGCGTCGAAGCGGCTCGCCGGCGACTGGAAGAAAGTCACAACAGCATGGAAACGATTGCTGGCGAGTGCGGCTTTGGAAACGTCAATTCGATGCGCAATGTTTTTCAGCGGACACTGAAAATTGCGCCCGGACATTATCGTCGCCATTTCCGAAGCATGTGACGCGGGCAACGGCGACGATAGGCCGGGTCCGAACGGCATTATGAATCATTCGCGGCGTTGGAAGATTACTTTACGGGCGGCGGTCTTGTTGCTCATCGCTTCTGCGTGCCATGCGCAAGTCGGTGCACACATCGCCGGGATATGGGCAAGCGAGGAAGTGATTCCATCCGCGATTCACGGTGTGCTGATCATCGACGGACAAAAATTGGAATGGCGTGCGACGATTTCGAAAATGAGCACGCCGGTTCAACGAAACAAAGATGCGGTGGCATTCGTTTTGCCGAACGGCGCCGGTGAATTTCGCGGCCGCGTGGTCAATTCAAATACAATTCGCGGTCATTGGATTCAGTCACCTGATGACATTAATAACAATCGCTACGCGACGCCGGTGGAACTGAGACAAATCGGCGACAAAATCTGGCGCGGAGAAATCGCTCCGCTCGTGTCGACCCTTTCTTATTACATGTCGATCCAGCAAAGCGCAGAAGGTTCACTCACGGCGGTAATTCGCAATCCGGAACGCAATCGTTTCGGGCGCAACGTTTATCAGATCGACGTTCACGGAGATGCGCTGAGCTTTTCAGAAGTGAAAAATCCGAGTCAGGGATTCACCGGGAATTTCGATCGCATAACCGGCCGGCTTTCGGTTTCTTTGCCTGACTCCCAGCCGAGGCAATTTGGCCGAATAAAGAACGAGCACGCCCGTGGGTTCTATCCGCGCTTTGCGCAAGATGAGACCTATCATTACCTCAAACCTGTGGCGGAAGATGACGGATGGTCTACCGCTTCTTTATCCGACGTAGGATTAGATCCAAAACCGCTGACGGAGTTGATCGAAAAAATTCTGCATGTCGATCCAGCGAACAACGCGCTGAATATTCAAAGCCTGTTGATCGCGCGTCATGGAAAGCTCCTGCTGGAGGAATATTTCTATGGATTCGGCAGGGAGCGGACCCACGACATGCGCTCGGCCAGCAAGACGTTTGCACCGATGCTGTTCGGAATTGCGCGCGAGCATGGCGCTAAGATCGACATCGACACGCCGATGTATTCGCAGTTTCCAAAATACAAGGAGTTTGCGAATCCGGATCCGCGGAAAACGAAGATGACGGCGCGCGACTTAATGACAATGACTTCCGGCCTTGCTTGTGATGACAACAATGACGATTCGCCTGGGAATGAGGACGTGATGCAGCAACAAACCGCGCAATCGGATTGGTATAAGTACACGCTGGATCTTCCAATGGAACGCGATCCCGGAGGCGAGAAGGCGGTGTATTGCAGCGCCGGAATGAATTTACTCGCGGGAATGGTGGAGCATGCGACAGGCAGATGGATTCCCGAATTCTTTGATGATTACGTGGCGAAGCCGCTGCAGATCGCGACGTATCACTGGAATTTGATGCCGACTGGCGAAGGCTATGCTGGCGGCGGATTACAATTACGACCGCGCGACGAGTTAAAGCTCGGGCAACTTTATTTGAACGGCGGAGAATGGAATGGGCGGCGCGTGGTTAGCAACGATTGGGTGACAAGATCGACATCTACGCAGTCGCGCTTTGAGCCGGTGTTTGGAGTCGATCATGAATACGGATATGGCTGGCACATTTATCATCTCAAGAACGGCGACCGCACATTTCGCGTGTACGCCGCCGGTGGAAATGGCGGACAAATTGTGATGGTCATTCCCGATTTGGATATGGTCGTCGGGTTTAACGGCTGGGCGTACGGCGAATTTCCAAAATGGTACAAGTGGCAAACGGAACTCGTGCCGCAATTCATCATTCCTGCAGCAAGATCGCGCTAAGAGTATGCAACGCGTGAAACGCCGAAAGGCGCAGTCCAACCGAAAGTGAGATGAAATGAAGAAAATAATTTTGTTAATCATACCGGCCTTTTTGTTGAACAGCGTTGCGATTGCGCAAATCACGTCACCGGATGAGAGCGTTGCGATCACCAAGACGGCGCTCGATTACATCGAAGGTTGGTATGCGGGCGACGCCGATTCCTGAATTACATGTTGGCGAAGGGCCACATGTTCTGGTCGCCGGACAGCGAGGACGCGGCTGTCTTCTTCATCGCGCTGGTGGTTTTCCCCGGTCGCGCTGGTCGAGTGTGGGGAGTCGACTGGTACCTCGCGAAGCGCTGGCCGAAATCTCCGCTTTGGTAACGCAAAATCCGCAGTAAGGGATACGCGCTTTTAGAAAATCCTGGCCGGTCCCAGGCCGAAACAATTCGCAGATAACGCGAAATCGGCGCGGATGCACGCGAGGCAACGCCCCCTTCATGTTGCTCCAGTCGAAGCCGCCGTGCATATTTTATCGTCAACAGATCTCGGATGCCAAAGACGCCGCTTACCCATCATCTCGTCGCTATCTGGTTTGCCGACATCGCGGGGTACAGTGACCGGGCCGCGGAGGATGAACGCAGTGCCCTGCAGCTGATCGAAATCCTTCAATCACTGTCTCGCGACACGGTCCGACGCTATGAAGGTCGAGTAGTCAAATTCATGGGCGATGCGGTCCTCGCGGAATTCCCAAGCACCGAACTGGCCGTGCGCGCAGCAGCCGCATTGAGCGAACAGTATGCGAAGGAATCAGCCGGAACCGGGCGCGGGCACAATCTGAGGGTCGGCGTTCATGTCGCGGATGTGGCCGTGGGCCCCGATGGCGACCTTTATGGTGACGGAGTCAATGCTGCGGCGCGCGTCCAGGAAGCGGCGGAACCGGGCCAAGTAGTCCTGAGTGAAGACGTCTGGCGCCAACTGCGCGGTCGTACGGAATTTCAGTTCGAGTCGTTAGGCGACCGTTCATTGAAAGGGGTGGGTCCCATCGGCCTGTATCTCGTTGCTTTAAAGGAACCGCCGACAACACGACAGCCCTCGAGATCTGGATCAAACACCACTCAATCCGCAGAAGAAAGAAAAGCAGGGATTCGCTCGATCGCCGTCTTGCCATTCGCCGATCTCAGCGCGCAACACGATCAAGAATACTTCAGTGATGGCGTCGCAGAGGAAATTCTCAATGCGCTGAACAAGGTCGCCGGGCTCCGCGTTCCGGCCCGCACATCTTGCTTCGCGTTTCGCGGAACGAGCGTGGACGCGCGAGAGATTGGGAAACGTCTCGGCGTTGAGACGCTTCTCGAGGGCAGCATCCGCAAAGCCGGAAACCGATTGCGCATCATCGTCCAGTTGGTCGACGCGCCAAACGGGTATCATCTTTGGTCTGAGCGGTTCGATCGTGAGATCGAAGATATCTTCGCCATTCAGGACGAGATTGCCCGCAGGGTTCTCGATGCGCTGGGACTTTCGCTTACCGAGCGGGAGGAACGTCGTTTCCTCAAGCCATCCACAGCGAACGTTAAAGCATACGAATTTTATCTGCGCGGACGTAAGCTGTTTCACAGTTGGACTCGTCAAAACATGGAGTTTGCGCGGCAGATGTTTTTGCGAGCGGTTGCGATCGACCCGGATTTTGCCTTGGCTTGGGCTGGGCTGGCCAATACTTATGTCGATCTTTATCGATGGGGTCGCAATTCGCGCGATTTGGAAGAGGGGCAACGCACAAGCGCTCACGCGTTGAAGCTCGATCCGAATCTGGCCGAAGCACATGTTGCCATCGGCCAGGCACTCGCCATTCAACGACAGTTCAAAGATGCCGCAGCCGAATTTGAGCGGGCTATCGAACTGGATCCCACTCTCTACGACGCATATTATTTTTATGCGAGGTCTTCATTCGAAGCTGGAGATCTCGAGAAGGCGGTCCAGCTGTTTGAAAAGGCGCACCGATCACGGCCCGAAGATTATCAAGCAATGGCGTTACGCGCTCTGGCGCTGCACGAGTTAGGACGTGCAGACGAAATGCGCGAAGCCGACCAGCAGGCCGTGGACCTGATTAATAAATATCTCGAGCTAAACCCTAACGAAGCACGCGCCTACAGTTTGGGAGCCAGTCCGCTGGCGAGACTGGGAGAAAGCAAGCATTCAATGCAGTGGTCCGAACAAGCCATGGCCCTCGCGCCTAACGACCCGGTAGTCCTTTACAACGCCGCATGTAATTTGGCCCAGTTAGGCGAACATGACCGTGCGCTCGACGGACTGGAACGATCAATCGAGGCGGGCGTATCGGTGGGAGACTGGATCAAACACGATCCGGATTTCGAAAGCCTCCGCGATCACCCGCGCTTCCAAGCCATCGTAAAACGGATCACGCCATCATAAGACCTCTAACGCTATAAACCATCCATTGAGGTCAGAGATTAGCGGCCGAGAATCGATTCCAAGGGAAGGTCTGGATCGAGATGATTGGATTCCAGCCAGTCGCGATTGAAGAGCGTTGATTGATATTTGTGGCCCGAATCGCAAAGAACGGTGACGACGGTTTGGCCCGGGCCAGATTCTTTGGCGAAGCGTACCGCACCGGCAACGTTAATGCCGCTTGATAAGCCGAGGAACAGGCCTTCTTCACGTAGAAGCTGGTAAACGATCGTCAGGCCGCTCTGATCCGGAACACGATAAGCTCGATCGACCTTGATGCCTTCGATATTCTTTGTGACGCGGCCCTGACCGATCCCTTCTGCAATAGAATCACCGTCGTTCGTCTCCAGATTG
>Ga0209689_1000827_pt1 | contig 22304 bp, 15 predicted proteins | sample GraSoiAngelo_149_FD_187119 | JGI IMG/M metagenome (GOLD analysis project Ga0209689, IMG submission 187119) | Grasslands soil microbial communities from the Angelo Coastal Reserve, California, USA - 14_1009_09_30cm (SPAdes) (version 2) | ecosystem: Environmental > Terrestrial > Soil > Grasslands ... | reverse complement strand
CTCCCGCATGGACAGTAAAATAGTCCACACCTTGTTCAGCCTGTTCAATTAACGTGTCACGGTAAATTTCCCACGTTAGTTCCTCCGCGCGGCCGCCGACTTTCTCTACCGCCTGATAAATCGGCACCGTACCGATGGGCACGGGCGAGTTGCGAATTATCCATTCGCGCGTGGCGTGAATATTTTTGCCCGTGCTGAGATCCATCACCGTGTCGGCGCCCCATTTCGTCGCCCAACGCATTTTCTCGACTTCTTCTTCGATCGACGACGCGACAGCGCTGTTGCCGATATTGGCGTTAATTTTTACCAGGAAATTGCGGCCGATGATCATCGGCTCGCTTTCCGGATGATTGATGTTCGCAGGGATGATGGCGCGACCGCGCGCGACCTCTGCGCGCACAAACTCCGGTGTTACCTCATCAGGGATGTTGGCGCCAGATGATTCGCCAGCATGTTGCTGGCGAAGATCGTTTCTGCTGTAGCCGCAATCGTTGATCGCGGCGCCGGGATCACTGTTCCCGGCTACAGTGCGACCGTTTTCACGGATTGCGATGAATTCCATTTCCGGGGTAATGATGCCGCGGCGTGCGTAAGCGAGTTGCGTCACGGCGCAACCAGAGCGCGCACGCAACGGCTTACGCCCGGCGAATGACGAATGCCGAATGTCGAATGTCGAATTCTCATCGCTGCCATTGGACGTTGGTCGTTCGGCGTTGGGCGTTCGGCGTTTTCTTTCTACCTCGGCCGCGTGTTTTTCTGAAAGCCAGCCGTCATCAATCGGCCTAACAACTCGTTCTTCGTATTCTTCCACATCGCCGCGGTTGCGGATCCATTTCGCGCGTAGCGGCGGCAGACCTTGCGTGACATCGCCGTGAAAATCTGGATCGCCCCAGGCACCGCTGGTATCATAAACGCGCACTGGTTCGTTCAGTTCAATCTCGCCATTCATCGACTTAGTCGGCGCGAGCGAGATCTCCCGAAAAGGAACCCTAACCTCGGAATGCAATTTGCCCGAAACGTAAACCTTCTTCGAGTTCGGCAGAGATTTTTCGACAGAATGCATCGAATCAACAGAATTTTCGCCGTTAGAATTTTCTGAATTGAAACTCGCTCGACTCCCGCCTCGCTCGCCGCTACCCGTCGCGGCTTTACCTTCTATGTCGCTCGCGCCGCTCGCTCCATTCATTTTGTCCATTCTGTTAATTCTGTCTGAAATCAAAAAGCCATGCGCGGAAATCGCATGGCCAAGCCTCGCTCCCTTCGGCGGCATTACCCGCATCAGGTTCAAGGGGTTCGTCTCAACGACGTCTCAGCCAAGCGGCTCCCCCGCACTTTCTTTGTCGGTCAGAATAAGACTCGTATTTACTAAGTCAATGGTAGGGACGTCGCGCTGCGATGTAGCTAAACTGCTGACGAGAATCTATCCCGAGGGCTTCGCGGCCGTTTGTTCCTTCACGTTCGTGTGAAAGATCGCCTGCCATTCTCCCTTCTGTTTCTTCCACACGGAGGCGGCGTTGTAGGTACCCGACTGGTCTTTCCCGTCGTATGTGCCTTCGACGGCCACCTTGTAGGTCGTGACAACTGTGCCCGGCGCGTCGGAAGTGACTTTGTAATCGCTAATCGCGAACGATTTCATGTCCCACTTTTGCATGTCCGCTAATTCCTTTTGCATGTCGGACATGCCTTCGGCGTAAACAGCCACCAAGTTTGCAGAGACGAGCTTCTTGAAGTCGTCCGGCTTTTTGTCCTTAAACGCCTGCCAGGCCGCTTTCTCTTTTTCCATCAAGGCATCGTCAGTGGGCGCGGCCATGGAAATGGCAATTGTCGCAAGCAACGCGATCATTGTGTGAGTGATATATTTTTTCATTATGTCCTTTAGTTGAGGTTGAGTGCTGAAATCACTCTGCTGCGTTGGATCAGGCGGTCAAGGTCAATCAAAAAGGTCGGTGTCGTTAACCAGCAACCGCGCGCGAACGAAGTCAATTAACTGTAGTGATAGCCCCGAAAGCATTCGGGGCTGCGGAATGTAAAAATTGCAGGCGACCCGCCTTCGCTAGAGCTTCGGCGTGGCAAGCACGTCTGCCGCCACAGAAATCTCACGGCACAATGACGTCGGATTCGAGAAATATTCTTTGTGAAGGAGTTGATGTCTGCTGCGGCGAAAGAAACGCGGATTTGCCAACCAGGTTGATTAGACTCGAATCTGCTTCCTTCACCTGCCCTTCCTGAATAACGGGTTCAATCGACGCTGACTTGGTTTCGCGGCGATAATCCGCAACGAGCATTGGCGGCTGCTTCCTGACTCCCAAAGTGCGATAGTTCTCGATCCCCACGCCGATCGCCGCGGCTAGTTTGGCGCGCCAATCTTTGTTCGCAATCAATCTGCATTCGCCACGCTCCGTCAGGAATCCTCCTTCAATCAGCACAGCCGGCACTTTGGTCAGACGCAGGACAGCGAATCGGGCGCGTTTGATGCCTCGGTCGTACTCGGGGATGTGACCGAGGAGCGAATGGTAGATGCAAGCCGACAGCGCCATGCTTTGCGCATCGACCTCACTGCCGGGTTGCATGTTGAAAGAACTCGAAGTCAGCGCGGTGTCTGAAGTGGATGGCGCTCCGCGCGGCGTAAACGAAAAAATTTCGAAACCCGTGGCGTTGGGGTCGTCATTGGTCGCATTGAAATGAATGCTGATGAAAATCGAATTGCGCGCGGCGTTGGCGATCTTTGCGCGTACTTCCAACGGCACAAAATAATCGCCCTCCCGAGTCATGATCACGCGCACTCCTTTTGACTGCAAAAGCGGGCGGAGCTTTCGCGCGACATCCAGCGCAAAATCTTTTTCACATCCGTAACGACTTACCTGCCCTTTATCGTAGCCGCCATGTCCGGGATCCAGAACGACAGTCTGGACCTTGCCAACGTTTGGAACGCGGTGCGGGCGCACTAGCGGCTCAATGGTTTTGGCCACATCAGTGCGCGACACCAGAAATTTTCCGTCCTGCTCAAGTAAGGGGAAGCACAACCAACTTCGCGCGCCATTAACCATTGCCTCCCGGCTGCCGCTGACAAATTCGAGTGGATTCTTGACCGTCTCGAACCGGATTTTTTCACCCGACGCGGCGATGCCTGCGGGCAATCCGTAAAACCTCGAAACATTATCAACGGTCAAGTAATCGTGACCGCTTACTTTGATAATCTCCCAATCGCCGGCAGCAAATCCGGGCGCTGGCGCGAAAGCGATGCCAGCGGTGAGTAATGCCACATTGTAACAACGTCTCACCGTTCCGGTCATCTGGGCTATGGTATCAAAAAATTGCTTCAATCTCAAATCGCGCGTGTGTGTCGACGGCAAGCGCAACGAATTCAGGAGCGTATTCAGAGATAGTTTGACTCGGCACGTTTTTTTGCTAGAGACCGGAAATGTTTTTGCCTTCTCGATGGGTTCGCGGCGTCCGGATTGCATTAGTCCTACTGGGTTTGACGCCATTATCCGCAATCGCAGTTTCCCCTGCCCAAAAATTTCCAAAATGTTGCGTCTGGCGCGTTACCAATGCAGAAGCGCCATTTTACCTGGTGGGCTCAATTCATGCACTCAGCAAAAAGGATTATCCACTCCCCTCGCCGTACGACGTCGCATTAAAGAACAGCACGCGCTTCGTTTTCGAATTCGATCCAACCCGGGCGGCCGAATTCGAAAGGAAATTTGAAGCAGCCGCCAAATATCCGCCCGGACAGGATATCCGCTCGAAAATCGACCCAGCGCTACTGGCTTGGCTGCGCCAAAATATTTTGACCCTTCAACCCGACTCTCGCCGTGGAAAGCGGCCCCGAGTTGCAGGGTTCGACAGCCAGCTCCGCTATAAGCCATGGTGGATTGCACAGCACCTTGCCGCCCCAGCTAGCTACAGCAAGAGTTCCGCCTCACACGGCTTGGACAATTATTTCGTGGACCACGCGAAAATCGGAGGAAAAGAAATAGGAGGCCTTGAGTCAGTTGATGAACATGTGGCGGTGCTTGGGGGATTGTCAGATCGCGACGGTGAATTCATGCTGCGGGACGCACTCACTCAGCCTGGCGATGGCGCGAAGGAATTCAGCAGGATGTACAAGGCGTGGCGCCGCGGCGACACGGATGCGCTGTGGGCAGGTGACGCGCGACTGCGCAGCCAGGCACCCAGGATTGCCGCTCGTTTCGTGGATGATCGCAACGTGAAATGGGTTCCGCGGATCGAAGCCGAATTGAAAACTGGCAAGGCGACTGCGATTGTCGCGGGCGCACTTCATTTCTCCGGGCCGCGCAGTGTGATTGCGCTGCTGCAAAAACGCGGCTATCAAATCGAGCAGCTTTAGCAGTGCGAACATCACCTGGGTAGCGCACGCGTCTCGCGTGCGGGCGAGCGCGTCTCGCGATCGCGAACTTTCTTCAGATTTTCACTTTCATCTCCCGGAAAAAGTTAAAAGCAAAGGTCGTTTCGGCGCGACGCCGAAACCAGCAAGCGAGACGCGCGCGCTACCAAATTTTTCCGTCTTTGCTGCGGGCGGCGGTTCAACGGAACTGCGTTTACAAGGTCTAATTCGCATTAAATAACCCGGAGCCACTCACTTTATTTCCAAAACTATGAAGTCATTCCTCGCCACCATCATTTCGCTTTTCTGTGCGTTTGGCTTGCTCGCTGGGCCGCAACCGCAGATCGCACAAAATCAGCCGCCGCTCGATCCGAAGAACATGGATACGTCCGTGAAGCCCGGTGACGATTTCTTCCGCTATGCCAACGGCGCGTGGATCAAACGCACCGAGATCCCGCCGGAATATTCCCGATGGGGCGCTTTCAATGAGCTGATCGAGCGCAACAACGACGCGCTGCACGTCATTGCCGAGAAGGCGTCGAAAACCCCGGTCGATCCGAAGCTCGCACCGGAAACACAGAAGGTCGGAGACTATTACGCCAGCGGAATGGACGAAAAGACGATCGAAGCGATGCGCACCAAGCCATTGCAAGACGAGTTCAACAAAATCGAGATGATCAAAGATCGACAAGATGTACTCGCGGAGATTGCGCACCTGCACACGATCAGCGTGAATGCGTTTTTCGATTTTGGCGCTGGCCAGGACGCAAAGGACAGTACGCGCGACATCGCACAAGCAGTGCAGGGCGGTCTCGGTATGCCCGATCGCGATTACTACACGAAGCAGGATGCCGACATGAAAGAGAAGCGGGAGAAGTACGTCGCGCATGTGGCGAAAATGCTGACCTTGCTAGGCGAACCGGCAGACAAGGCTTCCGACGACGCGAAAAAGATCCTCGCGCTGGAAACTAAACTAGCCGAAGCGTCGCGCACCCGCGTGCAACTACGCGACCCGATCAAGAACTACAACAAAATGGGCGTCCGCCAGCTGCAGGACCTGACACCAGACTGGAACTGGAGTGATTACTTCAAGAAGATCAATCTGGTCGAGCCGGGCGACATTAATGTCCACCAGCCTGAGTTTTTCAAAAGCGCCAACGACTTGTTTAGATCGGCATCGCTCGACGATTGGAAGGCGTACCTGCGCTGGCAGTTGATCAATGCGACTGCGCCGGATCTTTCGAAGGATTTCGTAGACGAAGATTTCGACTTCAAAGAGCGTGTGCTGCGCGGGACACAGCAGATCAAGCCTCGTTGGAAGCGCGTGATCACGTCGGAAGATGAGGCCATCGGCGAGGCGCTCGGAAAGCTTTATGTGGCGTTTGATTTTCCGCCCGAAGCGAAGGCGCGCGCGCTGGAGCTTGTTAACAATTTGAAAGAGGCGCTTGCCGAGCGAATCAAGACGCTTGAGTGGATGGACGAGCCGACAAAGCAGGAGGCACTGAAAAAACTCGCCGCGTTCACGGTGAAGATCGGTTATCCCGACAAGTGGCTAGATTATTCACTGCTGCAGATCGACCGCGGGCCATTTGTGTTGAACACGGTGCGGGCCGAAAAATTCGAGGCCGACCGCGACGTTAACAAGATTGGCAAGCCGGTCGATCGCACCGACTGGGGAATGACGCCGCCGACAGTCAACGCCTACTACAACTCGAACATGAACGAGATTGTATTTCCGGCGGGCATTTTGCAGCCGCCGTTCTTCTATCCCGATGCCGACGACGCGGTGAACTACGGCGCGATTGGCGCTGTAATCGGCCACGAAATGACGCACGGCTTTGATGATCAGGGACGGCAGTTCGATGCCAGAGGCAACTTGCGCGACTGGTGGACGCCAAAATCCGCGGAGGAATTCAAAAAGCGCTCGGGTGCGATCGTCCAGCAATACAATGAATACGAGCCGCTGCCGGGCATGCACGTCAACGGTGAACTCACGCAGGGCGAAAACATCGCTGATATCGGCGGAGTGAAACTTGCCTACGCCGCCTTGCAAAAGGCGCTCGACAAACATCCGGAGGAGCGAAATAAAAAGATCGACGGGTTCACGCCGGAACAAAGATTTTTCCTGTCGTTTGCGGCGATCTGGCGATCGAAGATTCGCGACGAAGACCAAAAGCTGCGAATTAAGACGGACCCGCATTCGCCGGCGCAATATCGGGTGAATGGACCGTTGTCTGATTCGCCGGAGTTTCAGAAGGCGTTCAACATTCCCGACGGCTCGCCGATGGTTCGGCGTGCGGATAAACGCGTGAACATTTGGTAGCTCCGAGCTGGAGTGGCAGTTGTCGCACAACGGTCACGAAGAAAAGTTAAAGCTTGCCCCGCCGCGTCCTTTTTGGACCCTGTGTGAGGGTGAACCTCTCGAAACGCGCGGTGTTGCTAGCCAGCATCGCATTACTCGCTAGCGGGCAGCTTTTACATGCGCAAGGCACGCTTCGCGTCGTTGGAAAAGATTACAAACTGGAACACGTCGTCGCTTACGAAACGAAATTTTTCGATGACAACGTCAATGCGGTGTTGCTCTGCGCAAAGCCAATTCCGATCGATAAGCTGAAAGCCGAGCTGCAGAAAGGCAGCGACACGGGCTTCTTCCTTTTCGAGCCGGAAGTGAAACTTACCTTCGATCAATCAGGCAAACTGCTTTCCGTTTTCATCTGGGCCGACAACAATTCGATCAGCACCGGCGGAACCATGGACGAAGCGAAAGTCGAAGCCGACTTCAAAGATGGCAAAGCCCACGGAAAAGTTGCGATGAACAGCGAGAAAGATGATCCGAAGTACCGCTTCGACGTTGTGTTCGATGTGGCGGTGATGAAGTCGCCAGCCGCGCCCCGCAAACCTTAATCGCAAGATCGACGATTATTCTTTTGCGATCTTTCCTCCCCAGGAAAGTATCTTTGCCTTCGCGCCGGCTGCTTCGGCTTCCTTGATGTTGCCGGCGCGATTGTAAAACAGCGACAGACTCGTCCAGCCGATCTGATCATTGGGCCGGAGCTCGACCGCTCTTTTACCCGCCTCGATCGCTTCCGCAAAACGGCCGAGTTTCATCAGCGCCATGCCAAGCGCATGCCAGCCATCGAAAAAATCTGGCGCGATCTCAACACAGCGCCGGTACTTTGCGACTGCGCTTTCCAAGTCGCCGACCGCGAGGTCGCCGCTTGCATCGTCAAAGATTTCGTCGGGCGTTTGCTCCATTGACATCATCAGGTCTCGCGGCCGACACGGCGGCCGCTACAGCCCCTAGCCTTTGCTAAATTGAAGGCCAGCCGCTTGCTGCCGATCGCGCAACCACTCAAAAAAGACGATGCGCTGCTTGTTATCTAGAAGCCTTTTCTCAAACGCTGCCTTCTTCTCGCCGGCATTCGCATCGGCGGATGGCTCTCGCTTTTCCAAAACCGCAATAAATCCGTTCTCACCGGAGGGGACAAAATCGCTGATTTCGCCGGGATTGAGGAATGCCACGGCATCTTTAATCGCGGCAAGATCAGGCGGTTCGTTCTTCGGTTCCTTGCCTTCAAGTTTTGTTTTTTCCTCCTCGATCAGCGCAAACGGCGGGATCTTCTCGAACTTTACGCCGGCCTTTTGAATAGCCGCTTCAAGTCCCGCTCCTGCGGAAGGTTTCGTTGCCTCGCGGAGCTGATTCATGACCTCGGCGCCTTTTGTTGACATTACCTCACGAGCTCGCGACTTCTTCATCGCTTCCACGATTTTTGGTTTCGCCTCTTCGACTGTGAGAGCACGTGCCTCGGTAATTCCGGTGAGATGCAAAATGTAAAATCCATCCGCCACCTGGATCGGATCGCTGTTCGGCTCCTGCGCCGATAATTTAAAAGCTGCGGCACCAAGCTGCGGATCGGCCTTCAACTGTGGATCGGGCGCCGCCGCCGTAAATTCGCCGGTCTCGCGCACCGGCAACTGAAATTTCCCAGCGACCTGCTGGAAATCCGCGCCTTCTAACAGAGCTTGCGTAAAATCCGTTGCGCGATCGGAGAGCTTTTGCAAAGGCTCGATCCGTTCTTTGCCCGTCAACTTCTTTTGCTCCTCAGTCAGGCCCAGCTGGACAAACTGCACCTTGCGTTTTTCCTCGGTTTTAAGCTCCGCCTTATGCGCGTCATAATACTTCTGCACATCCTCATCGTTAACAGTGATGCCCTTATCAAAATCAGCCGACCGAAATCGAATGACGCTCACGTAGAATTTGTCGTAGCCCCGCTGAAAATTTTCGTCGAGCTCGCCTTTCGAAACTGTAATGCCTGTCGCCAAAAGCGTCTTTATTTCGTTCAGGCAAAGCTCATCGCGAACCAGCTGCTCGATATGCTCTTCGCCGAGCCCCATCGGCCCCAAACCGTTCCGCACAAAATCGCTGAACTTATTCATGTCGAAGCCCGATTCACTCTGGAAAGCTGGCAACTTGCGCACGACATCGGCAATCTCAGTAGCGCTGGGACGCAGACCGAGCCTCTCCGCCTCATGTCGCAGAACCAACAAGTTGACGATGAATTGGACCGCAACCTGATTCTGGTTTAGCCCGGCTCCTGCCGTCAGAGTTTGGACAAAATCAGACATACCGATGGCCTGTGCCAAACTGAGCAGCCGCGCGATCTGCTGCGCTTCCAGCATCGAAACATTCCGGTCGTAGATGTGAGCAAATCGATCGGAGCGCATCGCGCCGTAATCCGGTCGTTGCACAAAGTAGAAAACGAAGGGAATCGCCAGAATAGCGATCACGATCATCAGCCAGTCTTTGTGCCTGCGCAGTAACTTCATCATAAGTGAAGAAAATTGTAGCGGTGGCGAACCGCAGTCGCAAATCTGTAACCGCCGCCATGTAGGCAGCGCATTGTGCGAGATGAATCCGTTCTCAGTGCCGCGCTTCGCACCCGCCTACGCAGCGCCACGGCGCGGCAGGCAGCAAAGCAGCTACAGTTTGCTCGCCGTTTCCTGAATTATCTGCCACGCCTTGCGCAGATGCTCTTCCTTCGTAAGCACGTTACCGAGGCCAATTCGCATCACGGTTCGGCCGCGCAATTTCGTCTGCGTAAGGTAAGCGCGTCCGGAAGCATTGATTCGCTCCACAATCGCGCTGTTCAATCTGTCGAGCCTGTCGGCTGTAGCCGGGTTCGATGACCCGGGGCCGGCATCAGCGATGCCGGTTACAGGTCCAACGAAACGAAAACAAACCACGCCCATACTGACTGGCGCGGCCAGCTCGAAGCGATTGTCGTTCCTAATCCAATCGGCAAAAAGGTTCGCCAATCGAACCTGCTCGCGCAGGCGCGCAACCATTCCTTCCCGGCCCAACGAGCGCCAGATTACCCACGCTTTGAGAGCGCGGAATCTGCGGCCGAGCTGGATGCCGTAATCCATGTAGTTCATCTCTCCTTCGATGGTGTCGCCGCGCAGAACTTCGGGCACGAGGGTGAAGACCCGGCGCAAACGCTCGAGATCGCGCACGTAAAGCACGCTAAAATCGAGCGGCACAAAAAGCGTCTTGTGCGGGTTGATCACGATGGAGTCGGCCATCTCCCATCCGTTGCTCACCCATTTGTATTCCGGCGACATGGCGAACGCTCCGCCATAAGCCCCGTCGATGTGCAACCAGATTCTTTCTTCCCGGCAAATCTTCGCGATCTCAGGAACGGGATCGACGCTTGCGCTCGAAGTCGTGCCTACTGTGGCTATGACGGCAAACGGTTTGAAATTGTGACGAACATCACGCGCAATCGTTTCGCGCAACCGATTCACATCCGTGCGAAAGTCCGCATCGGTTTCGATACGCCGCACATTTTCTTCGCCGATCCCGAGTGTAATTGCCGCTTTCTCGGCCGCGCTGTGCGCTTCATCGGATGTGTAAACGCGAAGACGAGGCAGATCGCGATTGATCAGACCAACTTTTCTCGTGGACGGCGCGGCCTCTTCACGCGCGGCCGCTAGCGCATGCATGATTCCCACTGACGCCGTGTCGTAAACCACTCCGCCAAACTCGTCAGGCAACCCGAGCCATTGCCGCAACCAATCGATAACGACCGTTTCGAGCTCCGTCGCAGCCGGACAGGTGCGCCATGTCATCGCGTTGACGTTGAGCGGCGCGCTGATGATTTCACCGAGGATTCCCGGCGCGGTGCTCGTCCAGCCGAAATAACCGAGGAACATCGGATGACTCCAATGCACCATGCCTGGAACGATTAGCCGGTCGACGTCGGCCAGAATTTTCTCGAACGACTCGCCTTCTTCGGGGGGTTGCTTGGGGAGCTGCGCGCGAATTGCGCCCGGCTTGTCGTCAGGCGCGACGCGCAGTGTCTCGATGTTTTCACGAAAATCAGCAATCCAATCCGCAAGCTCGTGCAGTTGTTTGCGGAATTCCTCTGGCGGGGTATCACCAGGAGCAGTCATGCGTGATGCAGGCAATCCTGCCTGCAAGTTTTCAACGTGCAAACGAACATTGATGGGCAGACAAGATTGTCTGCCTCACGGATCTCCTTTAAAAAGCGAAGCCAAAACTGAAATGGAACGCGCCGAAGTCTTCGTCTTGATGCGGATCGGGATTAACGCCGTAATCGAGGCGAATTGGGCCGACCGGCAGTTTGTAGCGCAAGCCCGCACCGATGGCGTAGCGCATATCGTTTAGCCCAATGTCTTCTGACGTCGGCAAGAGATTGCCGGCATCAGTGAATACGGCGCCCTGCAGTTCTCCGAAAATCGGGAAGGTGTATTCAACATTCCAGACGGTGTAAAATTCTCCACCGACGGGATGACCATGATTGTCGTGCGGACCGAGATCGCGTTCGCCGAAACTGCGCACGGTTGTGGCGCCGCCAATGAAAAAACGTTCGTCGATGGGAATGGCAGTCGCTTCGTCGGAACCGCTGTTTGTGAGCGAATGAATGATGCCGGCGCGCGCGCCAAATGCAATCGAGGACTGGCGAAAGAAACGCTGCAACGGTGTACCCGGGGGTTGATCTTCCACTACACCCGGCGTGAGCGGCTTGGGTCCAAATGGAAGATAGTAGCCGACACGCATTGTGCCGCGGACATATTCAATATCGCTTCCTAATGCGCTGGAGGCCAAATCTAACGTGTTACCGATAAGGAAGCCGCGCGGGTTCACATATGGGCTTTCACGCAAATCGAGCGTGTTGGTGAGTCCGATGGTGTCTACCTGATACTCTCTTGGGCCAAGGAGGAAATCCGGCCTGATCTGTGAGTCGGTGATCTTCACATGGCGAACCGAAAAGATCAGAGCGGCCTCGTCGTATTTTGTAATTTTGCGGCTGAGTTCGAGTCGTCCGCCCAATTCGAATTTTGAGTAGCCATCGTAATCAAAAGTCAGGGCGAACGCTCGTGCCTTGAAGTAGAAATCTGTCTCAAAAAAGAACGGATCCTCATACAGAATTTCGCCTCTATAGCTGCGCTGTGAAACCTCAATCGTTGCCGTCAGAGGACGGCCGTAACCGAACAGATCGCGATCGCCAACCTGTACACCGGCAAGTGCGCCTTCGTAAGTGTCGAACCCAACCCAAAAACCAAATTCCTTGCTCTTTGCTTCCTCGGCGGAAATCTCGAGCCGCAATAGATGCCCATCGACTGGGACAGGCTTGATTTGCAGCAGATTGAACTGGCCCGTCTTCATGAGAGTGCGAAAACGCTCATCGAGAACGTCCGGGCTATACGTTTTGCCACTCAATCTGGTAAACCGTCTTGTTACAAAACTGGGATGCAGGCGAGTCAACCCGCTCACTGTCACACCGTCGAAGTGGTAAACGGGTCCTGCCGAAATCGCGATTTGCACCGGCACTCGCCAATTCACCGCTTCCTCCAGTGCGCCAGTGGCCGCCACTTTCACATCGTAATACCCGCGCGCCTTGAAGTATGCCTCGAGACGCCGCGGAATATCGGCTACGCGCGCCTCGGTGTAAGGACGCTCCAGCAGATCCACTATCTGTCCGCGGAGCGCCTCTGCACCGTAAACAGTTTGTCCTGTAAATGAGATGCTACCGAAAAAATATTGCCGCCCTTCGTGAATTGGGACGATGACCTCAACCTCGTTGCTTTGCTGCGGAAATTTGTAGCGCGGCGGATCGACTACAACATCCAAAAAACCTTCCGCGATGTAAAAGCGCTGCACTAGGTGGGTTCCCTCCTCCATATCGGTGGCCACAAACGGCAATGTCTTCTCGAGCCTGGAATATCGTTCGCGCGTCGGCCCCACCATGTACTCGAACAATTTGTCCGCCGGCTCCCGCGTGTTTCCATCGAACACCACCGTCTGCAGCACGAACCGCGGACCTTCGGTGATGTCCAGACGCAATCGGCTCGCAGATTCAAGCACGTAGTGCACGTCCACCTTTGCGTAGCCGTGCTTTCGGTAAAAAACTTCCAGGAAGAAGGCGAGATCATCCGCCCGAGCGGGGCTTAACCCAAAGTCCTCAATTGTGGTGATCTCTTCTTTTAATGCCGAGCGTAACTCTTTTTCAGAGAACGCCTGCTGACCGCGAAATTCGATGATGCTCGTCTGCTTCGCGCGCTTTTCCTGCTGTTTTACAACCGCTTGTCGCGCTTTTTGCCGTTCCTCGGGTCGCGTGACGTCAACCGCGCTCTGCGCCGCGACTTCAAATGCAAGGGCCACGCTTCCAAGAGAGAAAAGGACCCCGTGTCGCATCTTACCGAAAACGAATCAGATATTTTAGTTTTCCTCGGAAATCCCCTCGAACACCGACATCACCAGTAAGCACAAGGTGATTGTCAATCTTGAACCGTACGGTGGCCTGCTGCTGACCAGTTCGTGGATCAACCGTTCCCAAATCCAGATCCAGCCGATTGAAAACCGTGTTGCTCTGGGTTGGCTCGCCTTTTTTGACGATTTTCCGGTAAAGCTGTTGCACGAGTAACATGGCCGCCCGCCCAGCCAGAACGTTGCCAGTCGAAAGTTCCTGTCTCGTCGCGCCAGTGGCGATCAAGGAAATGATTTCCTCCTGCGGCAGGGGCGGTTCGCTGGTGAAAATTGCTTCCGGCGAAAGCAAAGTTCCATAAACGTAAACGCGCACCGTGTAGTCGCGGATCACTGATGTGCCTTGGAGATCAATTTTCGGATTCATCGAATCATCCGGAGTGAAAGTGACAGAGCCGTGCGAAACTTCGAGTTGGCTGAAAGGCAATGTTGCCTCGACATCTTGCATCTGCACCACACCTTGCAATCCGGGATGCAGCCCCGTTCCCGTCAACTTCAGATCGCCGGTCGCTTCACCTGTCGCCAGGTTCCCGCGAATGAGTACTGGATCTTTTGTTTTAATTGCGACATCAAATTTCCAGTCGCGCAACGGCGGAGTCGGCAAAGAAAATTCAGGCCGCTCCGAGGGCGGCTGCGGTGCGGGTCTGCCCGGCAGACCGATAGGAATAAGGTCGATATTTTTTAGAAAATGGCTGTTTGTCATTGCGACGTTGCCGGTAACTGTCGCGGCCGCAAATGGGCCCGTTATCCTAATGTCTGCATCCGCTCGGGCGGTGAGCGTATCGTTTCGCGCAAGGAGCACGCTCTCGGCTTTCATTTGCAAATCGAGAGTCGGTTCCGTCAGCTTGAGAAACGTGACTCGGCCTGTCATGGTGAATGGACCGCCGGCCAGATCGCCTCGGAAGCGATCCAGGCTAAGCGCGTTCTGCGCGAACGTTAGGCGCGCATTAAAATTTCTCAGCGCAGGAAGTGTAGCATTCGTAAACCGAGCCACATTCACGGTCATGTCCCCTGCCCCGCTCAAGACGGGATTGCCAAGCGTTCCACTTACATCGACGTCCAGGCCAAGGTCGCCATCCAGTTGCTCGAGGTCCGGAACAAATTGTCGAACAAAATTCACCGAGCTGCGCGGGACACGGGCCTTTGCAGTAATTGGCGTGTCGTCCGGCAGTTTGCGAGCACGAACAATTTTTGGAATATCAAGAGGCATATTTGCATTTATTTCCGCTGGCTGGATTTGGGCCTGTTGCAGCTTTCCCAAAATTGTCAGTCGATTCTGCGCGGCCTGCGCGCTCAATTCAAAAGTCGCCGGCTCCATTTTCGGCCAGAGTTCGTTTCGCAAATCCCGAATCTGCACATCCATCCGCGCGTTCGGGTCGGCGACTGTTCCCTGGGCGTCGAGTTTCGCGTTCAAAATGCCGGAGGTCCGCGCTTTGATGCCGAGATCATCGAACAATTTCTTAAGATCGAGGTTCTCAGACTGGAATGTCGCAGACACTTTGCCCGATGAGGGAATCACCGGCGCGTTGGTCCCGAGATTCCTCCACACAAACGGAATGGAGAGGTAACCGGATGCGTAATTTGTACGTTGCACTGGTAGGGCACGCACGCCGACCGCGCCGCCGCGGACGGCCTCCCGCGATTGCGGGATCGCTATCTGATTAAGTTGAATCTTGTCTATCTCGAGTGTGTCGCCTTTCGCTTGAGCGATCGCTTGAAAATCCATGTTGCCGGTCGCGAAAAAGATAATCGGCACCTCAAGACCGTCCGGCGAATAGGACGCATCGACGTTTGCCTGCAAGGATTGTGAATTTCCATAGCGTCCCTTCTGCAATACCAAATTCACTTTGCCAGAGTTCTTGAAAGTCTGTGCGTTGCCGCTTCCTTCCCAGTCCAGCTTGACTGTGCCCGCCAGCGCATTCTGGTTGCCGGACGCGCGAAGCAGCGGCTGAAGTGTGGCTAAATTCGCCAGATTTGCGGAAACCTTGCCGCTGTAATGAGAAGGTCGCTGCAAGTTCAGCGTCCCAGTCGCGCTGACAAAATCGGTATCGTTTAAAGTCGCACTGAAATCGTTTAGATAGATCACGTTATTCGAAATCGAACACTGACTGCTGAGTTGCCGGAAAACCAAATCCCGCATTCTGAGATTTGTGCCAGCGAGCCACATTTGGCCATTTGCAGTTTCTTGTTTCCATTGAATCTGCGCCGCCAGTTGCAATGGCCCGCTCAATCGGTTTGGAGACTCAGCAATCCAGAAGTCGCCTGCCTCAGGTGCATTTAGAGCGATGTCCACCTGTGCGGGCTGCGAAGAAAATTTGCCGACTTCTGCCGGAAGCAGATAACGGCCGTGAACATTCAGTTCGTTTTGCGTTCGCCGCAGATTCAATCGGTCGAGGCCGAGAACGTCATCGCTTGAGTTGAGCGATCCTTCTGCTGAATCAACGACGTAATCTCGATAACGTATGCCCGTTAAATCGAAATCCATTGCTGTGCGAAGATCGGCGAACCACGGCCTTTTTGTATCGCCATGCACTATGCGCTTGGACGCGCGAAGCGTACAGTTCAGCTTGTCAATCAATCCATCCTCAAACCCGACCGCCTCGCCAGTTACGCCCAGGCGTGCCTCTACTGTCGCATTAATAATGTCGATCCTGCCGGTGAACTGGGCCGAGCCGGTCAAGCCCACAGAGGTACCCGCTGTTAATCGTTCCAGATCAGGTGCGGTGCCGGAAATCTCGAAACTCGCTGGCGTGCGGCCAAACTCTGCGAGTGTGGCCGGCAATTCAGTTCCTCCGCGAAAATGAAACTTGTTCACGTCCCGGACGATGTCCGCTGATCGCAAAATCGCTCTGCCCTGTTCTGCTGAGATTTCTACAAGGCCGCTATCGAAATGGATTTCCGGACGACGCACATCGCCCATCTGCAACGACATTGTGCCGCTCCAGGTGCGCGGCACGTCGATCACGCCTGCGCCATCGAGAGCGAGACGCTCAATCTCACCAGAAAGATAATCCTTTGGAAGAACAAGAAATTTGTTGAGCGATTCCGCCGCAATTTTCGTGGCAGCCACGTTTATTTTCGCGTTCAGCGAAGACTGCGTTTCGGTTAAGGCGGCAGATGCCGACAAGTGGCCGCCGCCGATCGTGCAATCGAGATCAATCGCCATTGCGTTGGAGTCGATGCGCGATGCATCGATGTCCAACAGGCGGAGCTGCTCCTGCTCACTTAAAACCAAGTCCCGCAGAATTAAATTCTTGTTCGTGTAAGAAGTTTGTCCCGAAATGCTGGACCAATTGTCGCCTGCCGGGAGCTGAAGTCTTTCAACCCGCAGCTCGCCGGGATGACGCGGATCCAAATCAACATTGATACCTTCCGCCACGAAGTCCTCTGGCTGGTTTTTGACGACCAAAGTCGCATCCGTCAGGCGGATTCGTTCCGGGAAAAATCTCGGTAATTTCAGTTGCGGTTTTGGCGGCCGCGCTCTCAGCGGCGCTTTAGATGGATTTAAGACAATGCGCGCCGAGCGCGCCTCCACATTCTTGAACAACCGGGAGAGACCGTGCCTCGCAAAACCAAACAAATCGTAATCGACATAGAGTTGGTCGATGTCGATCGATTCGATGGTCGACGGTCCGGTCGGAAACGCGTGAAAGTGTCGTGCAGTGAGATGACTAAAGGGATTGCCCTCAAGACGGAAATCGATCTTTAGGTTTGCTCTGCTAGCATACCGAAGCGCAATCTGCCGACCCACTGCCACCAGGATTGGCCGATGAAAAATGATTACGAGCGCCGCGCACACGGCAAGGCCGACCATCACGCGACGCCGAAGCCGCCCGGAGTACCGCGCCTGCGCCTGATCGTCTTCGGCCACGGAGCGAGTCTATTGCCGCGCTGCCGGAGAGCAAAGAGCAAATGCCGCGGTCCGGCGTCGCCTGCCACTTAGCCATTGCGTGCGCAGACCTCTGGCCTGACGCTTCCTCGATCGCGAAGCGATGAATCCTGACAAGCTTTTTGATTACCTGCAAGGCAGGTTGCCAGCGGCGGAGCGGGCTGCTTTGGAAGAGCGGTTAAGCTCCGACAAACAATTGCAACGTGAGCTGGCGGTTGCGCAGCAGATTTACGCAGGCATGCGCGGTGACTCTCGGGAAATTCTGCAGTCGCCCAGGCCGGGGCTGACGGAGCAAGGCCGCAAAATGGCGCTTCGCGTAGGCGCAGCGTTTATCATTCTCATGGCTGTTAATGTCGGATTCGGTCTCTGGTTGATCGCGAGACACGAGACCCGGAACCCAAATCGCGCGCTGCTTGAAACACAAATGCGCGAACAGATCGCGAAGTCCATCGAGCGCGCTGCCGCGACACTCACACCAGCCCCAAACGCTTTTGGCGTAATCGAAATCACAGTTCCAGCTGCCGCCGGCAAACTCGACGCCACCGCAGACGAAGTGGTCACGATCGCTTCTCGATTTGGCGGTTCTGCCGCGAAGGGTCTTCAAGACCGCGATCGGCTCACTGCCCTTGTCGATGTTCCATCGAATCGTGAACAGGAATTTCGTGCAGCGATTGAGTCGATTGGCGGGGAAAGGCCGGGGTCGACGACGCCGGCTACAGCAACCTCCCCGAGTACAACAGCGGAGCCGGGGTCAACACTCCCGGCTACAGTCGAGAAGAAGAGCTTTGTTGTGCACATCGTCGAGGCGGCGTCAAAACAGGATTGATTGGGAACGCCTGTTGCAAAGCAAATAAGCGAATGATTGCGATCACGTTTGCTTTGCCGGCGGAAAGCTCGGAGTTTTTGAGCCGGCTCAGGAATAAATCTCGCGCTGATCGAAATGGCATCAGGATAATACGCGGCAACGTCGATGATCGCGAAATTGAAGTTCTTCATACCGGCGTCGGAGAGAGGGTTTGCCGGGAGCACGTGGGAAAATTTCTCCCGGATCAGCAATTCGAGTTTTTGATCAGCACTGGATTTGCCGGCGCGCTTGATCATCAACTTGGGGTCGGTGATCTCTTGCTGGCGAAGAATTTTTCGACGATCGACCTGAGCGCGAGACGGTTATCACTTTCAAACTTGCCCATCCACATAGCCGATCTGTTAACCGTGTCTGCCTTGATCGACTCCACTGATGAGCGAAATAAGATTGCGCGCACGTCAGGCGCGGCCGCGGTGGATATGGAGACGGAATTTATCGCGCGTGCCTGCGCTGCGCGTGGGGTTCCGCTGCTCTCGCTGCGTGTCATTACCGACACGCCGCGCAAACCGTTTCCGGCTCCGCCGAAGGTCCTGTTCGACATCCAACAGCAGCGAACCAATATGCTGAAGCTAGCGAGATTCTTTCTTGCGCATCCGAATTGCGTCCCGCAGCTCGTTCAGTTCGCGAGGAGGATTGCACGTGCACGAATGACGTTGGCAAACGTTCTGATTACTGTTGTGCGCGGGCTGTAGCCGGAGACGCTGATCTCGGCACCCGCGCCGGTTCGATATGCACCAGAACGTCCGCGACGCGCGGGTCGCTTTGCTGGATCGCGCTTTTGACGCGGTGTGCGATCTCGTGGCCTTCATGGACGGATATGTTGCCATCCACTCCCACATGAAGATCGACGTAAAAGTCGAGCCCCATTTTTCGGGCGCGACATTTCTCAACTTCGATCACTCCCGGAACTGATCTCGCGGTCTCCCGAATTGATCTGATGAATTTACCCCGCGGAGCAGTGTCCATGATTTCAAATACTGCCGGGAGCAACAGGCGATACCCATTCCAACCGATAAGCGCGCAGGCCACTAGCGCGGCCCAGTCATCTGCGCTTTGTAACGGCTTGCCGCCGATGAGCGCAATCGAAATGCCAATAAACGCTGCAATGGAAGTCATAGCATCGATTCGATGATGCCAAGCGTCGGTTTTTACTGCGGTGCTCTTCATCTTGCGCCCAAACCGGATGACATAACGATATAACGTCTCCTTGACGATTATGGCGACGATGAGAACCGCCAGCGTCCACGGCGCAGGCGCATGATGCGGCAGAAAAATTTCGCGTACACTTTGAATGGCGATCGCTAGCGCAGCAGCCAATACGCCAATTGCGACCACGATTGCAGCAATCGGCTCGGCTTTCCCGTGACCGTATGGATGCGTCCTGTCTGGCGGTCGGGCTGCAAAGGTCAATCCTCCCCAAATCACGATCGAGCCGCCTACATCCAGTGCGGATTCGATTCCGTCGGCAATCAGGACGTAGGCGTGACCGACAATGCCGGCTACAATTTTTGCGGATGCAAGCGCGACATTAATCACAAGCCCGAGCAGCGCGACACGCGCGCCGGTTTGCAGATTTTCCTTAGAGGCATGACTTTGCGGCGCCATTGATGAGCAAAAATATAAACGCAGCGGTTTATGAAAAACACGGAAATCCAGCAGACGTGTTACATGTTGAATCGCGGCCATGGCCGACACCAGCCCAAGGCGAAGCCGTTGTGAAAATGCGAGCGGCGCCGATCAACCCGGCTGACTTAAATCAGATCGAAGGCAAATATCCGATTCGGCCAGAGCTCCCGGCAACACCAGGGTTCGAAGGCGCAGGAGTAATTGCCGAACTTGGTGCAAAGGTTACGGATGTGCCCGTGGGTGCACTGGTAATTTTGCCGCACAACGTCGGCACATGGCGGGACGCGGTCGCAGTGAAAACAGAGGAACTCGTCGTTGTACCAGCAGGGATCGAACCCGTTCATGCGGCGATGTTGAAAATCAATCCAATGACAGCGTGGCGCTTGCTGCACGATTACGTCGATTTGCAAAAAGGAGATTGGCTGATCCAAAACGCGGCGAATTCAGCCGCCGGTCGCGCCGTGATCCAGATGGCCCATGAGTTGGGCTATAAAACGGTGAATGTCGTTCGGCGCGACGAATTGATTGACGAACTGCGCGCGGAAGGCGGTGATGTTGTTCTTATCGATGGGGAAAATCTTCGCGACGAAGTGAAAGGTGAGACGAGCGGAGCGCCGATTCGTTTGGGACTAAATGCCGTCGGCGGAGATAGCGCGCTGCGTCTTGCAAATTGCCTCGCGCCTGGTTCAACGCTGGTCACCTACGGCGCGATGAGTTTGCAGCCGCTAAAAATTCCAAATGGTTTGCTCATTTTCAAAGACCTCCGGTTCCGGGGCATCTGGATCAATAAATGGTACGATAACGCGACAAAGCAGGAACGTATGGAAGCCTTTCGGGCGCTGTTCGAAATGGCAAAGCGCGGCCTGTTAAAAACAAAAGTCGAGAGAGCTTATCCGCTGATCGAAGCGAAAGCGGCCGTAACCCATGCCGCGCAAGGGAAACGCAGTGGCAAAATCATTTTCGAGTTCGAGTGAACTCGGAAACCAAACGAGCGGCGGCTTTCCAGCCGCCGAGTTCGTTTGCGAATTTGCGAGATACGCACAAGTGTAAGCGCAAAATGTTTCCATATTGCCATCGCATATTTTTTCCAATCGGATTGGCTTTTAGTCTTTTCGCATTACGCGACGCGAAATGCGCAGCTGTTCCCGAGCCGGGCGATTTACGCGCCGCGGGGAAAGTGGAGTTCCCGGTATCGTGCGCGCCTGCCGTGCAGTCCGAATTCACGCGTGGCGTGGCGTTGCTTCACTCGTTCTTTTACGAAGAGGCACGACGCGTCTTCACGTCGGTTGCCGAGCGCGATCCAAAATGCGCGATGGCTCAGTGGGGAATCGCCATGACGTGGTGGCATCCGATTTGGACGCCACCGACTCCCGATGAAATGAGCGCGGGTAAAGCGGCCATCGAAAAAGCGATGGCGATGAACGCCAGCACGGACCGCGAGCGAGGATTCATCAGGGCGCTGAATGTCTATTACAATACACCGGACGGTTCGACTGCAGGCGCGGTTGGACAATCGTGTCATGGACCGGTCGGACCACGCGATCGAGTGGTGGCCTACGAAAAAGCAATTCGCCAGCTCCGGGACAAGTATCCGGACGATTTCGAAGCCCAAACCTTCTACGCCTTCGCGGTGCTGGCAGTCGGTTATGCCACACCCAGCGACACCAGTTTGTCGAAACAACTGGAGGCAGCTGCCATCCTGGAAAAGCTGTGGAAACAAAATGCGAACCATCCCGGGGTCGTTCATTACCTGATCCATTGCTACGATTATCCGGGACTGGCCCAACGCGGACTAGCTGCGGCGCGCACTTATGATTCGATTGCGCCGTGGGTTCCTCACGCGCTGCACATGCCGTCGCACATCTTCACGCGTTTGGGCATGTGGGACGAATCCATCGCTGCGAATCAAGCTTCGGCTGAAGCTTCGCGCGCTTATGCGGCTATGCGCCACCGCGACGCCACCGAAGCCGAAGAGTTACACGCGCTCGATTACATGGCATACTCTTATTTGCAGGAGGCACGGGACGCTGAGGCAAAGAAGATTGTCGATCTTGCCGCGAAAGTGCGGAAGACAAATCCGGAGCTGGAGTTCAGCGCAGCTTATGCTCTGGCCGCCATTCCAACACGTTATGCGTTCGAACGGAACGATTGGGAGGCGGCAGCAGCATTGACCGTTCCGGACCTCCCACATTGGTCTTCGTTCCCATTCATGGAAGCTCTGATCGAGTACGGTCACGCGCTCGGGCGAGCGCACACCGGCGATCTAGATGGCGCGCGAAAGGCGATCGCACGAATGCAGCAATTACGCGATGCGACGAACGATCCCAAGTTCGACTATTTCAAGAGCCATCTTGACCTGCAGATGCAAGCGGCTTCGGCTTGGGTGGCAGCAAGCGAAGGCAAAAAGAACAAAGCGATTGAGATGCTGCGCCAGGCCGCAGATGCTGAAGACATTTTAGGCAAGCACCCGGTTTCGCCGGGCGCATTTGTTCCCATTCGCGAACAACTTGGCAGTCTGCTGCTCGAAATGGGCCAAGCGAAGGAAGCACAGCGGGAATTCGAAGCTGCGCTCAAAATATATCCGGGACGGTTCAGAGGTTTGTATGGAGCTGCGCGAGCTGCCGAGCAAACTGGCGACAAGGAAAATGCCAGCCGCTACTACGCGAAACTGGCCGCACAAACGGCAAAGGCTAGCGGCTCACGAGATGAATTGAATCACGTTCGCGAATTTCGTGCCGCCGAAGCCAAAGCAGCGGCGGATTCGAATGTTGCCAGCAGTCGCGAGTAG
>Ga0209689_1000826_pt1 | contig 22316 bp, 26 predicted proteins | sample GraSoiAngelo_149_FD_187119 | JGI IMG/M metagenome (GOLD analysis project Ga0209689, IMG submission 187119) | Grasslands soil microbial communities from the Angelo Coastal Reserve, California, USA - 14_1009_09_30cm (SPAdes) (version 2) | ecosystem: Environmental > Terrestrial > Soil > Grasslands ... | reverse complement strand
GCTGATCGAGAGTCCGCCGGCGAACCGCATGAGCACGACCTGATGGTCGACGACGTCGTTGTCCGAGCGGTACACGCACCGACCGTAGGGTCCGGTCTCGAGCGCCCGCATCACGCCCTCGGGCGTCCGGTCGGAGGTGACCGCGGCGACCGCGAAGCTGTTTGGGTTCTCTCGGAGCCGATCGAGATAGACCCGCGGCGCGAAGTACGGGCAGTCATCGGCGATCGGACAGCCATCGGTGCAGCGGTCAGGGATCTCGGAGCCGACCGCCTCGCGCACAAAATGCGTGAGCGAGCCGGATGAGGATAGGCGCTCGCAGCGACCGAAGATCCAGACGAGCAGGTCGAGGTCGTGACAGCATTTCGTGAGGATCATTGGGCCGCCGCGTGTCGCTGTGTTCCAGTTCCCGCGAACGTAGCTGTGCGCGAAATGCCAGTAGATGAGGTTCTCCCGCCAATCGACCGAGACGATCGCGCCGAGACGGCCCGACACGATGATGTCGCGAAGCGCGACGAAGAACGGCGCATAGCGCAATACATGCGCGATCTGCAGTAGCCGCCCTCCTGATTCGGCCGCGGCGGCGATCTCGAGACACTCGGCGGGCGTCGTCGCGATCGGTTTCTCGAGGAGCATCTCGTAACCCGCCGCGAGCAGTCCGAGCGTGCTCGCGCGGTGGGTGCGCTCGAGAGTCGCGTTGATGAGACCCGGCGCGAGCGGCGGCCGGCCGGCGATGTCTTCCCACGCGCGGAACTGGCGGTCGGCGGGTATGCGGTGCGCGGACGCGAAACGGGCGCGGCGCGCGTCGTCGGGTTCGACTACGGCGACGAACTTGGCCTCGTCAGGATTGCGCTCCGCGAAGGCCCCGTAGGCGAGGTACCCGCGGTTTCCCGCCCCGACCATGACCAGCTCGACGGGCCGCATCGCCCGAAGGCTAGCGGCTGCGGGTCACTCGACCTTTGCGATCGTCTGCCCGTCCTCCGAAAGGGTCAGGACGTACCAGACGTCCTTGGCACCGTGATGCAGGACGAACACGAACTGGCTGTCGCCGACGGATCCGAGATAGCGAACGCTGGTGCAATCCAGGCCGTTGTCGTGCATCCGCTGGAATTGCGCGTCGATGTCTTCCTGCGTCACCGCAAGGGCCGCGTCAGTCCGCTCCACGACGTACGCGGAGTTCCCGGCGCAGAGCGCGCTGGCGTACTGGCTCACCCAGGCCGGGGCGGCGCTACCTCGGCCATGACGGAGCTCCGCGACCTCGCCGCGCATCAGGGCCACCTCGTCTTTGGAGGTAAAGAAGTTGCCCAGGTTGTCCCTGAGCGGTCCAGGTCCGCTCGCCCCCGTGAGCAAGACCAGTCCAAAGACTGCGGGAATGAGGAGCTTCATGGTTCATCAGCCACCTGGGCACGCCGTGTGCCAGGGCGTGCACGTAGCATCCGACCATCGGAACAGAGCTACGCCTCGATGACCTTGTCGCTAATCGAACGATGTCGCCGGACATCGCGCAGGCGCTGCGCGGGGTCGCGCGCGGAAGACAGTCGTTCGTCGTCCTCGCCGTGCCGCGCCTTGCCGGCAAAAGCACCGTCCTGCGCGCCATCCTCGCGGAACGCCCGAATGCGGCCCCGGTCATGACGCTTGCGGAAGATGGCGAGAACGTCGACGAGCTGCTAAAGAAAAGCGCCGGCGGGTACATCGTCATTCCAGAGATCACCCAAAGCGCGGCCATGCCGGGATATATCTGGGGTGCCGAGGTTCGCCGGATCTTCAGGGCCGCGAAGGAGGGCGTCTCGCTTGCCGCGACCCTTCACGCCGAGGGACCGGACCACGCATTCACGCAGATCTGCGAGGGCTGTGGCGTGCCGGACGCCGACGCCGCGAAGATCGGCTACGCCGTTTCCCTGCGTTCGATCGGCCCCTGGGAGGAACCGACCCGCCGTGTGGTCGCAGCGCTTCACGAGATCGATGGCGTTGAGCGCGGACGGCCGAGAGCACGACTCCTCTATCGGTGGGACGAGGATCGCGACGAGTTCCTCAAGGCAAAGGATGGCGCTGCGAGCGGACGAGCCGGGCGGGCGTGAGACTCGTAAGGGCGCGGCATTCCCGAGAGATGTGCGCTTGATCGGCGTATCCGGCCGCCGCCGCGAGTGCGGCAAGGCCCGCATCGGGTAGCCGCCGGGCGAGACCGAGCAGCCGCTGAAGCCGAAGGACTCGTACGAGGTGTTTGGGGCCGTAGCCAATCTCATCCACGCAGCGCCGGTATAGCTGGCGTTCGGAGAGGCCGACCTGGCGCGCGATGTCGCGCACGGTCCAGCGAAACTCCGCGAGCTCCACCACCCGCGTGATCAGGCGGTCCGGCTCCGCGCCGCTGCGGCCGCGCTCGATCAACACCCGGGAGAGCTCAGACGTCGCGCGGTCGGGACCGACCGACACAAGTCGCAGCGCCGCGGCGGCAGCGGCGTTCCCCCAGAGATCGGCGAGGGCGACCGTGCGATCGGTGAGCGCGATCGCCGCCTCGCCGAGGATCGCGCGGGTCGACCCCGGCCGGAGCCGCACCCCATCGAACGCTCCGGGCCGAGCGTCGCGCGAGGCTTCGGATCGAGTCCGCGGACCGAAGACGACGAGCTCGGATCCATCCCACACGATGTCGATCGACGCGTCCGGATGGACGCCGTCGGCGTGCGATCCGACGGTCACCGTTTCCCGCCATGTCGCCGCGACCCATGTCGCAAGCTCCTGCGTGGCCGCGCTCGCCTCGTACATGCGCCTGACTCTAGTGCGCGCGGCTCGGCGTCCGATTCGTACAAGTCGATCCGTCGCGCCCCGGCTAGGCTCGAAGCGCTCTGATCGACATCTCGCCGCTTCGCGAGTCGCGCTCGTTCCGGCTGCTCTGGCTTGGCCAGCTCGTCTCGCTCACCGGAACCCAGCTTCGACTCGTCGCGATCCCCTACCAGATCTACCTGATCACCGGCTCGTCCCTGGACGTCGGCCTCATCGGTCTCTTCCAGGCCGTGCCGCTCATCTCGCTCGCCCTGTTCGGCGGAGTCATCGCCGACCGCGTGGATCGGCGGCGGTTGCTCATCGTCACCCAGATCGGTCTCGCGGCCTGCTCGGCCGGGCTCGCGATCGGGACACAGCTCGGGTTCGCGAACGTGCTCTACCTCTACGCGTTCACCGCCATCGGCGCGGCCTTCTCGGCTCTCGACGGTCCCGCCCGCGGAGCGCTCACGCCGAGCCTCCTGCAGCGCGAGCAGCTGCCCGCGGCAATGGCGCTGAACCAGGTCCTCTTCCAGACCGCGTCCATCGCCGGTCCGGCGATGGCGGGTGTCGTCATCCTCGCCTTTGGCGTCGCGGGTGCCTACTGGATCGACGTCGCGTCGTTCATCGTCGCGATCGGCGCCGTGAGCGCACTCGTCGCGCCGCCGCGCGAGGTACGCGTCCATTTGCCGGTCGGCCGCGCGCTCGTCGAGGGACTCTCCCACTTCCGAGCCAACCGGATCCTCTTCGGGACCATGCTGCTCGATTTCCTCGCGACGTTCTTCGGATCGCCGCGCGCGCTCTTCCCGTTCTATGCCGATCGTGTGTTCGCGGTCGGTCCCGAGGGGCTCGGACTCCTCTTCGCGGCGCCGGGCGTCGGATCGCTCATCGCGGCCCTGGGTTCGGGGTGGACGAAGCGCCTGCAGCGCCAGGGAATGGCCGTGCTCCTCGCGGTGGCCGCATGGGGCCTCGCGATCGCGGCGTTCGGCCTCATGAATGACGGCCTCTTCGTCCCGGCGCTCGTAGTTATCGCCGTTGCGCAGGGCGCGGACACGGTGAGCGCGATCTTCCGCAGCACCATCCTGCTTACCGTCGTCCCCGATCACCTGCGCGGCCGGCTCGTCGCCATCAGCTCGATGTTCTTCCTCGGCGGCCCGTATCTCGGTCAGGTCGAATCGGGCGTCGTCGCCGACCTTGTGTCACCGACGTTCTCGGTGGTATCGGGCGGCATCGCGACGCTGTTGAGCGTTGTCGGGGTCGCACTTTGGGCGCCGGAGGTGCTGAGCTACCGCGCTCCGGCGCCCGAACTCAAGGGGACTAGCCCCGACGCATGAGTCCGCGCATGTTCACGAGCGCGAGGAAGCCGAACACTGCGGCTGCCGCGACGCCGACCATCAGGACGGCACTGCCCGTCGAGATCCAGTCGCCCGAGCGGTCTGATCCGACGAGCTTCGCCGTCACACCGGCCGTGGCGATCGCCGTGGAGTAATACGCGAGCGCGAGTCCGAAGATCGCGAAGCCAATGAACGCTAGAGCTTTCGGCCATGTGGGGTTCTTCATGGCGATGCATTCAATTTGGGCCGCACGTTTCGGTCAATGTCGCCGTGGTACCAGAGTTCACTCGCAACGAAATCGATCCTTTGGCGTTGTGCTTTAGGCGGCCGGATCGTGGGCGGAGTAGGCTGCTTCCTCCATGAAGACGCAGGCGTCCTCCGCAACGCTGCGCGATCGCGTCAGCGAGGACATGCCTCGGATCCGTGCGGAGCTCGAGACGCTCGTCCGCATCCCCTCGATCAGCCACCCAGGCCACGACCCGTCGCAGCTCGGGCTTTCGGCCGAAGCGACCGCGAAGATCCTGGGCGATGCCGGATGCGAGACGAAGATCGTCGAGATCGAAGGCGTTCCAGCCGTCATCGGTCACGTTGCGGCGCCGGCCGGAGCACCGACCGTTCTGCTGTACGCGCACCACGACGTCCAGCCGACCGGCGGGCGCGATCTCTGGCACTCGGATCCGTTCGACCCGATCGAGAAGAACGGACGTCTCTACGGCCGCGGGACGTCAGATGACAAGTGCGGCGTGGTGATGCACGCTGGCGCGCTGCGCGCTCACGACTCGCAGCCACCGATCGGTGTGACCGTTTTCGTCGAAGGCGAGGAGGAATGGGGCTCGCCGAACCTCGGCAAGTTCCTGGACGAATACGGCAGCGAGCTGCGTGCCGATGCCGTGATCCTTGCCGACTCGGGCAACTGGCGCACGGGGCAGCCGGGACTCACGATCTCGCTCCGCGGGATCGTGGCCTGCGACATCGAGGTGCGCACGCTCGACCACGCGGTGCACTCCGGCGAATTCGGCGGGCCTGTTCCCGACGCGCTCACGGTGCTCGCGAAGACGCTCGCTACGCTCCACGACGATCGCGGCAACGTCGCGGTCGCGGGGATCGCACGCGGGAAGGCAGACCCGCTCGACCTCGAGGAGGCGGAGCTTCGCAAGCAGGTCGGGCTCCGGCCCACGACGAAGCTCATCGGCGAGGGCGGTATCACCGATCGCATGTGGATGAAGCCGTCGATCTCGATACTCGGAATCGACGCGCCGAGGCTCACCGAATCCACGAACCAGCTCGTGCCGTCGGCGAAGGCACGCGTCTCCATGCGCATCCCGCCCGGTCAGGACGCCGACGCCGCGCTCAAGGCGCTCGCCGATCATCTTCGGACCCATGTGCCATGGGGGGCGGAGGTGTCGATCACGCCGCGCGGGTCCGGCAAGCCGTACAAGCTCGAAGGCCAGGGTCCCGCGTATGACGCGATGCGTCGCGCCATGAAGGAAGCATTCGAGCGCGACCCTGTCTTCATGGGCGCCGGTGGGACGATCCCGTTCGTCGCCGACTTCGCGAAGGCATTCCCGAAGGCCACGCTGCTTCTCACCGGCGCGGGCGACCCGTTCTCCAACGCCCACTCCGAGGACGAAAGCGTCGATCTCAAAGATCTCGAGCGATCGACCCTCGCGGAGGCCCTCTTCTTCGAATACCTCGCCGCGAGGTAAGCCGCGCGGCACGTGTCCTGCGGCGGGGCCGGCCATGAAAGATCGCCAAGACACAGACGACCTCGCCGATTCCGAGATCGAGCTCGAGCCGTTCGATAAGCCGGTAGAGACCGACCCCACCGAAGCCGTCGAGGAGGCGGAGCCTTATTTCCCGCCGACCGATCCCGTCATCCGCACCGATCATTCGGGCGAGACACGGATCGCGGGCGGTTTCGGGTCGGGCGAAACGTCCGAGCAGCGGCCACCGGCGGCCACAGCCGACGTCCCGTCCGACGAGGCGCTCGAGGATCTCGTCCACCGCGCCCTGCGCCTCGACGCCAGCACCGCGCAGCTGCATCTCAAGGTCGCGGTCCTGCAGGGAGTCGTCCGCCTGCAGGGGGCGATCGAGGACGAGGCCGATGCCGAGAACGCGCTAGCGGTCGCCGGCGACGTCCCTGGCGTTGTCGAGGTCATCGACGAGCTGAGTCGACCCGAGTAGCCGGATCGCCGCCGCGCCCGTCGAGCACGCGGCCATCAAGGTCACGGCCGCGAGTGCGCTCTCGCCGCCACGCAGCGCGACGAGCGCGAAGCTGCAGCCGAGAGCGAAGAGAGCGGACGCGAGGAGGGGCCGCATTTAGCCCCTCATCCCGAGCACGATCGTACAGGTCTGCTTGAAGGTGCTGAGCGCGGCTTCGAACGTCTTAGGGTCGCCCGTCTTCAGCGTCTTGAGGGCTTCGTATTTCGCGAAGCATTCCCTGACCTTCGGGTCCGACGTATCGAGCTTTGGCGCGGTCGTCGGCTTCGGGGTCGCCGTGGGTTTCGGAGCATCGCTCTTCGTTGGCGGGACGAGGAGCGACCGGTACTTGGCGACGAAGGCCTCCGTGGAGAGCCCGCTCGCTGCGATCGCGCGATCGCAGGCTTCCTTTGTGTTCGTTGCGCCACGCCTGTAACGGGCGACGCACTCGCTGAGCAGCGCCTCGAACGAGACCGTCGTCGGCGGCGCCGTTTTCGTGGTGCGCGGAGCAGAAGTTGGCGCGGGCTTCTCGGTCTTGGGGGCCGGCGGCACGAGGAGCGAGCGATATGTCGCAAAGAAGGCGTCCGTGGAGAGTCCGCTCGCGGCGATCGCCTTGTCGCAAGCCTCCTTGGTGTTCGTCGCGCCGCGCTTGTAGCGGGCGACGCACTCGCTCAGCAGCGCGTCGAAGGAAAGCGCCGCGGTCGTCGGCACCGCCGCGGGCGTGGGCTTCGGGCTCGTCTGCGGTCGAGCGGTCTCGTGTGCCGACAGATTCGACGTGCGGTAGTCCGACGACACCAGCGCACTTCCGGCGCCGTACGCGCTCGCGATGATGGCCAGGGCGACAGCCGGTTTTCCGAGCGTCGCCAGAGCGAAGAAGTGCCAGAACATTCGTTGGCCCCTTTCAGCGATCCGATGGATCGGGCTGATCGGGGAACGCCGTGCGCGGCGGCTCGGTGCATCCCCCGCGGGTCATCCCCCGGGAGGCGCGTCGCGCTCAGCTGAGTTGGCAGCGTCGGGGTTTTCTGAGCGAGCGGCCCCTTACCGGCGGTTCATTGCGATCCCACGAGGGGCCGAGCGAAGAAGACCCCGGCGCTGCTCGCTCGGAGCTAGCGCAGCGTGATGGTGCCGAGCGCGACCTCGGGGCCGCCGACCGTCACGGTGACCTTCCCATGGAGCGTGCCGCCGCGGGCCGCGTCGTAGTTGCGGACGTAGAGCGTGATGCTCTGGCCCTTCCTCGCGCTGAACTGCAGGTCGATCCTGCCGTTGTTCGAGCCCGCGACGCAGATCCCGTCGAGCGACGTCGAAACGCACGCGCCATTCACCGGCGAACCGTCCGCGTAGAGGACATAGCCATAGGCGTGGACGTCCATCGGCGTGGGCGTCGGGGTGAGCGACGGCTTTGTTGTCGTCGTCGGCTTCGGCGTCAGGGTAGGCGACGGCGTGGCGGGTTTGGGGGTCGCGGTCCGCGCGGTCGTCGGCCGCGGGGTCGGCGTGGGCGCGACGGTCGGCGACTCCGTCGGTGAGGCGGTCGTCTCTGGCGTCGCGCTCGGTGAGGGCACGCTGATCGCCGTGCTCGCCGAGGGCTCCGGTGACTGCTCGGGCTTGGGCGATATCTGATTCAGAAGCCGCAGGGCGTCGCTCTGTGCGCTCCGTGCGCGCGATGCCGCGAGCGCGTTGCCGGTCGCTTCGAATCGCGCCGCTTCCTCGAGCCGTTCAGCGTACAGCTGGCTCAGGTAGTCGACCGGATCGGATTGAAGCGAGACGAGCGAATCTTCGACCGCGACGCGCGCGCCGTACAGCGGGCTGTCGGCCTGGGCGCGCATCGTGGCGAACGCGACCACCACCACGAGCGCGGCGACCGCGAACGCGCGAGCGAACCCCGGGATGACAAATCGGGGGCGGCGACGCGCGCCGCGTTCGGTCCACGCTTGCTCGAGCCGCTTGCGGATCTCGTCGGCGGCCACGTCATCCATGCGCGCGCCTTTGAGACCGCCGAGCGCTCGGGCGAGGGAGTCTTGCATCACTCCGCGGCGTCCGCACCGGAGAAGCGCTCGAACAGGGAGAGCTCACCCATGCGGTCGAGCTCCTTGCGCAGACGATCGATGGCGCGGTGCTGCAGCGTGCGCACCGCTCCTTCGCTTCGACCCGTCATGCGTCCCACATCAGCGGCCCCATATCCCTCGACAAAACGCAGGAGGAGTACTTCCCGATAGTCGGGCTTCAGCTTTGACATCGCGTTGAAGAGAACGTCCCGCTCGATGGAGCGAGCGGCCTCGGCCTCGACGTTCTGACCGGATTCGGGATGGTTCACCAGCTCGTCGATCGACATGTCCGGCCTGGTCCGGCGGCTCTTGTCGATGGCGGCGTTGCGCGCGATCCGGAAGAGGAACGCCACGAACGGCAGCCCGCGGTCCTCATATCTGTCGAGCGCTTCCATCGCGCGGATGAACACGTCAGCTACCAGATCCTCCGCCTCGTGTTTCGCGCCGGTCCTCGACAAGCAGTACCGAAAGACCGGGTCGCGATAGCGCTCGTAAAGCTGACCGAACGCTGAGGCATCCCCGGCCTGGGCGGCTTTGACGAGCGCAGCGTCGATACCGCGCTGCTCTCTTCCTCTTGCCGTCTCACCGGTGATGCCGGCGTCCTGGACGATTACGGGCTCCGGGGCATCTGGAATGGGAACGACGCTAGTCACGTTCCGATACACCCCCGTATGGGGGCGGTCTCAGGCAGTTTTCAGGTGGATTTCTCACGAGCGCCGGCTACGAGTGGCGCAAAATCCGACACGTGACATCCACCGAATGGGCGATCCTCATCTGGCTCGCCATCGGCGCCGGGATCGCCGGCGGCGTCTTCCTCGTCGCTCGGTCAGCCGTGCAGATCGGGAGCGTCGCTTATCGGGTCATGGAGAAGCAGCTCTCGCGTGAATCCGCGACGCGTCAGACTGCGCTGCTGTCGCTCGCGATGATCGCGGCACTCGCTGTCACGGCCCTCATCGCGGGCTACGCGATCTTCGCGGTCTTCGGTCAGCTCCTCGAAAGCGGCGGAGCCATCAACACCCTCAACAACGGCTCCTGACAAAATGAAGAGCGCCGGGCTCATCCGGCGCTCTTTGTTCACGAACTATTCAATTGTCGCGAGGACTAAGCCGGAGGCTGCCTCACGTCGCCACCCTTGTCGGGGATGTCGGTGGGCCCTTCGATGTTCGGGTTATCGACCGGAGCTCCACCCTTCTTGCCGACGTCGTCCGGTCCGTATTCACCCGGACGCTTTGGCAGATCTTTCTCCTGCATTAGAGCTTCTTCTCGGTGCCAGGCTGCGAGGGCTTCTCGCTGCCGACGTCACCGCTACCGCCCTTCTTGCCGATATCGCCCTGGCCGCCCTGCTTGCCGGCCTCGTCGCCCGGCCACGGCTTCTTCTCGCCCATGTCGCCCTGACCCGGCTGGTCCTTCTTCTCCTGCATCTTCACAGGCCTCCGCACAGATGTCGCCTCGAGAGGCGCACCAGACGAACGAGCATTCGCCGTGCCGATCACTCGGGGAAGAGCCTCCCAGCGGACGCGGCGCCGGCTGTGTAACGAACTTGAGCGGCGGCTGAAGATCAACCGAGTCGTGAGGCCAGCGCGCGCACGCGTTTCTCGATGCCGTCACGAACCGCGCGGAAGGCGGCGAGACGCTGCTCCTCGTCGCCGCCGGCAAGAGCGGGATCCGGAAAGGACCAGCGCAGCTTCAAACCGGAGCGGGGCGGGATCGGACAGTTGGCGTCGCACACCGTGACCACGACGTCCCAACCTTCGCCGACGTCATCGACTGATTTGCTTCGTTGCCCGGAGATGTCGATCCCGACTTCGGCCATCGCTCGCACCGCCAGCGGATGGATCTTGGTGGCCTTCGTTCCCGCGCTCTCGATGGAGAACCGATCCACCGCCAACTTTCGGAGAAAGCCTTCGGCCATCTGGGACCGCGCGGCGTTGTGGGAGCAGAGGAAGAGGACTCGCTTCACTCCCTAAAGCATGGCGGCGGCGCCGAGCGGATGCCCAGCGCCGCCACCGTAGTTACCGTGTGTGCGCGGTCAGGCGATCGAAAGGATGTCCAGGAAGGACCGCGTGTTCGTTCCCGAGTTGAAGATCTGCGGACCCGCGTAGAAGATCAAAACGAGGACGATGAGGATGAGCAGGATGATCCCGATGATCATTCCGGCGCCAAATCCACCGTCGTTCGTCACGACCGGTCCACCACTCGGGGGGTTCACGTTGACCTGGCCCATTTAGAACCTCCTCGTGCTAAGTCGGTCGTATCTCTCGCAAGCAGCGTGCCGCGACGGGTCGCTCGTTCGTATGCTCGCTGGGTATGCGGCTCGGCCCGCTCCGTCATCCGTGGTTCGCCGCCTTTTCCGGATCCGTCGGCCTCGGCGGCATCGGCGACGAAGTCGCACGTCTCGCATTGCCACTTCTGATCCTCGACCTGACACACTCGATCGCTGCGGCGGCGACGCTGCGTCTCGTCCAGGCGCTGCCCTACGTCTTCTTCGGCGGAATCCTCGGCGTCCTCATCGATCGCGCCGACAAACGGAAGCTCCTGATCGGCTGCGACGCGCTGAGCGTCGCGCTCACCCTCACGATCCCCGTGTCGGTCGCCGCAGGCGTGTTCTCGCTCAACCTTCTCTACGTGATCGGTTTCCTCCTTGGCACGGTCGAGGTCGCGTGGGGCGTGACGACGGACTTCAGCGTCATCCCCGCTCTGGTCCAGCCGGATGAGCTGACGAGCGCGAACGCCGCCTACTTCGGGATCGACCGCGCCGCCCGCATCCTCGGGCCGACGATCGGCGGCCTTGCGATCGCCGCGTTCGGCACGGCCAACGCGATGTACATCGCATCGCTTGCGTTCGTGCCCACACTCTTCGTGTTCTTCCTCATGCCGCCGATCTATGACTTGCATCGTCCGACGGCGCGGATCACGCCGCGGGTGATCGCATCGGAGATGGCCGACGGCTTCCGGTTCGTCTTCGAGAATCGGATCCTCCGGTGGCTGCTCGTCCTGATGTTCATCGCGAACCTCGGGCAGCAGGGCATACAGACGCTCCTGCTTTACGTGCTCCGCGAAGAGAACGGCCTGAGCGAGATCAACATCGGCCTTGCTCTCTCGCTGGCCGGAGCGGTCACCGTGCTCGCGAGCTTTATCGCGCCGCGCCTCGCGCGGGGACGGCCGCTCGGGCACACATTGCTCGGATCGGCGGCAGCGGCCGGGGTCATCGTGTCGCTCATGGCGCTCGCCCGCGACTGGCGCCTGATCGTCGCGGGGTTCGCGGCGCGCGAGACTGCCTGGATGGGCTTCATCATCTACGCGTTCGTCCCGCGCCAGCGCGAGGTGCCCGCGCACATCCGCGGACGCGCGAACGGGGCGTTCCGCACCCTCGTACTCGTCTCGAACAGCTTCTCGGCTCCGTTCCTCTCTTTCGTGGTCGCGATCGCGAGCTCGTCGACCGCGTTCGCGGTCGCGGGTGCGTCCGCGCTCGTCGCCGTCGCGGTTACCTACTTCACGCCGCTACGCGAATACAACCTGAACGAACCCGGTGACAGCGAGAGCGCACTCACGGAACCGACGGCCGCCGAGTGAGGGCGTACATCTGCGTGACCTGCGCGGTGCAACAGTCGCCGAGCGAGGCGCCGCCAAAGCACTGCCCGATCTGTGAGGACGAGCGGCAGTACGTGCGGCAGGGCGGCCAGGCCTGGACCACGATCGAGGAGCTACGGCTGATGGAGCACCGGATCGAGCTGCGCGAGCTCGAGCCCGGACTCGTCGGAGTGGGCGTGACGCCGTCGCTTGGCATCGGGCAGCGCGCGCTGCTGGTGGGAACGGCGAGCGGCAACGTCCTGTGGGACTGCGTCGGCTATATCGACGACGACGCGGTCGCCGCGATCCGCGCGCGCGGTGGGATCAGCGCCATCGCGTTCTCGCATCCACATTTCTACGGCGCCATGGTCGAGTGGAGCCAGGCGTTCGGGGGCGCGCCGATCTACATCCCGGAGGCGGACCGCGAATGGGTGCAGCGGGCCGATCGGACGATCGTCACATGGCGCGGTACTCGTGAGCTCGCGCCCGGCGTCACGCTCGTGCAGTGCGGCGGCCACTTCGAGGGAAGCGCCGTGCTCCATTGGGCCGATGGCGCATCGCGCCGTGGCGCGCTTCTGGTTGGCGACACGATCACGGTCGTGCCCGATGTTCGCTTCGTGAGCTTCATGCGGAGCTATCCCAATCTGATCCCGCTCCCGGCGGATGAGATCCGTCGGATCGTGAACCGCGTGCGCCCGTATCGCTTCGACCGGATCTACGGCGGTTGGTGGGATCGTGTCGTGCGCTCGGGCGGGATCGCGGCGGTCGACAGATCGGCGGAGCGATATCTGCGCTGGATCGGCCAGGATCCGCGACTGGGTTAATGCCGCGGGGCGTGAGCGCCGCCGCGCGGCTCCCGTTTGCCGTAGCGGGTCTCGGTGGGCGGGGCTTTCGCGGGTTTCACCGGATGGGTGCGGACCGGCACAGGCTCGGCATCAAGCTCCTGGCGTATGCGCGGCGGTAGCTTGCCACCTCCGCTGCCGAGAGCCGCGGCCTTGCGCGCGGAAATCGCTTTGGCCGGCGGTTTGTGCGGTCGGGACCGGCTCGGGACCGCATCGGGCTCGGTGCCGGACACGGTGAAGGTGCGGAGCTTCGTGCCTCGAGGTTTCGCCACGGGAGCTCCTCGTGCAGAGCGCGTGCCCCGTTAGGCTCGGGCGATGATGAAATCGCGATTCGACCACATCGCCCCCGGCGAAGCGGACCCCGATCCGCTGCCGGGGGACTTCATCCTCACCCACGGCGGCGAATTCTTCAGCCGCGTCATCCAGTTTGGGCAGGGACTGCGTTTCACCGGAAAGGACGCGCCGTACACGTACTGGAATCACAGCGCGCTCATCGTCTCGGCCGACGGCGCGATCATCGAGGCACTTGGGCCCGGCGTGCGACGCAACACGCTCGCGGCTTACCACGGCACGCAGTACACCGTCGTGCACATCGACGCCTCGGACGAGGACCGTAAAGAGATGGTCGCCTTCGCGGAGCACTTTGTCGGTGGCCGCTACGACTGGGCCACGATCGTGAGCATCACGCTATCGCTCCTCACCGGCGCGAAGTTCAGCTTCGGCTTCGCGGGCCAGCAGATCTGCAGCGGACTCGTGGCCCGCGCGCTCGAGCGCACGACCGCGATCTTCGATCAGGAGCCCTCGCACGTGATGCCGGCCGAGCTGGCGAAGATGTTCGCGGTCGTGCCACCGCCGCCCGAGACGCCGAAAGGCAAGCCGGTGAGGTGCTCATGAACGTCCTACCCAAGTCTTAGAGCGCGCTTACCGCTATCGCTTGCATGATGTCCGGCATGCGACTCGCTGCTGCAACAGTTCTCTCGATCCTCATCGCGGGCTGCGCCGGCACGACCGCGGTAACACCAAGCGCGTCGCCGCTCGCGACGTCGACCGTCACGGCGACCAGCGCGCCGACGTCATCGTCGGAGAGTGCGACGAAGGCAACGACCGCCGCGCTCGCGTGCACCGCCCCGGCACAGGCGCTCGTCGAGCTCACCGAAGGGCCGTACTACAAAGCCAACCCACCGCAGAACGCGACACTGCGCACCGCTGGTGTTGCCGGCACCCCGCTCACCCTCACCGGATACGTCGTCTCGACGTCATGCCAGCCGATCGCGAACGCGAAGCTCGACTTCTGGCAGGCCGACGGCAACGGCAACTACGACAACTCCGGGTACACCCTCCGCGGCTGGCAGCTCACCGACGCAAACGGCGCGTACCGCCTCGAAACCGTGATCCCGGGGCTCTACCCCGGGCGCACCGAGCACATCCACCTCAAGGTCACCGTGAACGGCAAGACGTACACGTCGCAGCTCTTCTTCCCGGGCGTCTCGCAGAACGAGGGCGACTCGATCTACAGCTCACAGATGCTCGTGACCCTCAACACGGCGACCAGCCCTGTGACCGGCACCTTCACGTTCGTCGTCAAGGCATAGCCTGGCTGGGCCTCCCTTTAGCTAACGCGGTTGACGTAGCCAATGGGTGAGGAAGAGACCCACCCAGACGACTCCAACGGGGATAGCGCCATAGATGGTCGCCACAAGCAGTCGGGCTTCCAGATCCGGATCTAGCAGGCGGGTCAGACCGAGGACTCCCGCAGCCAGCATCGAAAGAGCCCATGCTTGAACCGCGACTCCTGACGGATAGACGGGAGCTTCACCGAAGCGAAGCAACCTTCGAACGAGCCGCGGTGGCCGCCACGCGCCTGCGCCAACCCGTGAGTTGTCGTGCCGGAACCAAACCATCAAGTACCAGAGGACGCCCATCAATATCCAGCCGACGGGGTTCATTCGACTTCTGCCGTTGGGTTCACGTCAGCATTCCACCACGGGCGGTCGCGTCGGAAGGATCAATAAGAGGCACTTGAGGGCAAAACTGGTCGTCTGACGGTCCCCGTGCCCGACAATTACTCATGTGAAGCGCAACGACATCCGTAACGTCGCGATCATCGCCCACGTCGACCACGGCAAGACCACGCTCGTCGACGGAATGCTCCGCCAGAGCCGGATCTTCCGGGACAACCAGCACGTGGAAGAGCGGGTCATGGACAGCAACGCCCTGGAGCGCGAGCGGGGCATCACGATCATGGCAAAGAACACCGCCGTGATGTATCGCGGCGTGAAGATCAACATCGTCGACACACCCGGCCACGCCGACTTCGGCGGCGAGGTCGAGCGGATCATGAACATGGTCGACGGCGTGCTGCTCCTCGTCGACGCGGTCGACGGCCCCATGCCGCAGACCAAATTCGTGCTCCGCCAGGCGCTGCGCCGCGGCCATCGCGCGATCCTCGTCGTGAACAAGATCGACCGGCCGCAGGCGCGTCCGAACCACGTCTTGAACGAGACCTTCGATCTCTTCCTCGATCTCGGCGCGACCGAGGAGCAGGCCGAGTTCCCCACCCTGTACACGAACGCGATCCTGGGGACCGCGAGCGCCGACCACCGTCACGTTGGCACCACGCTCGAGCCGCTGTTCGACGCGATCATCGATCGCATCCCGGGACCGGACGTCGATCCTGCGGCCCCGGCGCAGCTCCTCGTGACCACCACCACATACGACGACTACATCGGACGGATCGCCGTGGGGCGGCTGCAAAGCGGCACGCTGCACAAGGGACAGGCCGTCGCGCGCATCGACCACCAAGGCGGCCTCACGCCGTCCAAGGTCACGCAGCTCTTCACCTTCAACGGCCTCGCGCGCGAGGAGGTCGACGAAGCCGCCGCCGGGGACATCGTCGCCGTCGCGGGTGTCGAGGCGGGGATCGGCGACACCATCGCGGACGCGGCCGACCCGCGGCCACTTCCACCGATCCGTGTCGAGGAGCCGACCCTTCGCATGACGTTCAGCGTCAACAACAGCCCGTTCGCGGGCCGCGAAGGAAAGTTCGTCACGAGCCGCAAGCTTCGCGAGCGTCTCTACGCCGAGCTCGAGCGCGATGTCGCGCTCCGCGTCGCCGACAGCGACTCTGCCGACACGCTCGTGGTGAGCGGCCGCGGCGAGCTGCACCTCGCGATCCTCATCGAGACGATGCGGCGCGAGGGTTACGAGTTCCAGGTCTCGCGGCCGGAGGTGATCCTGAAGGAAGTCGACGGCGAGACGCAGGAGCCGTACGAGCAGCTCGAGATCGAGGTCGCGCAGGAAGAGCTCGGCGCGGTGGTCGAGCTCGCCGGGCGCCGCCGCGGAACGCTCAAGGACATGAAGTACCGCGACGACGGCATGGTGCACGCCGTGTACAAGATCCCGACGCGCGGATTGCTCGGGCTCCGGCAGGCGTTCCTTACCGCCACGCGCGGGCGCGGCGTGATGAACACGCTCATCGAAGGCTACGGCCCGCTGGCCGGCGCGATCGCCACGCGCGAGCTCGGCTCGCTCATCGCCTTCGAGGACGGAACGACCACGACGTTCGGGCTCAACGCCGCGCAGGATCGGGGGCAGCTCTTCCTCAATCCGGGGGTCGAGGTGTACGAGGGCATGGTCGTCGGCCAGCACATCCGCGAGCGCGACCTCGAGGTGAACGTCGTGCGCAAGAAGCACCTCACGAACATGCGAAGCAGCAACTCCGACATCGCCGCGAAGCTCGACGGCATCCGCGAGCTCTCGCTCGATGACGCGGTCGAGTTCCTCGCCGACGACGAGCTCCTCGAAGTCACGCCGAAGGCCTACCGCATTCGCAAACGCCTTCTCACAAAGCAGGACCGCGACCGCGCGATCGGTCAGATGAAGCGCGCCGCCGGAGTGGCTTCCTAGTCGGACTCCCGAGGGTCACGGCTGGTAGCGCGGTCCCCACTGCCGCTCCCAGACTCCAAGTCGGACCGGATCGAACGCGCACACCGAGAGCACTGGGCCTCGCGGCATCGCCGTCCAGGCGCCATCGTCCCAAGTCACCTCGAACGTTTCGCTGGCGGCGTACGCGTCGGCGTCAGTCTTAGATCCGCGCACGTCGTCGTTGACCTGAACGTATGTGTCCTGCGCCGGATTAAGCTGCGACACCTGCACGGCCGCGCCGTCGACGTAGACGCGTACCGCGTAAAAGCGGAGCTGTGCCTGACCCTGATACGTTGGCGCTTCCGGAGTCACGTTGAAGAAGACCGGCTCGGGAGTGAATACGACCGCGCCGTTGAAGGCGCCGCGCAGTTGGTACCGGTGCCACCCTTCGGGCCAGAATCCTCGCGGAAGCTCGAGGTTATAGCTCCAAAACCAGTGACCATGGCAATCGGGCGGATCGGCCAAGGCTGGTGACGATGTGGCCTGGAAGCTGCCCGCGATCAGAACGACGGCGAAAACGAAACGAGTCACGGACACGTTCTGCCCCTCCCCATCGCGCGTTATGACGAAACCCAGCCCGCCCGTCAAGCGCTAAGCCGAAGAGGACGCCCCGTCAACGACGTTCCTGAACGCGGGCGGCAATATGCGCCAGCGCGTAGGCCGCGACGATCCCAAGAAGGATCACGAATGCGTCCGGCTGCGCATCCGCAATGTAGGTGCCAGCGCCTGGCGCGCAGCCCGGGCCAGTCGCCTCGGTGATACATGCCGATCCACCGGTCAGACCGCCGAGAAGATAGCCACGGCTCGCGGTGTACCCAACGACCGAAGTCGCTACGACTAGCGCGGCGACGGAACCGCGGACAAGAGCAAGCCGAGTCCGGTCGAAGGGGAGCGCGACAAGTACCGTGATGATGGCTATCAGGACAAGACCAACGCCGAGCACGAACGTTCCCGAGAAAGCCTGTCCGTCACGCGGAAGTCCAGTCGTCCGGTCGTACCAAATGAGCGCGAGCGCGCTGTGACCGACCCCAACCGCGAAGAGGTAAAGAGGAATGGCGAGAAGACCTTTTCTCAAACTGAGCCGCCGGGTCGGCATCCTAAGCTGCCTCGATCGTTTACGACCGCCTGGCCATGGTCTTGCCGCATAGACTGGGGCCGTGATCGACGCCACCACCACCGCACCCGAGAGTCCCGCGGACGCTCCCGCAAGGGTCAGCCGGGTCTGGCGGATCGTCCTGGTGGTCGTGTCGGCCCAGCTCGCGGTCATCGCTCTCGGCATGCTTCTTTTTGGGGCGATGGGCCTCGCGAATGACGGCACCGGGGGCTGCGGCGGGGGTTAATAGCTCCCGAACAGGTCGACGCTCGGCCAGACCGTGGTGGCGTGGTAGGCACCGAGCATCCTCTGGTTGATCGAGCGATCGATCGCGCCTGCGTCGCGGTGGTTGAACGTTCCGGCGATCACGGTGAGGTTCGTGCCGTCCCAGATCCGCATGAGAAACGAGTAGTGACCCGGCATCGAGCCGTTGTACATGTACACGTAGGACCAGCCCGGCTGGGTCGGGATCGGCTTCTCCTCCGGCGCGGGGATCGTTCCGCGCGCGACCGCAACTTTGGATTCGTCTTTCAACACTACGCCTTGTTCCGGCACATGACGGTCGCCGACAACGTCGGGTTCGGGCTCCGCGTCCGGAAGGAGGACAAGGCGGTGCGCGAGGCGCGGGTGCGCGAGCTGCTCGAGCTCGTGCACCTGGAGCCGTTCGCGGATCGCTACCCGGAACAGCTCTCGGGCGGGCAGCGGCAGCGTGTGGCGCTCGCCCGCGCCCTCGCGCCGGCACCGAAGGTGCTCCTCCTGGACGAGCCCTTCGGAGCGCTCGACGCCAAGGTCCGGCAGGATCTGCGTCGCTGGCTCGACGAGCTGCACCGCGAGCTGGGCGTCACCTCCTTGCTGGTCACCCATGACCAGGAGGAGGCGCTGGAGCTCGCGAACCAGATCGTCGTGATGCACGAGGGTCGCGTCGAGCAGGTGGGCTCGCCCGGTGAGATCTACGATCAGCCGGCGACGCCGTTCGTCGCGGGGTTCGTCGGCGCCGCGAACGTCCTGCACGGGGAGGTCGTCGGCGGCCAGATCCATCTTGGATCGATCCGGATCCCCGGAGCGGCACACCTGGATGAGGGAGCGGCGGCCGCCGCGTTCGTACGTCCGCACGATGTGCGGGTAACGTCGGGGAACGGGGATGTCGCGGCCGTGGTCGAGCGGGTGGCATCGCTCGGCTGGTTGTCGCGGGTGAGCCTCAAGCTCCCCGGTGGCGAGACGTTGGTCGCCCATGTGCCGAACGACGACCTCCACGGTGTCGGCGAAGGCGACACGATCCAGGTCGATCTCCGGAACCCCAAGGCGTTCCTCGCGCCCGAGTCCACCACCGAACGCGCCGACGTGCCCGCCGGAGCCTGAGTCCAGGGGAGGCGGGCATGCGGGGTCCCGTAGACTGAGGGCGCCATGCCGGCCACCGTCGTACTCGGGACCCAATGGGGTGACGAGGGCAAGGGCAAGGCGGTCGACTACCTCGCCGATCGGATGGACGTGGTGGTCCGCTATCAGGGAGGCAACAACGCGGGCCACACGATCATCGCCGAGGGTCGGCTGCTCAAGCTCCACCTCGTCCCGAGCGGCATCCTGTACCCCCACATCACGTCGGTGATCGCCGACGGTGTCGTCGTCAACCCCGAGGTGCTGCTGGCGGAGATGGACGACCTGGCGGGAGCCGGGGTCGACGTTTCGGGGCTCAGGCTCAGCTTCAACGCGCACCTGATCATGCCCTACCACCTGGAGATGGAGAAGGTGACGGAGCGGTTCCTCGGGAAGAACGCTCTTGGGACCACGAAGCGAGGGATCGGCCCCGCGTACGCCGACCGCGCATCGCGCGTCGGGATCCGCGTGCAGGATCTCTACGACGAGAAGATCTTCCGGGAGAAGCTCGAGGTCGTCCTCAAGGAGAAGAACCAGATCCTGACGAAGGTGTACGGACGGCTCGCGATCCCGATCGAGGGGATCGTTCAGGACTACCTGGGGTATGCCGAGCGCCTCCGTCCGTATGTCGGCGACGCCACGAAGCTGCTGCACGAGGCGCTGACGGCGGGCAAGCATGTCCTGCTGGAGGGCGCCCAGGGGGCGATGCTCGATCTCGACCACGGCACGTATCCGTTCGTGACGTCCTCGACGCCCACCGCGGGCTACGCGGCGGCGGCGGGTGGTTTCGGACCGCAGCACATCGACCGGGTCGTCGGCATCACGAAGGCGTACGTCACCCGCGTCGGGGCAGGGCCCTTCCCCACCGAGGCGCTCGATGACGACGGAGAGCGGATGGGCGAACGCGGACACGAGTTCGGCACGACGACCGGCCGCAAACGCCGGTGCGGCTGGTTCGACGGGCCGGTCCTGCGGTCGGCCGCCCGGGTCAACGGGCTCACGGAGCTGGTGCTGACGAAGCTCGACGTCCTGAGCGGGTTCGAGACCGTCAAGGTCTGCGTGGGCTATCGCACGCAGGGAGAGCTGTTCGACGACGTTCCGCCGACCCAGACGCAGTTCCATCACGCGGAGCCCGTGTGGGAGGAGCTGCCGGGGTGGGACGAGGAGCTCGGCGACGCTCGTGAGCTCGACGCTCTTCCGAAGGAAGCACAGCAGTATGTGCGGTTCCTCGAGGAGCTCGGCGGCGTGCCGGTGTCGGTCGTCGGTGTCGGCCCGGCGCGGGAGCAGAGCATCCCGGTGACGGCGTGAAGGTCCTCGTCGTCGGTGGTGGGGGCCGCGAGCACGCGCTCTGCTGGCGCTTGGCGCAGGATCCCACGGTCACGCGCGTGCTCGCGGCCCCCGGGAACGCCGGGATCGCTCTTGCCGCGGAGTGCTTCTCCGAGGTCCCGGCAGACGACGCCGCCGCGATCGTCGACCTGGTCGATCGGCAGGACGTCGACCTCACGGTCGTCGGGCCCGAGGCCCCGCTCGTGGCGGGACTCGCCGACGTGCTCCGGAAGCGCGGGCGGAACGTCTTCGGTCCGTCGGCCGCCGCCGCCCGGATCGAGGGTTCGAAAGCGTTCGCGAAGGAGGTCATGGCGCGCCGCGGCGTGCCGACCGCGCGGTCGGGCGCCTTCGATGACGTCCAGAAGGCGATCGCGTTCGTCGACGGGCTCGGCGGACGCGCGGTGGTGAAAGCCGATGGACCCGCCGCCGGCAAGGGCGTCGTGGTGGCCTCGGACCGCGGGACGGCGGCGAGGGCGATCGAGGACTGCCTGGTTCGCGACGCGTTCGGCGAAGCGGGCCGGACGGTGGTCGTCGAGGAGATCCTCGAAGGCCCCGAGGTCAGCATGTTCGCCCTGACGGATGGCAAGGGCTCGTGCGTGCTGCTCGACAGCGCACAGGACCACAAGCGCGTCGGGGACGGCGATACCGGGCCGAACACGGGAGGGATGGGCTGCTACTCGCCGGTCCCGTTCGTCGATCAGGAGACCGCCACCTGGGTCCTGGACAACGTCCTGGCCCAGGTCGTGGACGAGCTTCGCCCGTACCGCGGGGTCCTGTACGCCGGGCTGATGCTGACGGCCGACGGTCCGAAGGTCCTCGAGTTCAATTGCCGCTTCGGGGACCCGGAGACGCAGGTGCTGCTCCCGCGCATGCCCTACGGGTTCGGGACCCTGCTGCACGCCTGTGCGACGGGCCGGCTCGCGCACGAGGCGGGCCACGCCGGGTTCGATGACGGCGCCGCGGTGACCGTCGTGATCGCGAGCGGCGCGCGTTATCGCCGTCCGGCGGTGCCCGGCCTGGCGGACTTCGAAGGCCGAGGTATCTGGTACTGGGCCTCAGCGCTGGAAGCAAAGCTGTGCGGGGGCGAGGAAGTCGCAATCATCGGCGGCGGCAATTCGGCCGGACAGGCCGCAGTGTTCCTCGCAGATCACGCGTCCAGGGTGCACATGCTGATCCGCGGTAAAGGTCTCGCGGCGACGATGTCGCGCTATCTGATCGATCGCATTGCGGCGTCCCCCGTCATCGAGCTTCATCCCAACACCGAGCTCACGAGGCTCTACGGTGATGAGGCTGCCCGGCTGAAGGCGATTTCGTGGCGTGACAACGCTGCCGGCACCGAGCAAAAAGCCGACATACGCAACGTGTTCGTCTTCGTCGGGGCGGATCCGGAAACCGGATGGCTCCGCGGACGCGAGGTCGCGCTCGACGCACACGGCTTCGTCCTCACCGGGCTGGCCGCGCAAGGTCCGGATGGCCGCGCGCCAACCCCACTTGAAGCGAGCGTGCCTGGCCTATTCGCCGCAGGTGACGTGCGGTCGGGATCGGTGAAGCGCGTTGGAGGTGCGATTGGCGAGGGCGCAGCTGCCGTCGCCCAGATCCATCAGTACTTGTCGCAGTCGCGCCGGGACGTAGCACTCCGCACGACCTGAAGCCGGCGCACACTAGGGGCGGTTTTAGTCGTCCCTAGACGAAAGTGCCGACGCGAGCTCGGCACGCCCTTTCGTCAGCATCTCTAGCTGTCACCGAAGCAGGTTGCCGGTTGGGAGCGGCCGCCGGACTCAGTGCGCTGCGAGGAAGTCCTGCACCGCGGCGATCGTCGCCGCGGGCGCTTCCTCCATCAGCCAGTGGCCGGCGTTCGGCA
>Ga0209689_1000824_pt1 | contig 22339 bp, 22 predicted proteins | sample GraSoiAngelo_149_FD_187119 | JGI IMG/M metagenome (GOLD analysis project Ga0209689, IMG submission 187119) | Grasslands soil microbial communities from the Angelo Coastal Reserve, California, USA - 14_1009_09_30cm (SPAdes) (version 2) | ecosystem: Environmental > Terrestrial > Soil > Grasslands ... | reverse complement strand
CGAGTTCATAACCTGCGCCGGCGTGGTGCGCAATGTCCAGCAACGAAATGGAAATCGGTGGCGGCGAGGGCGCAAAATGCGGCACAATCTCCTTGTAGCCGATCGCTTTCAGCACGTAACGCACAGTCTGCGACAACTGGTTAAACGCCACCACGTTTTCGTCATTTCGCAGGTGCAGGTAAAAAGCAATGCTCTCAGTCACGTGATCGGTGAGCCACCAACTGGGATAACCGGCTTCGTCTGCCGCCCGCGTGATCGCAGCATGCAGCCAATCACGGTTAAACTCGAAGAGTTGTCCCGAACTTGTGCGGAGATATGGAAATTCTTCCTTAAACGCGACCATGGTTCTTGTTTCGGATGTTGCGTGATCCTGGCGTGGAATTCTGTGCGGTCTCAGGCGGAAATAATTCGCGCTGGAGCGCATTGGGTTTTACGCGACGTCCCAACGTATGAATGGCATCGACGAACTCATCGACATCCTGAAATCGCTGATACACGGACGCGTAACGCAAATAGGCCACTTCATCGATCGCGCGGAGTTTTTCGAGCACTTTCGCGCCAATCACCGACGACAGAACTTCGCGGCCACCGGTTTCCAGTTCGTGGACAATCTCGTCCACAATATCCTCCAGCGTAAGAAGACTCGTAGAACGTTTTTCAAACGCTTTCGCAATGCTTGCAGCCAATTTACGACGATCAAAGGGTTCATGTGTTCTATTGCGCTTCACAACACGGAGGTCAGAGCGCTCGATCTCCTCATAAGTGGTGTAGCGATATTTACATTTCAGACATTCGCGGCGGCGGCGGATGCTGGAGGCATCCCGCGACTGACGGGAATCGATGACCTTGTCATCACGAGACCCGCACTTGGGGCAACGCATAGTGTTAAGCGGCTAATTAGCACACCATAAGTTGTGGCGTCAATGCTTCTTTAGTTCTTCCTGTGATTTAAAGAGCCGCTCCCAGAAAGCGACGCGAGGACGTGTGTGCAGACCCAAGCTTCCGCGAAACCGAATAGGATCTTATTAATGGATTTCGTACAAAGTGCTTTGGGAGTGCGAGGCGTCAACGCATTCACTTTTTAAAAAGTACAGGATTGATCGTGTCGGATTGACGCGCCGCGCCGCCGACGATAGACGCTTGCCAATGCAAAAGCTCAAAGCAGACGGCGCAGCTTATGGTCCTTGGCTGGTCGGCCTCGGCGCTGCGCTCTGGGGCACAGAAAGCGCGTGGCGCATCCCGCTCAACGAGCTGTTCGATGCCAGGGTAATCGTTTTCTGGGAGCACGTGCTCATCCTGATCATGTTCCTGCCGATTCTTATCTCGCATCTGCACGAAGTGCGAAGAATCCGCGCACGCACGTGGGGTTATCTGCTTTTCTCCGGGTTCGCCGGATCCGCGGTCGGCACAATCTTTTTCACGTTGGCGTTGAAATACGGGAATCCGACAGTAGTAAATGTGATCCTGAATGTCCAGCCCGTTATTTCAACTATCGGCGCATTCCTACTTTTTGGTGACCGGCTTGCGCGGCGGTTTTTCTTTTATGCTGGCATCGCAATCATCGCTGGCGTCTTCGTTTCTGTTGCGCATCCATCGCTGATCGGCGTCTCGTTCGAGCGCGCCGGCCTGAATGTCGGCACCGGATATGCGCTCGTCTGTGCGCTGTTCTGGGGACTTTCAACTGTCGCCGGGCGCGGCGTAATGATTGGGATGTCGCTCCGACTTGCCTCCAGCATGCGTATTGTCGTTGGGCTCACCTGCATGACGTTGATTCTTTTGGCTTACGGCAAACTAAACGGCGCATCGCTCTGGCCACTGGCCGCGCAGACGCACCCGGCAGAGGCGATCTTTTTACTGTTTTTCCTGGCATCAATCTCAGGCGGAATTCCGCTCTTGATTTATTTTCAGGGCTTGCATCTTACTCGCGCATCGACGGCGGGTTATTTCGAGATGATGCAGACTCTCGCTGCGGTTTGCATTACTTGGGGCGTCTTCCACGCGAGCCTTCACTTGCACCAGGTAATCGCAGCCATCGTCCTGATTGTCGCCGTGGCCATGGTGCATCACGTCCAACATCACGCAGCGCAGGCAAGAGAAAGTGGCGCACCACTCTCTGAATAAGGCGATAAAGCGCGCTATGGACGAATTACGGCGGGATCACCCAGTAATTAGTTGGGTTTTTAGTTCCTTTGTATCTTAGCAAATGCCGTTTTGCTGCCGGGTAATCGCCATGGATTAGCCAAAACAAATCTTCCAAGACTGGTCTCTCGAGAAACAGACGATGTTTTCTGAGAAAGTCCTTTTTCGAAAATGAAACATCGACCAAATCGATCTTCCCAGGAATCTGTTTCTCGTAATATAGGAACGTCTGAATCTCGTCCAGATTTGTGTCCGGTGAGAACTGCTCAGGCAGACCGATTGAATCGACATTGTACAAGAGTTTGCCCAGCAGCAGCACGTTATCGTCAGAGGCGACGTAGATCGTGAGCCTGTTTACCGAGGCTTGCAGCCCTGATTTAAAGTTTTGATTAAATTCCTCTCTATCGACGTTCGGAGCTAGCAATATTACGTGATCCAATTTCAGATGCCGGGTGTTCGGATTCTCATACAACTGTTGCAGGGCCAGACAGACCAGCCGGCAACCAAGACTGTGTGCGATGATGATGATTTTTGCCGGCTTAACGTCGTTGTTTATCGTCTCCAGCAGATCCACCAGATGTTTTGTCGACTGAGGTATCTGGAGGAGGTCGCGGCTATAGCCAAGTACGGATTCGTTGCTTGCCCAATCGAATGTAAGAACGTTCGCATCGATATCTAAGTCGCGCGCTATCTCGGCGCAGTATGCTGTGCTAACCGGAAATGAAAGCCGGTAACCGTGGATCCAAATGACCAAAGGTTTTGCAGACTGATCTTGAAGGAACTTGAGAAACTCCGGATACGGAATCGATTCGACTTTCTTGATCGCGCTAGCATCGATCGGCGAGCCTGCTGGATGATGCTGCGGTACTTGTACCGTTATCAACCCGTACGAAGCTCGGTCCGCGTATTGGCCAAGATAAGTGACGTTCCCATCGAGAGTAGGCCCTGCTTTTCTATCGGTGACGTAGCTGATTGTTTCGTTGAAATTTCGTTTGACGACAAACGGTCGAATTTTGCCTTGTAGCAGCTTTGTTAAGACCGCGCCGACGTGCGCGGGAATCGGGAAATAAAAAGCTGTAACCAATCCAAGTATGTAACAGAGGAGCGCAAGAAAAAGGACAAGCGCAGCTTTTTTCCGCACGACTTTGACATTTAGTTTTGTGGCGTGCTCGTGTGAAGCACGAAGTCATTTCCGTGTAACCCCATTCCCGTCAACACGCGCAGCTCTCGCCTGTGCCAAGCTAACTCGTCTGCTTGGATTCGCTGGCTGCTGTCGTTCTCTCCGGAAATTCAAAACTGACTTTACCGTCCTCTACCTTCAAATAGGCGGAGAATGGGCGTCCGCGCTTTGAAATAAAGCCCTCGAGGAGATCGGTTTTGCCGAGTACGAGGAGTTTCTGCGCCTGCTCTTTCGGGATGTCGCGGCCAAGAATTGTTTTGCCTAGCTTGAATTTGCAGGGCTTTCGGTCGGCCTGCGAACGTTCGCAAATGTAGCTGTTTTCAGTTTCAAAAATTTTTCCACCGCACTTTGGACATTTGCCGACTGACTCCTTGCCTGTGAAATCAATTTTAACGACCGGCTCTTTCGGCTTCCGTTCTCTTTTTGTTTTTGACTCGCGTTTTTCGAATTCGAAGCCGACGTCTTTTTTGTCGGTCAACACGAGGTACGCTTTAAAAGGTCTGCCCTTGCGCGAAATAAACCGATCGAGCAAATCGGTCTTGCCGGTCGTGAGCAGTTTGTTCACCTGTTCGCGATCGATCGAACGTTGCAAGATGACTTTGCCCGATCGAAAGTCGCACGTTTTGTTCGGACCAACTGAATTCTCGCAGACATAGCTCATTCCCAATTCGAACACGCGCCCGCCGCACTTGGGACATTTGCCAAGCGGCTCCTGACTTGAAAAATCCACCGGTTGCGCAGCGCCGTTCTCCTGACCATTCGGCCCGAAGTCGAACTCAGTCTTGAAGTCGTCGCTCAGTTTCAGCACGGCATGGAAACGTTTCCCTTTCTTGCTACGAAAACCGCTCAACGGCCCGATGTGTTTATCGCGCACGAGAGTCTCAAATTCGTCACGCGTTAGCAAACGGCCGGCGATGGTTTTCCAAATCGTGAAATCGCACTCGTCATTGGTACAGGTGAAACTCTTGAAACGCTCGATAATCGGTGAGCCGCACTTCGGACATTGTCCGAACGGCTTCGTGTCGGGCATGTGTTCGTCGGGGTGAAAATGTTTAGCCTTCCCGACGATGTCATTCGTAAGCTTGCGAATGTCGCGCATGAAAGCGTCGCGTGTAAGCTTGCGATGCTCGATTTCGCGCAGGCGAAATTCCCAGTCGCCTGTCAGTTCCGGGCTCGTCAACTCCGGTACCGCATTCTTCAACAAGGTAATCGTCTGGATCGCCTTCGGCGTCGGCTGCAACTCCTTCCCCTGTCGCACGAGATAATGCGCTGAAATGAGTGTCTCGATGATGGCTGCGCGTGTTGCCGGTGTGCCGAGTCCTTTCTCCTTCATTGCCTCGCGCAATTCTTCGTCTTCGACGAGTTTGCCAGCCGCTTCCATCGCGCTGAGGATCGTCGCTTCATTGTAGCGCGCTGGCGGCTTCGTCTGTTCGGTTTTGATCTCGATGCGCACCGTTTCGACGCGTTCGCCACTAGCGACCGGCGGTAAATTCTCTTCCGGCTTATCACCAGCAGCTTCGCGTCCATAAACCTCCAGCCATCCGGGCGCGACCAGGATTTTCCCTTCCGTCTTGAACGGTTCGCCCTGGACGCGCGTAATTCGGGTGGTGTGCTCGTATTGCGCAGGCGGAAAGAACACCGCAACAAAGCGCTTTGTCACCATGTCGAACAGCGCGCTCTCGTGATTGTCCAGCGACCGAGGAGCGGTGCCAGTTGGGATAATGGCAAAGTGATCGCCTACCTTTGCATTATTGAAAATGCGCTTGTTTGGCTTGACCCAATTGTTTTCGAGCACTCTTCGCGCGAATGGATTGTCGATCTTTCCCAAGGTCGATCTTACTGTAGCTGGATAATCTTCAGGCAGTGCCCGCGAATCCGTGCGCGGATAGGTGATAACCTTGTGCCTTTCATAAAGCGCCTGCGCGATTTGCAATGTGCGTTTCGCGGAGAACCCGAGCCGATTATTCGCTTCGCGTTGCAAGGCAGTGAGATCATAGAGCTGCGGAGCGACTTGCGTGCTCGGCTTCTTTTCTTCCAACTCGACGACACCCCGCTTGCCACTGCATTTGCGCTGGATCGCCTCGGCGATTTCACGATGCCACAATCGCCACGCGGCACGGTGCTCGTCCCACAACGAGCCGTTTTCAGAGTCCAGCCGCTCGTTCGCACCGGGCAGGTTCAATTGGAGCAGATGGAGAAGTCTCCTGGTTCTGTCATTTTCGTCCTCGTCTTTTTGGAAGGCTTCATCGAACCAGCGACTCGTATATTCGCCAGCAGCGGCTCGGAATGTGCCGATGATCTCGTGCAACTCACGCGGCTTGAACTCCTGAATCTTGCTCTCGCGCTCGACGATAATTGCCAGCGTCGGCGTCTGCACGCGGCCGAGTGAAGTCACGGTGCTCCCACGGCCGCCGCTCAGCCGCAAAGTGAACGCGCGTGTTGCGTTGATCCCGACGAGCCAATCCGCTTCGTTTCGGCTGCGAGCTGCGCTGGCCAGCGGTTGCATCTCAGCGTCCGTGCGCAAATTCGTGAAGGCGCCGCGGATTGCCTCCGATGTCATCGATTGCAGCCAGAGACGCTTAATCGTTTTTTTCGTCCCGGCGTATTGGATGATGTAGCGAAAGATCAGTTCGCCTTCCCGGCCCGCGTCGCACGCATTGATGATGTCGGAAACATTTTTATCTCTTATGAGCTTCCGAAGAATGTTGGCGCGGCCGCTCATTTTGTCGGCCGGCTCAAGCTCGAATTCGGCCGGCATAATGGGCAGCTTCGTCATGTCCCATTTGTCCTGCTGTTTCATGGAAGCAGGCACTGCGAGCTCAAAGAGATGACCGACCGCCCAAGAGATCACATATCTCCCGTTCTCGTAATAGTCTTTGCCTTTTCTGAAGCCGCCGAGCGCCTTGGCGATGTCGCTCGCGACTGAAGGCTTCTCGGTGATTATGAGGGATTTGGACATGGGGCAGGAATCGAACTCAGTTAGAGCGTCTTTGCAAGTCGGAGCAGTTTTTCCTGCGTCGTGGCAGCCGCGTTAAGTCTCTGGCTTAGCCCAGCTTGACGAAATATTTTCCGGGCAACTGTTTAACCAAGCGTTTCAATTCTAACTGCAACAATGTAGATGAAACGACGGCGCTCGGCAATCCGCTCTTTGCCGCGATATCGTCAATGGATGTCTCGGTCGAATCAATCGCGTTATAGATGCGGCGCTCTTCGTCAGAAAGCGGCGGCAATGGGCGCGCAGCCGCTTGCGCGGATGGTTTCGCTTCCGGAAGAAGAATCTGCAGATCATCCAGAATGTCGCTGGCATCCATGACGAGCTTCGCGCCCTGCTGGATGAGACGGTTTGATCCCATTGCGCTCGGCGCGTTGATATGCCCGGGCACAGCGTAAACAGAGCGGCCTTGTTCCAGCGCCTGCGCCGCGGTGATAAGCGCGCCGCTGTTCAAACCGGCTTCCACTACGAGAATGCCGTGACTCCACCCAGCGATGATCCTGTTGCGCATCGGAAAAGTCTGTCGATCGGGTTCAATGTCCATGGAAAACTCCGACACGATTGCGCCGTTTCCGTTCCGAATTTTATCTGCAAGCGCAGCGTTTTCCGGCGGATAGAGTTTGGCCAATCCCGCGCCGATTACCGCGATCGTCCGTCCTTTTGCGGCGAGCGCCCCTTGATGCGCAGCGGTGTCGATTCCGCGCGCCAGTCCGCTGATTACTGTCAATCCGGCGTAAGCCAGTTGATAGGCCAGCTTCTTCGCCGACTCCATTCCATAATGTGTGGTGCGCCGTGCACCGATGATTCCGATGGCATGATGATCGCGCTCCTGCAGTTCGCCCCACACGTAGAGCACGATTGGTGGTGCATGGATTTCGCGCAGCGACCGGGGATACGATGGTGAGTCCTGCGTGATGACCGTCGCACCAAAATCGCGCACCCGTTTGAGTTCCGCGGCAAGATCGACAGTCGATTCCCAGTTGGAAATCTGGTCTGCGACCTCGTTGCCGATTCCTTCGACCTTGCGAAGCTCGCTGCGTCTCGCAGCGAGGATTTGTTGCGGCTCTCTAAAAACTTTGAGCAATTTCCGCAGCCGCACCGGCCCGACAGTTGGCAGCATGTTGAGCGCGATGCAAACTTCAGTCGCGTTCATTCCAAATTGAGGAACGGGTAGGGGCGATTGACCCCGATCGTCCGTGGGTGGTTCGGTGAACCGCCGCTACCAATCAAAATGGGATCTCGTCCTCGTCTGGGGCGGCTGGTGCTGATGGTTTGGGCGGTGCGCTGGTTTGTCGGTTCTCTCCAGTCGTCTCCGCAGCGCCAGCTCCACCGGGACGTCCACCCAGTAACTGCATGCTCTCGCCCACAACGCGCAGCCTTGTTCGTTTCTGCCCGGTCTGCTTGTCGTCCCAGCTGTCCATTTGCAACCGGCCTTCGATGAAAACCGGCCTTCCTTTCTTTAGGTATTCACCAGCGATCTCGGCCAGGCGCGCCCAGAGCACAACATCAACATAAGTGACTTCCTCGCGTCTTTCTCCGCTGTCGGTGGTGTAAACGCGATTGACCGCGATACCGAGATCGCAGACTGCGCTGCCCTTGGGCGTGTAACGCACTTCGGGGTCGCGGGTGAGATTTCCGAGCAGAATGACTTTGTTAAAGCTAGCCATCTACGCCTTATAGCGAAATCATCTTCGTTTCGCCAACTTTTTTGTTCGCTTCTCCTTCTTCTCGGGCAGGCGTTGATAATTCTGGCGATACACCTCCGGATCGAGCTTGAACTTCGCGCGCAACTTCCCAACCAATTGAGGGTCAGCGTTAAAAATAAAGTTCACGTAATAGCCGGAATCGAGCGGACCGGCTACATAGGAAAACTGGCGCTTATCCATTTTTTGTACCTGTTCGATCTGAGCTCCTTCGTTTTGAAACTCCGATTCCAGTCGATCAACAATTTCCCTGAGCGTATCCTCTTTGCCCTGTGCGTTCAGCACAAGCAGCGCTTCGTAACGGTGGCTCATATTTCTTCGGTTTTGTTGAAAGTGTTCATCGCGGAAACGAGCCCGTTGTCAATCGCGCATTTCACCGCTTCTAGTGCGCGATTGATTGTCGATCTAACCAAAGGTTTCTCCTCGTCGAAAAAGCGGCTCAATACGTAATCGACCGATCCTTCGCGCGGCGCCTCGCCTATCCCAATGCGCAAGCGCGGGATCTCCTCGGTCCCGAATTGCATGATGATTGATTCAAGGCCGTTGTGGCCGCCTGATCCACCGCCTCCCCGCAATCGCAAACGACCGAGCGGCAGGGCAAGGTCATCGAGCACGACGAGCATTTGCTCCGGCTCGATTTTGTAGAACTGCGCAACCGCGAAAAGTGGGTAGCCGCTCCGATTCATGAAGCTCATAGGTTTGATCAGAAACACAGCACCACATTTTGCTGAGAGCGCGTCCCACTTCGCTGATTTTTCCCACGTCGATCCAAACTGAGCGGCGAGCTGATCAGCTACCATGAACCCGATGTTGTGACGCGTGGCCGCGTATTCGGGGCCGGGATTTCCAAGGCCCGCGACCAGGCGGATTGCTTTTTCTTCCACCGTTGCGCAATCGAAAATCGAAAATGGATTACTTCTTCTGCTCCTTCTCTTTTGGAGCCTTTTCCTTCGCAGCCGGAGCGGGCGCAGCACTTTCACCCTCTTCCTTTTTCTCGGTGATCACTTCCGGTCCGGCAGCCGCCACTTCCGCTTCCGTGACAACCGGCTCTTCTTCAACTACGGGCGCGACCACGGAAAACGCTGTGAGATCAGGCTGCACTTTTGCCGCGACGCCGGAGGGAAGTTGAATATCGCGAACATGAATGGAATCACCAATGTTCAGCTGCGACACATCCACCGTGATCCGATCCGGCAAGTCGCCCGGCAAACATTCAATCGCCAGCGCGCGCAAGCTTTGCTCAAGCAATCCACCAAAAGTTTTGACGCCAACGGCCGTGCCGGTCGGTTCGAGAGGAACTTCGGCTTGAATCATCTGGTCCATGGAGATGGCGTGAAAATCGACATGACGAATCTCGCCACCAACGGGCGAGTGTTGCACCTCCTGCACGAGCGCAGTGCGATTGGATCCTTCGCCGGAAATCTCCAATTCAACTAAAACGTTTTCTCCGGAAGCATGGCTCATCACGGCGTTCATCTCGCGAGCGGTGACTTGCAACGCCTGCGGTTTATTGTTGCCCCCGTAGATGACCGCAGGAATCAATCCACGCGCTCTGAGTTTGCGCACGGCGGAGCGTCCCACATTCGTCCGTGGTTCTGCTTTGAGCTTAACTTGTTTTGCCATTTTTTTCGTTCTCGATGTTGAACAGCGACGACACCGACTCGTCGTTATGTATCCTTTTGATGCCTTCCCCGAGAAGCTCGGAGACGCAGAGCACCGTAATCTTAAATCCCTCCACCGGGCGAACCGGCGTGCTGTTGGTCGTTACTAATTCCGTAATTTTCGATTTTTGCAACCGCGGGATCGCGAGATCGACTAGAACAGCGTGCGAAACGCCCGCATAAATCTTCTGGGCGCCGCGCTTTTTCATGAGCTCAGCCGCAGAGGTCAGCGTGCCCGCCGTTTCAGTAAGATCGTCGATCAGGAGCACGTCGTGGTTCTCCACCTCGCCGATGAGGTACAGCGCCTCGGTCTCGGTAGCGCTGCGGCGTTCCTTTGCCACAATGGCGAGATTAGCGCCGAGCGCCTCCGCGTAGGCCGAAGCCATTTTGAGCCCGCCGAGATCCGGCGAAACGACCACGGTTTTTCCTGTGAGCTGTTGTCGCAGATATTTAATCAATACCGGCAGCGAATAGAGATGGTCCACCGGGATGTCGAAGAAGCCCTGCACCTGTTGGGCATGTAGGTCCATGGTAAGCACGCGACTCACGCCGGCGGCATGAAGCAAATTGGCCACGAGCTTGGCCGTGATCGGGACACGCGGCTGATCTTTGCGGTCCTGGCGCGCGTATCCGAAAAATGGAATGACGGCCGTGATCCGATCGGCGCTGGCTCGGCGCGCCGCATCGACCATAATAAGCAGCTCCATCAAGTGCTGATTGGTCGGCGGGCATGTCGGTTGAATGATAAAAACGTCATGGCCGCGGATGTTCTCCTCGATTTTCACATAAGTCTCGCCATCCGGGAACGAGCTGATGATCGCCTGACCCAGCGGGACACCGATGTATTTGCAAATCCGCTCGGCCAGATCGCGGTTCGCGGAGCCGGAGAAGACTTTTAATTCGGGTTGAAGGGCGAACATTGGGCGCGCCTAACTTAGTCGCGCACAAACGACGTTGGCAATCTTCAAAACTTGCCAAGCGTGATTTCTTTAGCGAATAGTTTCCATTCGAGGTTTCCCCGATGAAAGCTGACGCGATTCGAATAGAACGCCCAACGACAAACTCAAAGCTCTTCGCGCATACGCGCTGGGACGCTGTTCCGGCCGCGGCGGGTGTTTTTCATCTCGCATATTTCCTGGGCCTCTTCTTCCTTTATCCGCGCGCCCCGCTATGGGTGATGCTGATCCTCGGGTTTGTTTATTCGCTGATGGTGAATGCGAACATCAACGGGGTAGGGCACAATTTTATTCACAACCCGTTCTTCCGCTCAAAATTGCTGAATCGGCTGTTTGGAGTCACGCAATCGATCGCCTGCTGTTTTTCTCAGACTTATTACGACGCGGTTCACATGCAGCACCACAAGGGCAACGCAGATCGGCCCGACGAAACGGGAGAAACGATCGATTGGATTTCCATTTACAAACACGGGCACGATGGCGAAGCGGAAAATCCGTGGAGCTACGTGTTTCTGAGTTTCTTTCGCGATGATGTCGGCGCGATTCGCAAGGAACTGCGCAAGCGCAATAACGGCGATCTTTTCTGGGGCAACCTCGAATTGGTGGCGTTCGCGACGACGCTGCTGGTGATGGCGATCATTGTCCCGACGAAACCGATTCACTTCATCAACTGGCGATTCATGCTGTTCTTTCTGCCGTTTTGGTATCTCGGCAATTGCCTCAGTTATTTGAACGGTTATTACCGTCATTACGGCGCGAACCCCGACAAGCCGATTGCCTGGGGCGTGAGCAGCTACGGGAAGATCTATAACTGGCTCTTTTTCTATAATGGTTACCACGCCGAGCACCATTTCCGTCCCAAAGTGCACTGGACGAAGATGGAAAAATTTCGTCGAAGTATTAAAGGACTGCAAAAACAGGAAGGCGTGCGCACAATCAAGCGCGCACATATGCTCGGTTTCCTCGATCCCGATCTGCCAAGGCGCGGCGAACACAGCGCCCGCGTGCAAGGCGCCGAGCCATCGGCGTCTGGGTAGCGCATGCGTCTCGCGTGCTGGTTTCGGCCTCGCGCCGAAACAATTTTTCTTAGTACGTTTCACGCGCGGGCGAGGAATAGAAATCTTCAGAGAAAGTCCGCGATCGCGAAGACGCGCTCGCCAACACGCGAGACGCGCGCGCTACCCAGCAAAACTGGCGCGCAGCTTTTCTTTCCTGCCTTCGCAATCCGCCTGCAATCGCCGGACCTCTGAAGCCAGTTGTTTTTCCATTGATTCTACTTCCTCAAGTTTGCCAGCGGCTTGCGCTCTTCGAATCTGGTCTTTGAGGAAAAGCTCTTTCTCAGCGATTTTAGCGCGATAAGTGGAATCGATTTCCGCGAGTTGTTTTTTCTGATCTTCAGTGAGCGCCAATGACGGTGACGCCTTCTCGAGGCGTTCCATTGCCAGTTCGTAAGCCGATTTCATCTTTTTATCTTACTCCTGCCCTTTTTCCCGACGGCGCGCCCTCGCCACGGCGAGCAAGCTGTGGTTCGCCCCCTACCAAAACCGTGGTCAATTGCGTTCACGAGATCAATTCCTAAATTTGTTTCGGATGCATTCACCAATCAAACTGCTCAGCATCGATTTTGACGGCACGCTCGTGTCGCGCGTTAGCGAACCAGTTCTCGACGCGCAGTGCATGGAATTGATTCGCGAATTGCAGCGCGCCGGCGCGATTTTGGCGATTAATACCGGGCGTTCCGTTGATCTACTCGAATCCGGGCTCGCCGATTTCGCATTGCCGATCCGCCCGGACTTCATCCTCACGACTGAGCGCGATGTTTTTCGTCCCGGACAAAACGGAGACAAATGGGAGCCGTTTGGCGACTGGAACGAACGCTGCGCACGCGATCACGCCGAGTTGTTTTCTTCGGCTAACTCGGTACTCGCCGAAGTGGTGGATTTCGTGACGCGAGAGACGAAGGCGCGTCTTATTTACGACACCGCCGAGCGTCTTGAAGGCCTTGTCGCAGAGAACGACGAAGAAATGGGGCGCATCACCGAGTTTATTGAACAAGCGCGAGCCGAGCACCCGAAACTGGATTACCAGCGCAACACAGTTTATCTGCGTTTTTGTCACGCTGATTACCACAAAGGCGCGGCTCTCGCAGAGTTGGCGCGCCTGCTCGAAGTTCCGCGCGAAAACATTTTCGCAGCGGGCGACCATCATAACGACATCTCAATGCTAGACGGCAGAGTCGCCGCGATGCCGTCCTGCCCGGCCAACGCAATTCAGGAAGTACAAGATGCCGTGCGCAACGCCGGCGGTTACGTCGCGCAAAAGGACCACGGCGCTGGCGTTCATGAAGCGCTTTTGCATTTCGCGCGCGCAAATCCCGATAAAGCGTTAGGGCGCTAAATGGAATTGCAGTGGCGCCAGTTCACCAGTGTACGCTGCCGCCGGCCGGCCCAGGAGCATAGCGTCCTTCGTCGGACATTTTTTCTCCAGGAACCGTCCCTGTAGATTGAGAGGCCGACTCGCTGGTTGTTGCTTCATCACCTGACGAGGCACAAGCGGACAGCAAAGACGAAATCACCAAGACTAGAACACACGATAATGCAGCGCGTTTGGTCACGGGCGACGAACCTAGCCATGGACATCTCAGATGCAACCAGCGGTGCTCGGGAGATTTTGTCGCGAGAAAGCAGAGCCAATAGGAAAAAATTTTGCGCGCACAGCGAAGCTCGCGTTTAGTTCGATATGGCTGATTACGAGGGTGAGCCCGAACGCATCTGGGATGAGTACGAGTGGGAGCGTTTCCTTCAGCAACAGGACGGCAAGACGGAAAAGTACATGCAATTGCTGGAGACATACCTTGATGATCCTGAGCGCGACGAGATCATCGCCCGGGAAATGGGCTGGACTCAGCTGTTGGATGCCAAGGATTGGAGCGCGGAAGTCGATGCGTTGCTGGATGAAGGTGCGGCCGAAGACGACGAGGCCGCGATCGAGAATGCAAGCAGATCGGCAGAGGTGTTCGAAGAGCATGACCTATATCGCGCTGCGTTCGCGCTCACCATCTGGATCGATCAACTATTCGATCAAAATGCTTCACTCCAGAACGAACCAGTAGCGGTGAAATTGGCTACACACGCTGCGCTGGCCAGTGCCAAGCTGGCCGCAGCCTTGAGTGGTGATAATCTCGATGAAATCGGGATGACTATCGCGTATTTAAAACGCGCGTTGAAGGCCATTACGATTTCGATGGATGCAGCGGCGCAATTGCGAAATTCCGCGAAGAAGATCACCCGTTCGCAATATGCAATACTGCAGCAGCGACTCTTTCAAGTGCGGGACGGAATTATTACCCTGATGGGCGAATACCGTGGCGAGTGGCGTCGCCGGTTCGGTTCTGAAGGTTACCGCGGTTGAATGAAATAAGGGCGGGTTCCGTCCAATCATGCAAACGGAAGCGACTCCGGCTCAGGCCGATGTATCGGAATTGGACTTGGTGAGACGATGCCAGGCCGGTGACACCGAAGCATTCGACGAGCTCGTGACCCGCTACCGGACACGCGTGTTCAGCATGATTTACAACATGGTACATAGCGAGCAGGACGCCTGGGATCTGGCTCAAGACAGCTTCCTCAAAGCATGGAAGTCAATTAAGCGCTTTCGCGGCCGCTCGTCTTTTTACACTTGGATTTATCGTATCGTGATGAACGTGACCATTGATTGGCTGCGCAAAAAGCACGTGAAAGGCGCCGGTGCCGAGTTCGATGACGCGATTCAGTTGAGGCAAGTTGAACCAGCGTCCAAAACCGTTCCCAAAACGGAAGCGTTGCCCTACGAGATCATGGAACGAGATGAAATTCGCGCCCGGATCGAGCAAGCAATCGCCCAGCTCTCGTCTGAACAGCGGGCCGTCATCTTGATGAAGGAGCTCGAAGACATGCAATACCACGAGATCGCAGAAGCCCTGGGATGCTCCATTGGCACGGTCATGTCGCGCCTGTTTTATGCACGCAAGAAATTGCAGAATTTACTCAGGGACGTTTATGAAAACATTTGAGGAAAAATGGACCGCATGGCTCGACGGCCAGCTCAGCGGGCGAGAACTAGCGGAATTCGAAGCCTCGCTCCCGGACAAAGCTGCCGCTGAAGCTGAAAAAACCGGCGCAAGAAAACTTCGCCAGCTTCTGAAGGACGAGCTGGGCGTCCGGGCACTAAAGAACGAAGAGTTTTTTAGCCATCAGCTCCGCGAAAGAGTGGCGCAGCAAAGGGACGAGGCCACTCGGACGTCCGCCGGCCGCCGCATGGAAAGCTCCACGTGGTGGACGATTCCTCGCCTGTTGTGGACGGGCACCGTGTCGATCGCAGTCTTTTTAGTTTGTACCGTTCTCGTCATGCACGACAAAAGTCCAAGTGAGGAGTCACAATACCTTACCCAAATTCTAAACGCCCGCGTTGATCCGATCGTCAGCCCAAATGCGACCGTCTCAATCTTTGAGGTAAAACAGGACCGCGTAACGGTGCTTTGGACAGAGGGATTGCAAAGTTTGCCGGCCGATTACGCGGCCAAATAACGGCTCATGGGTCGCGTGTCGCCGTACTTGATTCCTGTTGTCGCCCTCATCATCAGTGCGACACCCGGACTAAAGGGCGCAGAGACTGTCTGGAGTGGACTTGTCATCGCGGAAAATGTCGCACAACCACAACCGATCCCACCGGAATTAACGCGGATCGAGGGGTCGCTGAAAAAGTTTTTTGGCTACAATCAATTTCAGGTGATCGGCCAATCGCAAAAGACACTCAAGACCGGCCAGGAAGACTGGCTTGCAACCAGCAAATTTTTCGGGCTGCACGTTGATGCTCGAGGCGAGACCGAAGCAGGCTACGTTTTGAACCTGAAACTTTATAAAGAGAAAGAGCTCTTGCTTGAAACGGATACCAAGCTGAGCAAACGCAGCCCCTTGGTCATCAAGGGTCCGCAAGTCGGGAGTGGACAATTACTGTTGGTATTGGTTGTGCAATAGCATTTTCTTCTTGTAGAGACAGGCGTATCGACCTGCGTTCGGAAATTGCAGCCGACACGGCTGCCGCTACAGAAATGAGGTTTGCAAATGCAAAGTCCACCACCCGTTGCTTAGCGCGAGAAATACGGGCTCTGTTTCCGTTTCTGGCCGCGCTGTTTTCCGTTACCTTCCCCGCCGTCATGTCCGCGGAAAAACCATTCAGTTTTAAAGACACGCCAGGAAAATTGCCCAAAGAGGTCGTTCCCACCGATTACTCCGTACACATCGTTCCGAACATCGACAAGCGCACGTTCGCTGGAACAGAAACGGTGAAGCTACAGGTGCGCAGTCTGGTTCATCAGCTCGTGTTGAATGCGCTCGAGCTCGAGATCACAGAGGCCTCTCTCGACGGCAAACCATTGCCCAAATCTGCAATTAGAATCGATAAGGAAACGGAACTGCTCACGCTCACATTGCCGACGGAGCTCGAGCCGGGAGATCACACTCTCGCGCTCAGTTTCTCCGGCAAAATCAATCAGCAAGGGCAAGGTCTTTTCTATATGCGATATCAGGAGCAGGGCAGCGGCGCGACGAAGCTCATGCTGGGAACGCAATTCGAGGCGACAGATGCTCGGCGATTTTTCCCCTGCTGGGATGAACCGGTTTTTCGTGCGCGTTTTCAATTGACCATTGTGGTTCCCGAGAGCTGGCTCGCTGTGTCGAACATGCCGATCGAGAGCGAGAAAAAAATTGCTGGTGGGAAAGAGGTGCGCTTTGCCGCCACTCCACCGATGTCGAGTTATCTAAATCTGTTTGTCGCCGGCGATCTCGATCTCATCGAATCGCGAAGCGGGCCGACGCAGATTCGTGTGATCGCAACGAAAGGCAAAGCAGAACTGGGTCGCTACGCGCTCGAAGTCACGGCGCAGATTTTGAAATACTACAACGACTACTTCGGCGCGGCGTACCCATTGCCGAAACTGGATCAAATCGCGCTGCCGGGCGGTTTCGGTGGCGCAATGGAAAACTGGGGCGGCATTACTTACTACGAGTCTGCGCTTCTGTTTGATCCGAAAAACTCCTCGGCCGAGACGAAACAAAATATTTACGAAGTGCTCGCGCACGAGATGGCGCACATGTGGTTTGGCGATCTCGTGACGATGGCGTGGTGGGACAATCTCTGGCTCAACGAAGGGTTCGCTTCATGGATGGGCACCAAATGCACGGCGCATTTCAATTCACAATGGGAGGTCTGGCTGCGACGCAACCTGCCGCGCGATCCCACCCGGCGCGCCGGTATCACCAAAGAGCAGGCGATGGAAGGCGACGCGAGATCGACCACGCATCCTATCCAGCAACCCATCGCGACGGAAGCGGAAGCTAACAGCGCTTTCGACGATATCACCTACAAAAAAGGCCAATCGTTTCTCCGAATGTTGGAGAGTTTTCTTGGCGAAGACGTTTTCCGCGATGGAATTCGCCGGTACATCGCCGCGCATAAATATTCGAACTCGACCACCGCGGATTTGTGGAATGCGCTCTCGGAAGCATCGCAGAAACCAGTCGCCGAAATCGCAGCTGGCTGGACGGAGCAGCCCGGATTTCCGGTCGTGAAAGTTAAGCGGGAAGCAGACGGAAAGGTTCGGCTCACACAGGAGCGGTTCACTGTGAATTTCAAAAATGCGCCGCCGCTGCAGTGGAAGATCCCGCTGACGTATTCCGTCATCGGACAAGCGCCTGCGACTTTGTTGATGACCAGCAAGACGGACATTCTGGAGAACATTCCCGCGGATCGCGCGGTGAAGTTGAATGTAAAAGGCGCCGGAAATTATCGTGTCGAATATGATGAGCCGTCCTGGACCTTACTACTAGAAGCTCTACCGAAACTGAGCATTGAAGACCGCGTGAATCTTCTCAGCGATGCGTGGGCCCTTGCGCAGGCCAATCGCGCGCCCCTATCGCTGTATTTTGGATTGGTTGAAAAATTGCCCGTTTCCACTGAGATCGCCGAACGCGAACAGATCATCAATGTGCTGGATTTCATCAATGGCCTACTCGTGGGAAATCCTGAACGTGAAAAGTTTCAGCGCTACGCTCGGTCTGTTTTACGTCCAACATTTGAGACATTGGGGTGGGACCCGAAAGAAGACGAGCCGTCCACCAATGGGAATTTGCGCGCCAGCTTGATCGAGGCTCTTGGAGATCTAAATGATCCCGAAATTGTCGCGGGTTGTCGCGAACGTTTCGCAAAATATATCGCAAACCCAGCGTCGCTGGCACCCGATCTGCGTCCCGCAGTTTTTGCGATCGTCGGCCGCTACGCCGACGAGAAAACGTGGACGAAGCTGCACGAACTCGGCCTGAAGACGACGAGCATTGAGGACAAACAAAATTATTACAACGCGCTTGCCTGTGCGACCGATCCCAAGCTTGTGAAGAAGACGCTTGCCATTGCGCTCACCGAGGAGCTGCCAACAAGCCGTGCCACCTTTCTTGTTCCGAGAATCGCGCGCGACAGCGGTCATCCGGATATCGCGTGGGACTTTGCAAAGGACAATATGAAAGCGCTGCTCGCCAAGACTGATGCGGCAGGTGTGAACCGCTACGCGCCCAGTCTGCTGACGTTTTTCTCCGATGAATCGCGCGCGGATGAATTAAGAAGCTACGCCAAGAATAACTTACCGCCGGCGAGCGCGCCTGACGTCGCCAAAGTTGTTGATGAAATTCACTTTCGCGCGGAGTTCAAAAAACGCCTCGCTTCTCAATTAAACCCCTGGATTAATCGCAAAAACATTGCGGATCGGCACTGATCACTGACCGTCGGGAGCGTAACCTCTCGACCCGCCGTAGCCTTGTGCGAAGGCTGGTCGGCGAATGCGGATCACTCGTCATTATCACTATTCTGTTGCGGCGTGATCCACAGGCGCATCGGAATCATCGAAGATTCAACGAAACCGTGACGTCGGAAAAATTCCTGCGCAACATTTTCAGGCCGGTCAGTCAACAGCGTGATGCGAAGAAAATTCTTCTTCTTCGCAAAATCGATGGCGTGGTTGAGCAGCTTTGATCCGTAGCCCTTCGCCTGGTATTCTTTATGGACGACCAGGTCCTCGAGCAACATGACAAAGCCGCCTTCGGCCGTGCTGATGGTGAAGAGCAAATTGATCATGCCCACGATCGCGCCGTCGCGTCGCAGCACGAAAACGCGCCCGCGGCTGGGTTGTTCGAAAATGAGCCGCAACCCACGAAGCTGTTTCTCCTTGTCCGGCCGAAAATCGCTTTCCTGAGCGAACAATTCGCCCAGCATTGCCGACAACTCATCCAGGTCGGCCTCGGTTGCCGGCTCGATCACGACGTTTTCTTGCTCACTCATCGCCCGCCCCGATTATTCCAAAAATCGTCCGTCCTGGCAATCTTGTAAATTAAGGCCAGCAGTAACAACGAATGGACACGAATAGACGCGAATTTATGAGGTCCGTTGCACACCACTCCAATTTGGCGCTACTGAAGCCCGAAGCGGACAATTTCATAGACCAAATGGCCGAACAGTTCTTCTCATTAGTGTGCATTGGTGTTCATTAGTGGTTAAATCCGAGGGCTTGAGCAGCGTTGACAATGCCACACTCGCCCCTACTGTAACCGCTCCTAAATCGCGCCGGGCTCCTTTTTGGTTGTATGAAACGCACTTACCAGCCATCCAAGCGAACACGGAAACGTCAGCACGGCTTTCGTGCGCGGATGCGGACGAAGGGCGGCCGCGCGATCCTCGCACGCCGCCGGCAACGCGGCCGAAAACGGCTGCTCCCCAAAGGAGTCGAGAGACATTACGTTCGTCATACCCAAGCTTGATTTTCGAAATTCGAAATTACATCCTCGCACCGTTAGCTCAATTCGCAGAGCAGCTGACTCTTAACCAGAGCGTTGCCAAGGTTTCAGCCCGGGCGTTAGCCGATAAGCTACCGATTTAAAGGCCGCATGGTTATTGGCGGAGATGGCGTCGCAAGAGCTTTCGAGTCTCCTCGGTTCGATCAAACTTTCGATAAGGCGCTCGGAGGCGCTCGGCTGATTCTCCGATTGCTGCGCAATGAGAATGGCAGCGACCGATTGATTTGTTTCGCCGAGTCCGGCACGGGGGCGAAATTTGGCCGAAAGGTGATCACGCGGCTGCAAGCTGCTGAGTTCGTACGCCAACGCTTCCAGCGGCAGACGAACCCGCTCTGACGTCAGAGTTTTCTTGCATTAGCCCCGCCAGAAAAACGCCGACGTGCTGATCACGTTGAGCGTTGGCAAGACCCTCGATCGAAAAGATTAGTACCGAGGGTCGTTTGCCTAGTTCAAATTCAAAACCTCCCGGCGTGACTAGCTCTTCCTCTGAAGCCGAGGCTGCCGCTTGCTCGCAAAAGCAATCGAACAACCGAACTGGTTCATCGTGATACCGCCCATTGGTATCGGCGAAGATCTTTGGTCCACGCACATTTGGCAACCAGGTAAGCCGCCCGCCGTCCTCTTCCGAGTCAAAGTGGAAACCGACGTTGCGGTACGAGCGTGGACCGCAACCGGAAAAGAACGGCTTGACTGTGAGCCGCGCTTGTAGGGACGATTGAGTGTGTAGTTGCCAGGAGAATGCAACTGCTGATCCAACACGATGCCGGGAGCGAGTCGGAACTGCGATCGCGGCCAGGAGATCGCACTAAAAAGGCCGCCGCCAAAAGCGGAGCTGAAATCTGCGCCCTCGCCGTTCGAAGAAATCATGTAAGTACCGTGTGGGGTCGTAAGAATGACTTCCAAACCGATTAATGTTGGCTCGGAAGAAGCTGCGGAAGAGCGGATTGTAATCATGGTGTGAAGGTTTTGAAGATGCGTCGCGCACCGGGTGAATTCCTTACAACGGTCGAAGATTCCGGAGCGCTGAGCTAGAAGCGTCGAATTCCGTGTCCATGTCGATCTTGCGCGCCTTCCTTTTGTAAGGTTCCGAACGGTTGCCTCGACATATGACTGTGGAAATGAAAACCGGGCGGGCGAATTACATCCATCGCTGGTTTGATAGGCCGAAGAGAGGGAAAGCGTAATGCCAGACGAACCATACAATCCTTCGCCAATCGGCAATCCATCTGTTCTCGCACGACGGAATTGGTTGCAAACCAAGCTTGTTATTTTCATCGGCAAGCACACGCCCAAATGCCGGGAAATGGTGCGGATCCTGTCGCAATCGATGGACAAGCCGATGCCGCTCATGATGCGAATCAAGAAACGACTTCACTTTTTGATTTGCTGTTGGTGCCAGCGTTACGAAGAGCATCTTCGTTACCTTCGCGAGACAGCACGTCAATTCCCGGAACATGCTGACGCGGCATCTGATGTTCCTTTTCCGCCAGACGCGAGGGAACGGATCAAGCAAAGGCTCGCGAATCAAATCCGGTAAGGCTTGCCTGTAGCTAGCGTCGCAGCGAAAGCGGCAGAGCAATGCCGCAGGCCAAATGCAACGCCCATGAGTGTGCGTCGAGGCGGCTCGTTGTAAGGATTCCGGCAGTGCCGCGACGAATCGGGTGAAATGCAGCCGGAGATGATCCGGTCACACAAACAAAAACCAAAACCTACATGAATTATAAAACACTACTCGCTTCCTTAACCGCGCTGGTCATCGCTGCGACGAGCAGCTTTGCTCAGGACACCCACAAGAGTGGACCGTTCCAAGGCGCAAAAGCAAACAAGGGCTACGTCACGCATACGACTGCAAACGGTAAGAGCACGCTCACGCTCTCCGATGACTTCGTCCCGCCGCAAACGCCCGATCCACATTGGCAGGTCGTGGATTCCAATGGCAAGACCTATCTCCTGGATCGCCTCATGACGAAAGAGCAGAAGGTTAAGAAATCGATCGTCGTCCCGGAGTACGTGCCGGACATCGCCAAGGTGCAGATGTGGTGCGCCTTTGCTGAGACGAACCTCGGTGAAGCTGCCTTCGAACACCCGGTTAAATAACATCGCATGTCGGCTGGCCGCCCCTAACTAGTGGCCGGCCAGCTCGGCAATAACTCCAAAACTTTTATGAAAATCCAAACTGGAACAGCGATCGTAGCGATTCTGGCTCTCGGCGCGACGAGTCATGCGCAAGTCGTGGAAAAAAAATCCCTCAATCTTGACGGCGCAAAGAAAGCCATCGCTGCCGCTGTTGATTACGCGAAGAGAAATAACGCACCCGGAGGGGTAATCGCAGTTGTCGATGAAGGCGCAAATTTGATGGCGCTCGAGCGCCTTGACGGAACATTCGCGATGGGCGCGACCATCTCGATCGGCAAGGCGCGCACTGCCGTTCTTTTCAAGAAACCCACGCGTTTCTTCGAAGAGTTAATCAACAAAGGCCGCACCGCAATGACGGCACTTGATGGATTTACCCCCTTGATTGGTGGAATTCCAATCGTCATTGATGGACAAGTTATCGGCGGGATTGGCGTTAGTGGCGCGGCGAGCGCAAATCAGGATGAAGAGTTGGCGCTTGCAGGAGCGAACGCACTGATGGGCGGAGAGACAAAGATCGGCGCTGCGTCGGCGTCGAGCGGGCGGCCGGGGTCAGTGATGCCCGCTACAACTGCGCAGGCCATATTCATTGATCCAAAGAATGTTTCAGCCGCTTTTGCGAAAGGCGTGCCATTACTGGAAACGGCTGGTTACAAAGTGCACGCCAGCCGCCGCGTCGAAGCCGGCCAAGCCGAG
>Ga0209689_1000823_pt1 | contig 22347 bp, 13 predicted proteins | sample GraSoiAngelo_149_FD_187119 | JGI IMG/M metagenome (GOLD analysis project Ga0209689, IMG submission 187119) | Grasslands soil microbial communities from the Angelo Coastal Reserve, California, USA - 14_1009_09_30cm (SPAdes) (version 2) | ecosystem: Environmental > Terrestrial > Soil > Grasslands ... | reverse complement strand
TTGCAGCCCATTCCGGATTCCCATTGCGCGATTGGCAGCGGCCCAAGCCGCCCTCGAGAGCTAAATTCTTGATCACCTTCAAGGACATCGAAGCGGCGCGCGAACGCATTGCTGGGGCAGTTTGCTATTCGCCTTGCCCGCTTTCCATCTCGCTCAGCGAAATCACCGGCATGGAGATTTTCTGCAAGCTCGACAACTTGCAGCGCACGGGAAGTTTTAAGGAGCGCGGTGCACGGAATGCCCTCGCACAACTGGCGCCCGACCAGCAGCAGCGCGGTGTCATCGCCGCGTCCGCTGGCAATCATGCCCAGGCACTTGCTTATCAGGGGAAGTTGCTCGGGATTCCTGCGACGGTGGTGATGCCGAAATTTGCGCCGCTCGTTAAGGTAAACAATTGCCAGAAACTCGGCGCGACAGTCGTTCTGCACGGGAAAGATTTCAGCGAAGCAAAAGCGCAAGGGGATGAGATCGCGAAGGAGAAAGGCCTCGCTTACGTCGATGGCTATGACGATCCCGCAATCATTGCCGGGCAGGGAACGATGGGACTAGAAATCGTCGAGCAAATTCCCGATCTCGAGGCTGTGATTGTTCCGGTCGGCGGCGCCGGGCTGCTTGCCGGCGTTTCTTTGGCCATCAAGACTTTGCGACCGAAAGCAAAAGTTATCGCGGTTGAGGCAGAAAACGTGGCGAGCTTTTCAGCCGCGCTTGAAGCGGGAAAACCGACGAAAATCGCGATGCGTCCAACGCTGGCCGATGGACTCGCTATTCCGCAGGTCGGCGCGAACGCATTCGAGATCGCAAAGGAGAACGTCGATCTTACCGTCATCGTCACCGAAGAACAGATCGCCCTTGCGATCCTGCGCTTGGTCGAATTGGAAAAAAGTGTCGTCGAAGGAGCCGCGGCCACGCCGCTCGCTGCGTGCATGTTCGGAAAATTAAAAGAGCTCGCGGGCAAGCGAGTGGTCCTTTTAATTTGCGGCGGAAACATCGATCCCAACGTGCTCAGTCGCGTGATAGAACGTGGTCTGGTAGCAGACGGTCGTCTTGGTCGATTTACCGCCGTTATTAGTGATCGACCGGGTGGGCTCGCCGATTTGGCAGCGCAAATCGCTTCCGCTGGCGCAAGCATCAAACAAGTGGTGCACGATCGCGCTTTCGCCAGTTCGGATGTCTCTGCCGTCAACGTCCTTTGCACGGTCGAGACCCGAAACCATCAACACCTCGCGGAGCTCCGCGCCCTGTTAAAAAGTCACGGAGTCAAAACCTACGATTCAAAATAGGTTGGGTGATTTGTGCATTCACGCTAATGCGGAGACGGAGCGCCGTGGCTACATGACTTGAAGCGCGATTCGCCTTCCGTAGTCTCTTCAAATGCAGATGCGCGAAGAAGACACTGATCTCAATTCATTCTCGCGCCGCCACATCGGTCCGAACGAAGACGAAGTCAGCGCCATGTTGCACGAAGTCGGCTCCGAGAATCTCGACGCCTTGATGGACGCCGCAATTCCGAAAAATATCCGACTTGATAGACGATTAGATTTGCCAGAAGCGAAATCGGAGAGCGAAGCGCTGGCGGACCTGCACGCGCTCGCGAAGAAAAACAAAGTCGCACGCTCATTTATCGGCGCAGGTTACTGCGACTGCGTCACGCCGCCGGTCATTCAGCGAAACGTTCTCGAAAATCCCGGCTGGTACACTGCTTACACGCCTTACCAGGCTGAAATTGCACAGGGCCGCTTAGAAGCGCTGCTGAACTTTCAAACGATGGTAACGGATTTGACAGGGCTCGATATCGCTAACGCCTCGCTGCTCGATGAAGCCACAGCCGCCGCCGAAGCGATGTCGCTTTGTCACGCCGCTGTAGCCGGAGTCGGTGACCACGGCCGTAAGAAAACGTTTTTTGTCGCCAACAATTGTCACCCGCAAACAATTGCCGTCGTCCAAACGCGTGCGAAGCCGCTCAGCATCGAGATCAAGATTGACGATTACTCACGTTTCAAATTCGACGATACCGTTTTCGGCGCGCTCGTACAATATCCCGCGACGGATGGCGCGATTTGTGATTACGCTGACTTCGTCAAGCGAGCGCATAACGCCGGGGCGCTCGTGGTTGTCGCGGCTGACATTCTTGCGCTGACATTATTGAAACCGCCTGGCGAATTCGGTGCCGATGTTGCGGTCGGTAATACGCAGCGCTTCGGCGTTCCGCTCGGGTTTGGCGGGCCGCACGCGGCATACTTCGCCACGCGCGATGAGTACAAACGTCACATGCCCGGCCGACTCGTGGGCGTTTCGCACGATGCCGAAGGCCGCGCCGCTTATCGTCTTGCGCTGCAAACGCGCGAGCAACACATCCGGCGGGACAAAGCCACGAGCAACATCTGCACGGCGCAGGTTCTCCTGGCCGTCATCGCCTCGATGTACGCAGTCTATCATGGCCCGCGTGGTCTGCGCGCACTCGCGGAACGCGTGCATCGCCTAACGAGTCAACTTGCGGATAGTCTGCGCTCTCTCGGTTTCACAATCACGCACGAGAACTTCTTCGACACGATTTGCATAGAGGTCGAATCGAGCGCGGTAATTTTGGAACACGCTCAAAGAGCCGGGTGCAATCTGCGTGCGCTCGGGCAGCGCGCAGTCGGCATTTCATTCGATGAAACGACAACGCCCCGCGATATCGAATTGTTGATGTCGATCTTTCGCGGCACGCCTGTGCGCGATCTTGCCGATCGCCGTGGCATAGGCTTCCAGCCTGTGGGGCCGCGGGGCGATTCGGCGGACAAGATGTCTGTGCCACGATCTTTGCTCCGCACTTCGGAATTCCTCACCCATCCCATCTTCAACACGCACGATACAGAGACGGAAATGCTGCGTTATCTAAAAAGACTCGAATCGCGCGATCTTTCGCTGACCACTTCGATGATTCCGCTCGGGTCGTGCACTATGAAACTGAATGCGACGGCGGAAATGCTTCCGATTTCATGGCCAGAAATTTCCAAGATGCATCCCTTCGCGCCCGGGGAACAAACGGCGGGCTACATGGAGATTTGCAAGCAGCTCGAGGAATGGCTTGCTGAAATCACCGGGTTCGCCGCGGTCTCATTGCAGCCCAATGCCGGATCGCAGGGAGAATACGCGGGGCTGCTCGCGATCCGCGAATATCACGCGTCCCGGGATGAAGCGCATCGCAATGTTTGTTTGATTCCAACATCTGCTCACGGAACGAACCCGGCGAGCGCGGTCATGGCCGGTTTCAAGGTTGTGCCGGTCGCCTGTTTGAAGGATGGAGATATCGATCTTGCCGATCTGCGCGCCAAAGCGGACGAGCATGCACGTGATCTTGCCGCGCTGATGGTCACCTATCCTTCAACGCATGGCGTTTTCGAACCCACGATTCGCGAAATTTGCGACATCGTGCACGCGCACGGCGGTCAGGTTTACATGGACGGCGCAAACATGAACGCCCAGGTCGGTCTTTGCCGCCCTGGTGATTATGGCGCGGACGTTTGCCATCTGAATTTGCACAAGACCTTTTGTATTCCGCACGGCGGCGGCGGGCCTGGCGTGGGACCAATCGGTGTTGCCAAACATCTTGCCGCGTTTTTGCCAAGAGAATTCATTCTCGATCCTGAAACGGGCGAAATCATTTTTGGCGAAGGTGAACACGGCAAGCGGCCGCCAGCTGGCAATGGACCAGACTATCGTCACGGCGGCGGAAAAGTCGGCAACGTCGCCGCCGCGCCGTTCGGCAGCGCGAGTATTCTTACCATCACCTGGATGTACATCCGGATGATGGGCGCGGAGGGATTGAAGCGGGCGAGCGAAGTCGCGATTCTAAACGCAAATTACATCGCAAAGCGGCTCGATCGCTATTTCCCGGTGCTTTTCAAAGGCAAACGCGGACTCGTGGCACACGAATGCATTCTCGATCTTCGGCAGTGGAAGAGCGCGGGAATCGAGGTCGAGGATGTTGCGAAGCGTTTGATCGATTACGGGTTTCATGCGCCGACGATTTCCTGGCCCGTTGCCGGCACGATGATGGTCGAACCAACGGAGAGTGAGCCAAAGCACGAGCTCGACCGTTTTTGCGACGCGATGATCTCGATCCACGCTGAGATCGAAGCGGTCGCGCGTGGAAAGATCGATCGGGAAAACAATCTCTTGAAAAACGCGCCGCACACCGCGTGGCAAATTGCTTCCGAAAAGTGGGACCGGCCTTACTCGCGTGAACAAGCAGCGTTCCCAGCCCCGTGGGCGCGCGAACATAAATTCTGGCCGGCCGTAGGGCGGATCGACAATGTCTATGGCGACAGAAATCTGTTCTGTTCCTGTCCGCCAGTCGAGGAATTCAGCGAAGGATAATTACCCTTCGGGCGCGAGCTCGGGAGCAGCAACAACGCGTGTCGGTACAAGCCGCAGTCCTGTACCAATTGTTTCCTCGCTCGGCACAGGACCGGCCTCGTGATATTCGGCGTCGCCGTTGACCTGCCAGAGATCGTAAAGCTTCGCATCAGCCAGAATATTTTCGACGCACAACATCGCGGTCATCATGGCGTGATCTTGATTGTTGTACTTATGCATGCCGTTGCGTCCGACCAGATGCAGATTCGGATAACGGTCGTCGAGTTCCTGGCGAATGGTGGCGACGTGCCGCGCGTAATCGTCGTCGTAAACCGGATACGCTTTCTTCTGACGAACGACGCAGCCATCGACAAAGTCCCCTTCCCTGGCCAGTCCAATCTGAATCAGTTCACGCCTGGCGAGTTCGATCAAATCGGTATCGCTCGAATCCCACAGCCCGTCGTGCTCGAAGCAGAAATATTCGAGACCGTAACAAACCTTATCGGGATCCGGAACCATCTCCGGCGACCAGGAGCGGAAGTTTTGGACGCGACCAACTTTGACGCTTGGATCGTGAATGTAGATCCAATTGTCATCAAACATCCGTCGATCTTTCAAGATCAGCATGACCGTGAGAAAATCGCGATACCTGAGGCTTTCGGCCGCGCGTTTCGTTCGCTCTTCCACTGGCGGGGTTAATCCGCAGACCAGTTCCCGCATTGGCGCGGATGAAATGACGTGTTCGGCTTCGATTGTGCGCAAATCACCCTGTCGATCCTTATATTCGACCGTCCAACTCCCAGATACCTCGTCGCAGGAGCAGCGAGTCACTTTACAACCCATCTCGATCTTGCCACCCTTCGCCTTCATCTTTTCGGCACAGGCTTCCCACATCATGCCTGGGCCTCGCCGCGGATAACGAAAGGAATTGATGAGCGTCTTAATTACTTTCGTTCGATCGCCATTGTAGCGCTGCGGAAAGAGCGCGTTCTTAATCGCGCTCCCGAGCGAAAGTCCCTTGATGCGTTGCGCCGCCCAGTCGGCGGAGATTTCTTTGCAGGTCATGCCCCAGACTTTTTCAGTATAACTTTTAAAGAATGTGTTGAAGAGACGTTTGCCGAATTGATTGCTTACCCACTCTTCGAAATTGCGCGGATTCCGCACCGGGAATAGGCGCGCCTTCATCCACGAAAGAACGCAAAGAACCGATTTGAAAATGCCAAGTTTCAGCAGCGCTTCGAACGGCTTCAGCGGATAGGAAAAAAATTTGCCGCCGTAAAAAATACGCGAAGAACGCGGGCGCACGAGCATGTCATCAGGCAAAATCTCGGTCCACAAATCTTCGACCGCTTTCGACTTGGAAAAGAAACGGTGTCCGCCGATGTCGAAGTGAAAACCTTTGTAGGTGGTGGTACGCGAAATACCGCCGACGTAAACCGGATCGGCTTCCAGGACAATCACGTCGACTTCCTCCTTGGACAGGAGGCAACCAGCCGTCAAACCCGCTGGTCCGGCACCGATAATGACGACTTTTGTTTTCATCTTTTTCTACGCAACCCAATTGCCCCGGGTGAAGTTCCAGACGTACCAGCCCTGTACGCTCAACCCGGCCGCGCTGATCAACGCGACTGCCGCGATGCCGAACGCCCGTATGAACATCGGCGGCATGTAAAACTGACGCAGATAATTCAAAAGCGCCAGCACGATCAACGCGTGCACGCAAAATTCGTAGCGAAGCATGCTTTCCATATCCACGCAGGCCACTCCGCTGACTGAGACGTAATAGATCGCGGCGGCGCAGAAATAGATTCCGACGCGTATTGATAATTCGCTCCGCCATCGAATTGCGGCGGACCGGGCGCGCCGGAGTGCAAACGAAATTTCGCAAAACGCGATACCGATAAGGAGCACGGCCCCCAAAGTCATCGACATTTGGCTGGCCTCGGTCGGATTATTCAGAGCCGGAGCGAGCCAGCGATAACTAGAGGGCCTGAACACTGCCAAATAATCGGGGACGATGCCCCACCCGGCCGCTTGGGTAAGCATATAAATATCCCAGTGGCCCCAGCGCAGTTGACAGTAGAGGAAGAACGAAAGCGCGCCCAATGTTGCCACAACCATCAAACCAATCGCCATCGCGTGTTGGCGGAACAACCTTCGCGGCTCACGCAAGCTGGCCCATGATCGTAGCGTAGACCTCCAGGTCTGTGCGGCTGGTGGCGCTCCCAGCTCATCGGATGGGAAGGATCGGCCCAAGACCTTTGCGAAAACCGAGCGCACTACCGGAAACGCCGCACACACGATTCCGACAATACGCGTCGCCGCCATCACGATGCCATGTAAAGCGGCCCAGAATTTGGCGGCCCGACCCTGCGCGCTGCTCCAATAGATAAATCCCAGCAACGCCATCAGAAAAAGCGACTCTGAGTAGCCGGCAATGAGAAAGAAGGCGGCGGGATGGGTGAGAATCAACAATGAACCGCAAACTTGGAGCGCAGGCGAAATATTCCAGCGCTTGCAAAAGAGAAAAAAATAACTCCAGAACCCCCAGGCAGCGAGCTGGGCGACGATCAGCAATGCAGTTCCGGTGTCGATGTTGAGTTCGTAGCGAAACAAAGCAGCGATCGCAGGATAGGCGGGAAAAAATGCGACGTTCGACACCTCCATCACCTTGTGATCGATGGGCGGAACAATCGTCTGGTACCCTCGGTCAACGATGTTCGCAAACCAGTAGCTGTCGTGCTGGATAAGGGTGGCATAGCGATAATAAGCAGGTCCTTCCGGCGCAAGCAGGCCCACAACCATCGCTAGTTGCAGGAGGGTCAGCACTAATCCCGCCAGCAAAGGCTTAAGCAGTGGCCACGCGCGAGTCATGACGTCATGTTGGTAGGTTGCGACGTCTGGGCGCGTCGCGCGAGTTGGGAACGTCGAGGAGATAGGAAAGCCCCCGAGATTGCAAGAATTTGCGTGAGGTTCGGCGACAGCAGTCTCGGATGGCATTGGTCGGATGGGCCGTGGGCGGCAAGAGTTTGACGACACGATTCGCCTTTTATTCGAGTGGCGCCATAGGTGCCATGCGACCTATGCGTCCCGCAGGCAAACAGCCGACGGCTACAGCTACGCGGCCACTTGATCCGCAGCCCCCGCGAGTCCTTTATAAAGGTCTTCGTAGCGCTGCGCGGATGCACCCCAGGAAAAATTCCGCGACATTGCCCGTTTCATCAACTTCGCCCAAGTGGTGCGGTCGCGGTAAATTTCCCGCTCACGTTTGATCGCATCCCAGAAAGACTCGCTTGAATATTCATAACAGAGAAAACCATAGCCGCGATCCACCGTCGGATCGTAATCTTCGATGATCTCCTGAATACCTCCGGTGGCTCGCGCAACCGGAAGCGCACCATATTTCAGATTATACATCGCGCTTAGACCAGCCGGTTCGAAGCGGGACGGAATCAGGCTGATATCCATGCCTGCTTCAATCAGGTGCGCGAGTTTTTCGTCGTAATCCTTTCGATAGACGAACTTGCCTGGGAATTTTCTCGCGGCGATGGCCAGAGCAGTTTCGTACGTCGGATCGCCTTCGCCGAGAATGATCAGGCGGACGTCATCCGAAAGAAGTCGATCGAGAAGAGGCATAAGAATCTCGAAGCCCTTTTCCTCGACCACGCGGGTCACCATCCCGAAGACCGGACCACGCGGCGCCGACGCGAGTTTCAATTGTTTCAGGAGCGCCTCGCGACAAGTCTCTTTTCCGCGAAGCCGTCTCGCGTCATAATGCGCCGGGAGCAGACGATCCGATGCTGGGTTCCATCGTGTGTAATCCGCCCCATGCAAAATCGCCGTGAGGCGATGCGCGTTTTCTCGCAGCACCACATCAAGGCCGCAGCCGCCGGATGGCGTCTGCAATTCGCGCCGGTAATGTTCGCTCACCGTTGTGATCTTGTCGGCATAAAGAATTCCGCCTTTGAGAAAATTCAATCGTCCAAAAAACTCGACGCCATGGAGGGTGAAAAATCGCGTCGGCAGATTCGTGAGGTTGAAATCCAGCCCCCAGAAACTGCCCTGCTCAGCGACGTGATGGATCGTAAGCACCGTTTTGAACGGCAGATTATGCGCACGCACAAACACCGGCACCAGCGCAGCCGCCCAATCATGGACGTGCAGAATTTGCAGTGGCGGCGTCAATCGCCGCGCGAGTTCCAACGCCGCCTTGCAGAAAAAAATGAACCGCGCCGCGTTATCTTCGTAGGCTCGGCCGCGCTCGCCGTAAATTCCCGGCCGATCGAAAAACTCGTCGCAACGAACTAGAAACAACTGAACGCCGCTGGCGCTGCGTCCTTCCAGGTATTTGGCGACGTACGTTTTGTCGCCTACCTGCACATCGACAGTCACTCCTGTGCCCTTTTCCTTAAACGCGCGATTCTCTCGAATTTCGCGGTAATAAGGTAGTGCCACGCTGACTTCGTGCCCACGCGCGCGCAGTGCACTTGGCAAAGCATCCATCACGTCAATTAGCGCCCCCGTCCGCTGCAACGGCGGCCCTTCCGCGCCGATCATCAGGATTCTCATTGAATGTTGGATGTTCGATGTTCGAAACGCTTCAACGTCCCTCCTCAAGCGCATATTCCTGTTTCACCCACTCGATCGCTTCCTCACGTGTGCGCAGGTGTCCTTCAAGCTGTTGAGTCTCCACGGCTTCAAGAATTTCGCCAAACTTTGGGCCCGGCTTTAAACCAAGCGCGATCAAATCGTCCCCGCGCACCAAAGGCGGTGGAATGATCGGTTCGTTCGCGAATTCCTCGCGTTTACGAAGGAGGAATTCGTAATTGTCGAGCATGCGATGGCTGCCTTCGCAATCGACCCGATGCAACTCAATCTCCTCATCGAAAGTTGGTCGTGCCATAAAACGTTTTAATTTCGCCTCGCGCATTTTAGGCACGTCCTTGAAAACCATGTGTTGCCGGACCATCTCGACCGTGGCGTCGATTTCAGCACCGGAAAATCGCAAGCGCCTCATGATTTCTTCCGTCATTTCCGCTCCCAATCGATCATGCCCGCTAAAACGAATTCGTCCCGTTTCATCCACGGTTGCAGTGCTCGGTTTCGCGACGTCATGAAGCAACACCGCAAAAACGAGGGGGACAGAAACTTTTGCCGGAAGCAATTGCAACATCAATCGGGTGTGCTCGAAAACGTCGCCTTCAGGATGAAATTGCTCCGGCTGCTCGCAGCCCTTCATCGCCTCGAGCTCGGGCAGAATGATGCGCATTAATCCGCTCAAATCGAGCAAATCCCAGCCGCGGGTTCTGTTTGGCGAGAGAAAAATGCGCACCAGCTCTTCGCGAATTCGTTCCGCGCTGATCTCATTGATGGAGGCTGCATTCGCGAGTAGCGCATCCCACGTATGCTTGTCGATCTGGTAATCGAGCACCGTGGCGAAGCGCACGGCGCGCAGCATTCGCAATCGATCTTCAGCAAAACGCTGCGCCGGATCGCCGATTGCGCGCACCAATTTCGCCGCGATATCGGCATGGCCACCGACAAAATCGATTACTTCTTCCGCGACCGGATCGTAAAACATCCCGTTGATTGTGAAATCGCGGCGTTTCGCGTCTTCTTCAGGAGATGAAAAGTGCACCGCGCTGGGGTGCCTTCCATCGATGTATGCTTCGTCGGAACGAAACGTTGCCACTTCAAATTGGAAACCATTTTCTACCACGAGGATCACGCCAAAATGCGCGCCTACCGCATACGTTCGGGAGAAAAGTTTCTGCACAACTTCCGGTTTGGCGTCGGTGGCGATGTCGAAATCTTTCGGAGCTTGCCTGCGCATAATGTCGCGGACGCAACCGCCAGCGAAGTACGCGATATGACCGCTCTCCCGCAAACGCGTGGCTATTTCGCGCGCCGTCTTCTCCATTGGCGAAAGAGATCTGTCTTTCATTGCATTTATTGTAGCGGCGGTCTGTGACCATCGCATATTCAATAACGCAGACACGGCAGTGAAGCGCCTGCCCTACAATTTCCCGGGTCGCGCGGCAGGTCTTTTACCCTGCCAGAAAGAATGGAGAACAAACGAGACTACTGCAATGGAGATGCACGAATCGGCGACGTTAAACGCCGGCCAGGGATGCGCGTAGGGCATGTGCAAATCGAAAAGGAGAAAATCGATCACGTGCCCATAAAGAAGACGATCGGTAAGATTTCCCAAGATGCCGGCAAGCAAAAGCGCAAGCGACGCGTCGCGCCAAACATCGGGTGGCCGCCGTCGCACGAGAAGGGCCAGAACAACGAGAAACGCGATAGCTGAAATTACGATGAAGAAAGTATTATTGCCTCTGAACGAACCAAATGCCGCACCGTCATTCGTAACGTTAACCAGATTAAAAAAATCCGGCACCACAGCGCGCGGCTCGTCGGGACTGATGGATCGCAGGACCATCAGTTTCGTCCATTGATCGAGCGCGTAGAGCGGCAGCGAGAGAAAGAAAATAAATCTCATATCGACCTGTTGTCATTTCGAGCGCAGCGGAGCGGAGTCGAGGAATCTCTCACTGCTAACCTTAATGGCGTGGCTTATAATAATTAGAGATGTCTCGACTCCACTCGGCATGACAGGAACCAATTGACCCGGCGTCACTCCGTAATCTCGTGTGTGACGCGGCGCTTATTCGCTTCTACCACACTCTCGCATCGGTCGCACAAATCGGGATGCGTCTTGCTCGCACCCACAGTCGGTCGATGACGCCAGCAACGCGCGCACTTTTTATACTGCGTTTTCGCGATGGACGCGCTCGCTTCTTTTGCCTGGTGGATGGTCAGATCACTCACAATAAAAAATTCTTCCAGTTCCTCCTTGTCGATTTTCTCTGTGATATCGGAATCCGAATGCAAAACCACGGCGGCTTCAAGAGCATTTCCGATCAGTTTCTCCTGACGCGCTCGCTCGATCGCCTGACCAACCAGGCCACGCAATTTCAGAAGCTCTGTAACCTGAGCGCTCGCTTTATCGTGTCGCTCTTGCGGTTCCGGAAACTCCTGCAGATGAATCGAACCACCCGCTTCCAAATGCCGCCATGCTTCCCCGGTCGTGAATACGAGAATCGGCGCAAGTAATCGACAGAGCGCATCAAAAATTTTGTGCATGGCCATCTGTGTCGCGCGACGGCGCGGCGAATCCGGCGCGTCGCAATACATCCGGTCTTTGGTGATGTCGACGTAGAGACTGCTCAAATCGACCGCGCAAAAATGATTGAGCGTGTGATAAACCTTGTGGAACTCGTAGGCTTCATAAGCAGCTCGAGAAGCTGCGATCACGTGATCGAGTCGCTCCAAAATCCAGCGATCGATTAAAGTAAGATCTTCGTTCCTGTTTTCCTGCTTTCCTGAGAAATCGTAAAGATTCCCTAGCAAGATGCGTAGCGTATTTCTGATTCGCCGGTATGTGTCGCCGAGGCGCGTGAACATTTCTTCAGAAAAGGGCACGTCATCCGTGTAATCGATGCTGCTGGCCCAGAGCCGAACGAGATCGGCGCCATGACGGCCGACGAAATGGTCCGCGGCCATTGGTTTGTCGTAGGTCCCGGATTTAGAAATCTTTTTCCCATCAAGATCGACAACAAATCCGTGCGTCACGCAGATTTTGTAGGGGGCGCGATTGTCGAGCGCGACGCTGGTCATGAGCGACGATTGGAACCAGCCGCGATGCTGATCGGTCGCTTCGAGATACATGTCGGCGGGATCGCGCAGTTCAGGGCGCAGCGCGCAAACGGCTTTGTGCGAAACGCCGCTGTCGATCCAAACATCGATCGTATCGTTGCGATGTGTTGTGCCTTCTGGCAAACCGAGTGCATTGGCAAGATCGACATCGTTCAACTCAAACCAGATGTTCGAACCGCGCTCCGCAACGAGATCCGCGAGTTTGAGGATAATTTTAGCATCCAGAATCGCTTGCCCTTCTCTCGAATAAAAAACCGGCAGCGGCACGCCCCAACTGCGTTGACGCGAGATCACCCAGTCGGGACGCGATTCGACCGTTCCGCTGATTCGCTTTTCTCCCCACGATGGAATCCACTTCACTGTCTTGATGGCATGGAGGGCTTTGCCGCGCAGCTCATCAATCCGAATGAAGAATTGCTCGACATTGCGGAAGATGATCGGCGTTTTCGAACGCCAGCAGTACGGATAGGAGTGATGGAATTTTTGTTCGCCGAGGAGCATTCCGCGCTCGCGTAGCAAATTGACGATGTCGGCGTTGGCGTCGAAAACGTATTTGCCGGTTAGATTCGGCAGACCGGCCTCCTCAGTGAAACGGCCATGATCATCGACTGGCGATAAGATCGGCAATCTGTTCGCGCTGCCCAAAGCGTAATCGTCAGCGCCGTGGCCGGGTGCGATATGCACGGCTCCAGTCCCCGAATCCATGGTGACGAAATCGGCTGTCAGGACGATTGCTTCGCGATCCAGGAAAGGATGTCGCGCTTTGATCTTCTCGATCTTTGCGCCCGGAAATGATTCAAGCGGTTTGCCGACAGGATCCAGCCCTGTCGCTGCACGAAATTGCGGAACGAGTTTGTCCGCGAGCAACAGAGTCTCGGACGTACTGTCGCGCTGAAATTGCTGCACAACGTAAATTTCCTTGGGATCGACTGCGACGGCCAGATTGGCCGGCAGAGTCCATGGCGTGGTTGTCCAGATCGCGATGCTCGCCTTGTCTTTGAACTCGCCACTGGTGATCGGAAACTTTACGTAGACGGCGGTGTCGTCGCGCTCCTGATATTCCACTTCGGCTTCTGCGAGCGCTGTCTGCGCGCCTGTGCTCCAAAAGACCGGCTTCTTCGACTGATAGACCAGACCTTCCTCAACGAACACGGCGAACGCGCGCAGGATTTCCGCTTCGTATTTGGGGTCCATCGTTAGATAAGGATTTTCCCAATCGCCGAAGACGCCGAGGCGCTTGAATTGTTCCCGTTGGATATCGATAAACTTTCGCGCGAACGCTTCCGATTTTTTGCGGACTTCGAGCGGTGAAAGCCCGCGGGATTCTTTGACAACTTTGTATTCGATAGGCAATCCGTGACAGTCCCAGCCCGGGATATAAGGCGCGCGTTTACCCAGCATGGTTTGCGATTTCACTACAAAATCCTTGAGGATCTTGTTCAGTGCCGTGCCCATGTGGACGTCGCCATTCGCGAATGGTGGCCCGTCATGCAGGACAAATAACTCTCGATCTTGGCGCGATTTCTGGATTTGCTGATAAAGGCGCGTTTCCTCCCACATTTTGAGCATCTCCGGTTCGCGCGCGGCGAGGTTCGCCTTCATCGGAAAATCCGTGCGCGGCAGATTAAGCGTTTCCTTGTAGTTCTGGCTCATGGCGGGGAGGCGACGCTAACATTCGTCAACTGGCAAAGCAACGTAGCGACGATTACGTAAGATCCACAAACCCCAGGAGATTGTCGCCAGAATGTTGTCCGAGAGCGTTCGTTAGGTGAAGGTTCTTCCATGCGCAGCCTGCTGTTTGTCGGTCTCTCCATATCCCTTTTATTGATTCTCGGCGCGTGCAGGGAACGCGGAAGCACGCTAGTGACGCGCGATCCGTGCAGTCTCGTCTCCAAAGAGGAAGTCGAGTCGGTTCAGGAAGCGCCGGTGAACGAGACGAAAAGCAGCGAACATTCGGACGGAGTTTTCCGGGTTTCCCAATGTTTCTACTCAGCAGCAGAATTCAGCAAATCAGTGAGCCTTGCGCTCATACAGAAAGATCCAAATCAGCGGGACAAGCGCAGTCCAAAAGACTTTTGGAAAGAGAAGTTTGGCCCGTATAACGCAAACGAGAAGGAGCGCGATCGAAAAGCGCAGACAAAGCCTCGCGAGGAAAAAGAGGAAGGAGCTCCGCCAAAAAAGATCAGTGGCCTCGGAGACGATGCCTATTGGGTCAGCAATCGTTTCGGTGGCATCCTTTATGTTCTAAACGGCGACGCTTTCATCTCCATCAGTCTCGGCGGAACCGATAACGAAGAGACCAAGATTAAGAAGTCGCAAACACTGGTCCAAAAAGCGCTCCAACGCCTGTAACACCTTGCTATGCGATCACAGCGCGGCTAGTCGGTCACTCTAGGACGCGATAAAGTTGCGCGAGTGAACCGGCTCTCTGTTCGGCTGGATTGACGCTCGGCTCGACTAGATCGCTGCTCGGTTCGGCGGGACAGAGGCTTGGTTTCGGCCTACGAATTAGCTTGTTCAGAAAAAAACCACGTTTAGCAGCCGTTTTAAGGCAACCACAATCGGCCATTTCTCCGATTCTTAGGGCAAACAATTTATCGAGGTCTTTCCCTATGAAAAAAATCTCCTGTTCAATGACCGCGCGCGCCACTTTCGGCGCGCTTTTTTTTGTAATCGGCGTTTTCCTGGTTGTGTTCGTGCTCTTCACATCCGGTTTGCGCTCAGCGACGCCTAGCTCCGGAACACTCGGGCCCACCGGCCCGACCGTGAACTGGGCGGGCACCGCGACCGGCGGTTCTTCGCTGGACGAAAGCACCTGTGTCGAAGGTGTAAACTGCGATACCTTCACACTGACTTTATCCGGCACACCGACTAATTGGACCGGTCTCAAAGCCCGCATTGTAATCAGTTGCGCCGACCCTACCGGTGTGAGCGACTACGATGTCTATGTCCACAAAGGCGATAACACTGGGCTAGTGGTCGGAACCTCCGCGCACGGCGGAACGCCTCCGGAAGTTGTTGATCTTGATCCTAGCGACCCAACTATCGCTACTGGCCAGTTTTCTGTGCACGTGGTTTATTTCAGCGCCACTGCTGCCTTCCAGTATTCCGGCAGCGCCAGCGCAATATCTACATCAGCCGCGTCTGCCCTGGCTCCCTCGGCGCCCCAGGATAGGGGTCCGAAGGTCGGCTTTCAGAACTTCGAGGCTCCAGGGACTTTGGTGCAAGTTGCCTCGAGCAGCCAGGGGCCTGGCGCGCACACCGTGGAATACATGGGACATGACGCGGGCGAACCGTCGGTCGGGGTCAATTGGAATTCACCAAACTCAGCGGCCGGCGTGACTAACTTCCAGTCGGACCTCCAAACGCTCTTCATCACGTTCAACGATAGTTGCCCCGGAAACGGCCAGAGTGCGATCTGGTATAACAGTTCGGCCCCGACATCGCAGTTCGTTGATTCGGATCCCATCGGCTTCACCGATCGTCAGACTGGCCGGGTATTTGCAGGAGAGCTCACACTTACCTCACCGACTTGCAAGATCTCATTCACAGACACTGACGGTCTCGACGCGTTGGGGCACCCAACCCTTGCTGGCTGGTCACCAAGCTCTGGGCCGCTCGGATCTGGCATTGACCACGAGACGATCGGCGGCGGGCCATATCATGCGCCTGCTCCGCCTCCAGGCCCATACCCGAACGCCGTTTATTATTGCTCGCAAGATTTGGTCACAGCGTTTTGTTTGCGCAGCGATAATGGAGGCGCCAGCTTCGGTCCTCCCGTCCCAACCTATACGACACAATGTGGCGGTCTGCACGGCCACGTAAAGGTCGCCTCAGACGGGACGGTTTACCTTCCGAACAACAGCTGCGGTGGAACCGGGGCCGTCGTCGTTTCGGAAGACAACGGCTTAACGTGGAGCATACGTCCCGTCCAAAACGCAGTCAGCCAGACCCGCGCTAACTCCAATCTTCAAGATCCAGCGGCAGCAAGCGACAGCAACGATCGGGTCTATTTCGCAATGTCCAGTAGTACAGTGGCTGGTAGTGCTGTTGGTGGCTCCAACGCAGTCGTGGCGACATCCAACGACCGCGGCCAGACGTGGCAGAACATCTATGATGTCGGCGCAGCTTACAGTTTGAAGAACATTGCTTTCCCCGCGGCAGTGGCAGGCGATGCCGGCCGGGCGGCAGTGGCTTTCTACGGTTCGACTACATCCGGAGACGGTTCGGCAAACAACTTCACTGGTGTCTGGCATCTTTACGTTGCAAATACATTCGATGGAGGACTGCACTGGACCACGACCGACGTAACACCGAAAGACCCAATGCAGCGCGGTTGCATCTGGAGCCACGGTGGCGCCGATATTTGCCGCAATCTGCTCGACTTCTTTGACATGACCGTTGACAAGCAGGGACGAGTGCAGGTCGGCTACGTTGATGGATGTGCCGATGGCGCCTGCGCTCAGGCAGCGCTAACCGCGAAGGGCAACGCCTACACGGCCAGAGGCGTGATCGCGCGGCAATCGAGCGGACGCCGGCTCATTGCTAATTTTGATCCACCAAATCCGCTGCACGCCAGATCCGCACCCGGAATGCCATCGGTGACGGTCCGACGAGTCAATTCGGTCGTTCATCTCGCCTGGTCCGAGGCCGATACAGGCAACGCCAATATCACCAGTTATCGAATTATGCGAGGCATCGCCAGTGGCGCGGAGACTCTATTGCGAAGCGTTTCGGGAAACCAGACAACCTTTGACGATACTACTGCCACCGATCCCACCAAGACGTACTATTACAAGGTGCTGGCAGTAAATGGTGCCGGCACGTCGTGTGCCAACAACGAAGTCGCCGCGCCATACGTCGGCGATACGTGCACTGGATTGATTGTTCAAAAGACACCGCCGGGGCATCCGGAACAACCGCTCCAGGGTCTGGCGCCCGCTTCGCTCGCTATCGACTGGATTGCCGTCGCTGAGCCTCCCGGGACAAACAACCTAATGTTCAAGATGAAAGCGACCAGTCTGGCGAACGTACCCAGAAATAGCAGGTGGAGGATCGTTTGGAACTCGTACGCCGCCCAATCGTACGATCCGGCGGCCGAGCAGTTCTACGTTGGCATGAGAACAGACCAAAACGGAACGCCTGGTTTTGACTATGGAACTATCGCTACCGCCGTCGTCGGTCTGGTTATTGGTGTTCCGACTGAAACTTCTATCGGCCCGTTGCCGGGAAGCAGCTTTAACGCAGATGGAACGATTACGCTCATTGTACCGAAGTCCGCAGTCGGCAGCCCGGCTCCCGGTGATCTGCTCGGAGCCGTTAACGGAAGGACCTTTACCGGCGACACACCTCAGACTCGAAACTTGGAGCGCTCGACCCTCCTGGTAGACCACACCTTCGTTAAAGGGCAGCGAGACAACGGTCATCCGGCTGCCGCATACTCTATCGCAGGCAATGTAGCTTGTGGACCCTGAAAATCCACGACATCCGTGATGTTTTGAGGCACTGGCGCAGGCATGCGCTTCCACTGTGAGGAAGCGGGTGCTTTAGGTGTAGCCCGTTTGATCTTCCAGTAGGTTCGCTCGATCTCCGGCGTGCCAAATAAACGTGAGCGTCACTTTTGCGTTGGTTCGCCATCGGCAATTGTAATCCACGTGGCAAAACCGACGAGGACGGTACAGAGGATCAGAGAATTTCTCATCACGGATCGTCTATTTGTTTCGGGCTTTAAGCAGTTAAAAGCTTGAACGCCATATGGCGAACCAGGAAAAATCGAAAGAGACGTTGCGCATTTTCGTGCTGGCGGACACGCACAATCGCTTGCCGGAAAAAGTAAAGGAAATCGCCAAAGATGCAGACGAAATCTGGCATCTTGGAGATGTTTGCACGGAAGCGATTCTCGATGATCTGCGCACGATCGGACCGCGTGTCGTTCTTGTCCGTGGAAACTGCGACAACAATTTCGAGTGGCCACTGGTGGTCGATCTTGTGCGCGGTGGATTGAAATTCCGTCTTCAACACATTCCGCCCGATCAGCCGCCGGACGATGTCGATGTTCTATTGCACGGGCATACGCACGTGCCGCGAAATGAAAGACGCGGACGGGTTCTGTTTCTAAATCCGGGGTGCGTAACGCGCCCCAACCGCGGTTCGCCTCCGAGTGTGGCGTGGCTTGAAATTGTAAGCGAAAAAATTAACTGGAAGCTCGCCCCGCTCCGTTGACACCGGTCCTTGCCAATCTGTGTTTCGTCTGTGCTGAATCGGTCGCTCAACGATCTGTCTTGATTAAACAAGCGCGCACCGCTTTTCTTCAGCGGAGATGACGGATTCGCTCGATCAGATATTTGTCCGGGGAAAGCAATCGTTGCTTGCCTCGATGGCGCATGCGCCCGATTGGCTGGTCCAGATCGCCTCGAGCCTGATTAACATTTTCGCGCTGCTGGCTGTGTTCCTCACGCTCTTTGCGCTCATGTCTGTACTGGAACGGAAGATCCTCGGGCGTATACAAAATCGCTATGGCCCCAATCGCGTCGGGCCGTTCGGTCTTTTCCAGCCGGTCGCCGACGGCATCAAGATGCTCATCAAGGAAGACATCGTGCCGGCGCGCGCCGACAAGATTGTGCATTTTCTTGCGCCAGTCCTGATTGCTTCCACCGCGATTCTCGCCCTGGGCATCATTCCCTATGGCCGGGGCATGACGCCGTTTACGATTGATGGCGGGATCCTCTTTTTCTTTGCCGTTGGATCGACAACGGAACTGGCCGTGTTCATGGCGGGCTGGGGCAGCAACAACAAGTTTTCGATGTTGGGAGCGATGCGCGCGATCGCGCAAATGATCAGCTACGAGCTGCCGCTCATCATCACAGTGCTGCCAGTGGTGATGATCGCCGGCTCGCTCGGGCCCGACACGATTGTCGCTGCGCAAGCCGGCTATGTGTTTGGCTTTGTGCCACGCTGGTTCGTTTTCACGCCGTGGGGCGCGGTTGCCTTCACCTTATTTTTTGTTTCCGGGCTAGTGGAATCGAACCGAACTCCATTCGACGTGCCGGAGGGCGAGTCTGAAATCGTCGCAGGGCACATGACCGAATATTCTGGTTTCAAATACGCCACGTTTTTCATGGCGGAATACATCGGAATGTTCGCTATCACCGGACTGGGTACAACGTTGTTTCTCGGCGGCTGGCATGCGCCGATCCGCATGCTGGAATTTATTCCCTCCTACGTCTGGTTTTTTGCGAAGTTGAGCGCGCTGCTTTTCGTTTATGTCTGGCTTCGCGGAACGTTGCCTCGGACTCGCGTCGATCAGATCATGAATTTCGCCTGGAAATTCATGCTACCGATGGCATTCACCTGTATCGTTGCAGCGGCCGTCTGGCATTACACCGGGCGCGGATTGCGGGGATGGCTTTGGTCGCTTGTGGTGATTGCGATTGTCTACACCGTCCTGTCAGCCTTGCTCGACACGCGAAAGAAATTCGCGCCCCGAACGTACCGTTTTGCGGAATGAATAGCGTCGCTTTTATTGTCATCGCCATTCTGACGCTGGCCGCCGCGCTTGCAGCCGCAACCCTGCAAAAGCTCATGCACGCGGCGCTCAGTTTCGCGGTAACGTTTGTCGGTATCGCGGCATTCTTCTTTTTGCTGGGTGCAGAGTTCGTCGGGTTGGTGCAGGTCTTCGTTTACATCGGCGCGGTCGCCGTCCTAATCGTCTTCACGATTCTACTGACGCGGCACGATGTGGAGAAAGAGCGCGGTTTCAATTGGAGCGGCGTTGTCGTCGCCATTGCCGTATTCAGCGGTTTGATCTCGGCGATTTTCAAGACACAATCGGTCTCCGTCGCTGCGCCGGCAATTCCGGCGCTAACTGTCAAGCATATCGGTGAAGTCTTGATGACCAATTATGTTTGGCCGTTGCAATGCGTCGGGCTCCTGCTCACCGCCGCGCTGATCGGCGCGCTTATTCTCGTGCTGGAGGAAAAGGGGTGAAGCGCGGAATCCCCGCCTGGGTAGCGCACGCGTCTCGCGTGCTGGCGAGCGCGTCCTCGCGATCGCGAACTTTCGTCGCGGGTTCGCACTCTTGGCTGCGGATTGAATCAAAAGAAAAGAATGTTTCGGCGCGACGCCGAAACCAGCACGCGAGACGCGTACGCTACCCAATCCAATTCGCCGCGCCATGACCCTAACACTCCAACTCTTTCTCATCGTATCCGCAGCTCTGTTTTGCATCGGGTTGCTTGCAGCCTTGAGCCGGCGCCACGCCATTTTTATTTTGATCGGCATCGAGATGATGCTCGCCGCGGCGAATTTGAACTTCATCGCATTCTGGCGCTTCAGCCCCGAGCCGCACGAACCCACCGGCGTGATGATCGCGATTTTCGCCATTGCCATCGCCGCCGCCGAAGCCGCTGTCGGCCTTGCGCTGGTCATCTCCGTTTACCGGCACTATCGAACGACCGACGTCGATCAACTCGACCAGCTCAAAGGATGAATTCTGAACTCGTGCTCCTGCTCGTGATCGTAATCGTTCCATGAGCTGGCTTATCACCAATCTCTGGCTGATTCCGGCGGTGCCGCTCGCGATTTCGCTCGTGATATTGAGTTTGGCAAGATCGCGTCGCAAGAGCGCGGCGGCGCTTGCAATCATTGGCCAGGCGATCGCGCTGGCATTCGCGACCTTCATGTTTTTCTCCACGCTGCAAACAACCGGGTTCCGCGCCGTTCAGAATTTCACCTGGTTTAGCTTCGGCGAGAATGCACTTCGCATCGGTTGGCTGCTCGATCCGCTCGCCACCGCAATGATGATCATGATCGCGCTGGTTGGGCTTTGCATCTTTATCTTCAGCGTCGGTTACATGGCCGACGACAAAAATTTCACGCGCTTCTTCGCTTATCTCTCGTTTTTCTCCGGCGCGATGCTCGGGGTCGTTATTGCTAATAGTTTGCTCCTGCTGTTCATCTTCTGGGAACTGGTCGGACTCGCGTCGTATTTGCTCATCGGGTTCTGGATTGAGAGACCGAGTGCGGCGGCTGCCGCAAAGAAAGCGTTCATCACTACGCGGATTGGCGACATGGGATTTTTTCTTGGCATGCTTTGGCTCTATCACCGCAGCGGCACACTTCTCTTTTACGACGGCGGACGCGGTTGTCTTGAAAGCGCCGGGCTTGCCATGCTCGGCGCAAGCGCCACGTTCATTGCTCTTCTGATTTTCTTCGGCGCGGTCGGCAAATCGGGGCAATTCCCGCTGCACGTCTGGTTACCGGACGCGATGGAAGGTCCTACGCCGGTCAGCGCGTTGATTCACGCCGCCACCATGGTTGCCGCGGGTGTATTCCTTGTCGCACGCGTATATCCGCTCTTCTCGTTAGGCGCGATCGATGGCGTGACGCCATCGCTAACCGTGGTCGTCTGGATTGGCGTCACCACGGCGTTGATGGCTGCGCTCGTCGCGATCGCTCAGGCCGACATCAAACGCATCCTGGCCTATTCGACGGTCTCGCAGCTTGGTTTGATGATGGTCTCGTTAGGCGTCGGTGGCGTTGCGGCCGGGATAATGCACCTGCTCGCGCACGGTTTTTTTAAAGCACTCCTGTTTCTCGGCGCTGGCTCAGTGATTCACGGCTGCCATCACGAACAGGACATTCGCAAGATGGGCGGGCTGCGTCGGCTCATGCCGGTGACATTTCTGACATACGCGATCGGGATGATGGCGCTCAGTGGTGTGCCGCTCTTTTTTTCCGGTGGCTGGACTAAAGAGGAAATTCTCCAGGCCGCGGCGCGTTGGCCCGCATCGCGCCTGCCGTATTACCTGATTTTGATCGGGGTCATTCTGACCGCGATCTACATGACGCGCCAGATCATCTACGTCTTTTTCGGTAATCGCCGCGCTGGCTCATTGCATGCGCACGAAAGTCCGCGTGTAATGACAATGCCGCTGATCGTGCTCGCGTTTTGCGCAATTTTCTTGAGCGCGGTGCTCACACCTGCGTGGCCGTGGCTGCACGGGTACCTCACGGGCGAGCGTGTGCATTTCGAGATCTCGCGTTTGATTCAACCGATGCTCTTCGTTTCGCTCGCCCTGGTTGGTGCAGGCGTGGGGCTCGGCGTCTGGATGTATCGCAAAGCCGGCATGCAGGATCGAGATCGTGCTCCGGAGACGGATCCGCTCGAATACGCGCAACCAGCTTTGTTTCGCTTTCTCGAAAACAAAATGTGGCTGGATGAATTTTACGATCGGACCGTCATCACATTCGCCACGATGTGCGCTCGCGTCTCCGATTGGATGGATC
>Ga0209689_1000822_pt1 | contig 22352 bp, 29 predicted proteins | sample GraSoiAngelo_149_FD_187119 | JGI IMG/M metagenome (GOLD analysis project Ga0209689, IMG submission 187119) | Grasslands soil microbial communities from the Angelo Coastal Reserve, California, USA - 14_1009_09_30cm (SPAdes) (version 2) | ecosystem: Environmental > Terrestrial > Soil > Grasslands ... | reverse complement strand
GCCGCGTTCGCCGGTCGTATCGCGCCCGGAGGTGCGCTCGTCGCATGCGCCGACGACCCGGTCGCGGCCTCGCTCGCCGAGGCGCGGCGGAAGCGCGGGCAGCCCACGCGGACGTACGGCAGCGTCGCGGCCGCGCAGTACCGCGTGACCGCGCCGGAGGATCGTGCCGACGGTCTCGCGTTCACGCTCGCCCTGGGCAGCGGCGCCACGGTCCCGGTCGTGCTGCGTGTGCCCGGGATGCACAACGCGCTCAACGCGGCGGCGGCCATCGCCGCCGCGCACGCGCTTGGGACGTCGCCGGCGGAGTCCTCCCGGGCGCTCGCGTCGTTCACCGGGACCGGCCGCCGGCTCGAGACGCTCGGCGAGGCACGCGGTGTGACCGTCGTCGACGACTACGCCCATCATCCGAGCGAGATCCGCGCCTCGATCGCGGCCATGCGGTCACGCGCGCGAGGCCGGCTCGTGGTGATCTTCCAGCCGCACACGCCGAGCCGCCTTCGCGCGTTCTTCGACGATTTCGCCGCGGCGCTCCGGGCGGCGGACGACCGCCTGGTCGTCGAGACGTTCCAATCGGCGCGGGAGGCGGCGGACGAGCGCGGCGGCGCGCGCGCGCTCGCCGAGCGTGCGGGTGCCCTCTACGCGCCCGACGCCGAGGCAGCGGCACGGATCGTCGCGGAGCGCGCGCTGCCGGGCGACCTCGTGCTCGTCCTCGGCGCCGGCGACATCCGGCCCGCGGGCGAGCGCGCGCTGGAGCTCCTTCGCGAGCGCGCCGCGGTATGACCACGACCGCGCCGTTCGGCACCCGCGGCGAGCGCCTCGCGCCGTACACGTCGCTTCGCATCGGCGGTCCGGCGGACTTCTTCCTGCGCGTCGCGAACGAGGGCGACCTCGCCGGCGCGATCACCGTCGCCCGTGAGCACGAGCTGCCGGTCTTCGTGCTGGGCGGCGGCACGAACCTGCTGGTCGCCGACGAAGGGATCCGCGGCGTCGTCCTGGAGAACGCGTGGAGCGACGCGAAGATCGACGGCGCGACGATCGACGCCGCGTCCGGCACGCCGCTCGCGCACGTGGCGGCGGTGGCGGCGCGCGCGGGGATCCTCGGCCTCGAGTGGATGGCGACCGTGCCCGGCACCGTCGGCGGTGCGGTGCACGGGAACGCCGGAGCGTTCGGGGGGGAGACCGCCGACGCGCTCGTCGACGCGACGCTCATGGACCTGAACGGCGACACCTGGACGGCCGGCGTGGACGAGCTCGCGTACTCGTACCGCACGAGCGCGCTCCAGGGCACGCCGATCGTCTGCGTGCGGGCGCGTTTCCGCGGCACCCAGGGCGACCGGGCGACGGCGGTGCGCAAGATCAAGGAGATGGCGAACGAGCGGATGCAGAAGCAGCCGCTCGCCCAGCCGAACACCGGCTCGATCTTCCGCAACCCGCCCGGCGACCACGCCGGGCGGCTCATCGAGGCGGCCGGCCTCAAGGGCACGCGCGCCGGCGGCGCGATGGTGAGCGAAAAGCACGCGAACTTCATCGTGAACACCGGTGAGGCGACGGCGGCCGACGTGAAGGCGCTCATGGACCGCTGCCAGCGCGAGGTGCTGGCGAAGTTCGGCGTACAGCTCGTGCCCGAGGTCGAGCTCGTGGGGGACTGGTGAGCCTGTCGGGCGGCTCCGCCCCCCGGCCCCCGAGGCGCATCCGCGTCGGCGTCCTGACCGGTGGCGCCTCCGCCGAACGCGATATCTCGCTCGCCGCCGGGGCGCAAATCCAGCGCAGCCTCCCCGCCGACAGATACGAGGTCGTACTGCTTGATCCCCTCGCGCTCATGGTCCGCAATCCGGCGCTCACGGACGACCAGCGAGGGCAGGCGGAGGCGCTCCTCAAAGGTGGCGGCCGGCTCGACCCCGGCCACGAGCTTCCGAAAGGTCTCGAGGAGGAGATCGAGAGCGCCTCGAAGGCGCTCGTCCCGGCGACGCGCGCGATCACCGACGACGCCGAGCCCCTCGACGTCGTCTTCATCTCTCTCTACGGGACCTGGGGCGAGGATGGGCGTATCCAGGGTCTCCTCGACACGCTCGGCCTGCCGTACACCGGGTCAGGCGTCCTCGCGTCGGCGCTCGCGATGGACAAGGTCATGGCGAAGACCGTGCTCGCCGCGAACGGGATCGACGTGCCCCGGGGCGTCGTGGTCACGCGCCCCGACGACCCGCTCGCGTCGACGATCCCGCCGCCGCTCTTCGTGAAGCCGGTGCAGCAGGGCTCGAGCGTCGGAGCGTCGATCGTCGCGCGCGCGGTCGACCTCGAGGCGGCCATCGCGGGCGCGCTTCGCTTCGACACGCGTGCCCTCGTCGAGGAGCGCATCGTCGGCACCGAGCTCACCGTGCCGGTCATCGGCAACGACGAACCCATCGCGCTTCCCGTCGTGGAGATCGTCACGAAGCACGCGTTCTTCGACTACAGCGCGAAGTACGACGCCGGCGAGAGCGAGGAGATCGTGCCGGCGCGCATCCCGGCCGACGTCGCGAAGCGCGCTCAGGGGCTCGGCCTGCGCGCGCACCTCGCGCTCGGGTGCCGCGGCATGTCGCGCACCGACCTGATCTGGGTCGGCGAGCGGATGGCCGTCCTCGAGGTGAACACGATCCCCGGCATGACCGCGAACAGCCTCCTCCCCAAGGCCGCGCGCGCCGCGGGGATCCCCTTCGGCGAGCTGCTCGACCGGCTCGTGCAGTGGGCGCTGGAGGACGCCCGCCGCCGCGGCCGCTGAGCAAACGCCCACGCGCGCGCCGCCGGGCCCCGCGCGTGGCGAGCCTCGCGGACCCCGTCCGCGCGTCGGCCGCCGCGCTCGCGGTCGTGTGCGCCATGGCGCTCGTGGTGCTCGCGGTCGGCGCCGCGTTCACCGTCAGGAGCGTCGCTGTGGAGGGGACGCACCACCTCACGCCGGAGGCGGTCCGCTCGCAGAGCGGCCTCCTCGGCGCCCGCCTCTTCCTCGCGTCGGCCGCGCGCGCCCGCGAGCGCGTGCTCCTCATGCCCGCGGCGCGTGACGCGCGGGTGGAGCTCGCGCTGCCCGATGCGGCGCGCGTGACGGTGAGCGAGCGGACGGCGGTCGGCCGCTGGGTCTCCGGCGGCGCCGAGTGGTTCGTCGACGCGGAGGGCGTCGTCTTCGGCTCGGTCGATCCGGCCGCGGCCCCCGCTCTGCGGGTGACCGACGAGCGCGCCGACCACCGCGCCGGCGACCGCGTCGACCCGGCGCTCGTGCAGGCCGCGATGCGTCTCGCGCAGGTCCAGACGGCGGACCTTCGCCCTGACGCGACCTCTCCGCGCGTCGTGCTCGCCGCGGGACCGGACGGGCTCGTGCTGCGGACGGCGGCGTTCGAGATCCGCTTCGGCGGGCCGGAGCGCATCGAGGACAAGCTCGCGGCCGCGCGCAGGATCCTGCGGGAGAATCCGAACCGAAAGCTAGACTACGTCGACGTGCGGACTCCTGATTCGATCGTGATCTCTCCGTCCTAAGTGCTGCTCCCGCTCCTCGGCCTCGTCGCCGGGGTGCTTCTCGGGCTGGCGCTTCGCTTCAACCTTCCGATCGAATGGGCCCGCTACACCGCCGTCGGGATCCTCGCGGCGCTCGACTCGCTCCTCGGCGCCGCGCGCGCCGAGCTCGAGGGGCACTTCGACACGCGCATCTTCCTTTCGGGCTTCTACACGAACGCCCTCCTCGCGGCGGCGCTCACGTTCCTCGGCGACCGCCTCGGGATCGACCTCTACCTGGTCGCGCTCTTCGCCTTCGGCTGGCGCATCTTCCAGAACGTCGCTGTCATCAGAAGGCATTTCTTGTAATGTCCAAGCGATCCGAGCCACTTTCTCTGGCATGGGGAAAACGGGGAGAGAAAGTGTGAGAGGCAGCGGTGCCTGACCAACCGGTACTCGTCGCGATCGACATCGGCACGACGAAGGTCTGCGTCCTCATCGGCGAGCTCACCGCTCGCGGCGGGGTCGACGTCATCGGCATCGGCCAGGCGCCGTCCGACGGCCTCCGCAAAGGCGTCGTCATCGACATCGACCGGACCGTCCAATCCGTCGCGAACGCCGTCGAGGCCGCGGAGCGCCTCTCCGGGCTGAAGGTGCGCTCCGCCTTCGTCGGCATCTCCGGCAGCCACATCGGCTCGCAGAACTCCCGCGGCATGATCGCCGTCTCCGGCCATCGCCATGACGTGAGCCGAGACGACACGCTCCGCGCCATCGAGGCCGCGCGCGCCGTGACGATCCCGAACACGCGCGAGATCCTCCACGTCATCCCGCGGGGCTACGTCGTGGACGGCCAGGAGGGGGTCCGCGACCCGATCGGCATGAGCGCGGTCCGCCTGGAGGTCGAAACACACATCGTCACGGCCTCGTCGACGAGCGTGCAGAACCTGTCGAAGTGCGTGCAGCGGGCCGGCGTCGAGATCGACGAGCTCGTCCTCGCGCCGCTCGCGACGGCCGAGTCGGTGCTTACCGAGGAGGACCGGGAGCTCGGGGTCGTCCTCGCCGACATCGGCGGCGACACGACCGACGTCGCGATCTTCCAGGACGGCTCGATCTCGCACTGCGCGACGATCCCCATGGGTGGCCGGAGCGTCACCGCCGACCTCGGGATCGTGCTCCGGGTGACCCCCGACGTCGCCGAGAGCGTGAAGTTCAAGTACGGGAGCGCGGTGCCGCTGGAGGTGGACCCGGACGAGGTCCTCCAGGTGACCTCGATCGGGGAGGACACCGCGCACGGCGTGACCCGCCGTCACATCGCCGAGATCGTCGAGTCCCGTGCGAACGAGATATTCGGCTTCGTCGCGAAGGAGATCGAGGCGGCCGGCGCGACCAACCGCCTCCAGGCGGGCCTCGTGCTGACCGGCGGGGGCTCCGGCCTCACCGGCGCCACGCGCGCGGCCCGCGACCAGCTCGGCATGAGCGCGCGCGTCGTCGCTCCGACCGGTCTTGGGGGCCTGGTCGACCGGGTCTCGACGCCGCCCTACGCCGCCGCGAGCGGCCTCCTGCTCTGGGGCGCCCGCAACTGGCCGACCGAGGACGAGCGAGCGGGCGGCCGTGCTCTTGAGGGAGTCGGGGACCGCCTAGGAAAGATCTTCAAAGGGCTGATGCCCTAGCGCGACGCGACGACGCTCACGGGCCGCGGAGCCTTGTCTTCGGCGGGCGCGGGTGGCACGGCGACCGGGGTCTCTCACGACGCGCGGGCCCCAGGACCCGTCCACGGACCTCCAGCGCGGCCCGCGAAGGTGGTGGACGGGCAGGGTGCGCGGAGGGAGAGACCCCGGGAGCCGGGACAGGACCCGCGCACGCCGGCACCAGTCCCCGCGCGTCGTGGCACGGCCGCGCGATCGGCGTGCGCGATAACGGCATGGCATCGCCAACCGTTGAAGTTGCGGTCTATAGTTCCCGCAACGAACTGAATAACTCCATGAGCGCACCGCTAGGGGAGGGGCAGCGGCATGGACATTGAGTGGAGGCTTCGCCCATGCCCCTCCGAAGCGATATCGAGAACTTCGCGCTCATTAAGGTCGTCGGCGTCGGCGGCGGTGGATCGAACGCGGTCAACCGGATGATCCGCGCCGAGCTCATGGGGGTCGAGTTCATCTCCGTGAACACCGACGCCCAGGCGCTCCTCCTGTCGGACGCGCCGCACAAGATCCGTATCGGCGACAAGATCACCAAAGGCCTCGGCGCGGGCGCCGACCCCGGGATCGGACGCAAGTCCGCCGAGGATGACAGCGAGAAGCTCTACGAGGCCCTCAAGGAAGCGGACATGATCTTCGTGACCGCCGGCATGGGCGGCGGCACCGGGACGGGGGCCGCTCCGGTCCTCGCCGAGATCGCGAAGGACATCGGCGCGCTCACCGTCGCCGTCGTCACGAAGCCGTTCAGCTTCGAGGGCAGCAAGCGCAGGCTCCTCGCGGAGCAGGGCATCAACGATCTCGTCGACAAGGTCGACACCCTCATCGTCATACCCAACGACCGCTTGCTCCAGGTCGTCGAGAAGCGCACGAGCATGGTGGACGCCTTCCGAATCGTCGACGACGTCCTGCGCCAGGGCGTCCAGGGCATCAGCGACCTCATCACCGTCCCCGGCCTCATCAACCTCGACTTCGCCGACGTGAAGACGATCATGACGAGCGCCGGATCGGCGCTCATGGGCATCGGCACCGGCTCTGGCGAGACGCGGGCGGCCGAAGCGGCGCGCCAGGCGATCACGTCGCCGCTCCTCGAGCAGTCCATCGACGGTGCGCGTGGCGTGCTCTTCACGATCACCGGCGGACCGGACCTCACGCTCTTCGAGGTCAACGAGGCCGCCGAGATCATCCACGCCGCGGCCGATCCCGAGGCCAACATCATCTTCGGCGCGGTGATCGACGAACGGATGGGCGCCGACGTCAAGATCAGCGTCATCGCGACGGGCTTCGACCAGACGCGTCCGCTGCGCAAGCTCGACCAGCCGCTCTATCGGAAGACCGTCGCGCCGCAGAGCGAGCGCGCGCCTGTGGCCGTGGGCTCCACGTCCACTGTACCGGCGGCGAAGACCGATGAGTCGAAGAAATTCGATCCCGATGACCTCGAGGTGCCGAGCTTCCTGCGTCGTCGCTGAACCGCGTCAGCGCTGACGAGTAGCGAGTAAGAGCGGGCTCGCTCGGGCCGAGGATGGCACGTCGCCTGCACCCGCACTCCGCAGACGCGGAGAAGTGGAGGTGCAGATCCGATGCGTGAAGAGGGCGCTGCCGTCCGCACCGACCGGTGGACGGCGTGGCCGGTGTACTGGGATGCGGTCTGGGTCGGCGCGCTCGCCGCGATCGTCGCGGCCGTGCTCTTCGGCCTGATCGGTACCGCGCTCGGCGCGCACAAGGCCGGCGCCGAGGGCCGGATCACGACGTGGAGCGGCGTCGGCCTCGGCGGCCTCGTCTTCGCGGTGTTCGCGTCGTTCCTCGCGTTCGTGATCGGCGGCTGGGTCGCCGCGCGTGTCGCGGGGATCACCCGTGCCGAGCCCGCGATGCTCCACGGAGCGATCGCGTTCCTCGTCGCCACCGTCGGACTGCTCGCGCTCGCGAGCTTCGGCGGCGCCGTGCTGAGCGGCTGGTACGTCGCCCTCGCGCCATCCCCGATCGTCCCCGCCGCACCGGGCACTCCGGTCGATCCGAACGCGGCGAAGGCCGCCGGCAACGGTGCGCTCGCCGCGGCCGCGGCCGTGCTGCTCGGGCTCGTAGGAAGCGTGGTCGGCGGCTGGATGGGCTCGGGCGAGCCGATGAACTTCAGCTACCACAAGACGAGGGCCGCGGCCCGCACGAGCGCGGTCATGAGCGACCGTACCTCGCGGATGTAGAGGGGAAGGAGGACCGACGTGATCCTGATCCTGCTCTGGCTCCTCGGCGTGCCGCTCGGCTTGATCATCATCCTGTTCCTGCTCGGCGTCGGCCACTAGCCGCCGGCGCCGGCCGCGGGCCCCCGCGCGTGACCCCCGTCGGTCGACGCGGTCGCATGTGGGAAGGTCATCGAGGCGAAGCGACCCGACCGCTTCGCGTCCGAAGGGTGGGACGCGGATCCCGCCGAGGCCACGACGGTCGAGCTCACGTTCGCGTGGACGCGCGGCAGGACGATCCTGCACGTTCGCGAGTACGGCTTCCCGAGACGAGCAAGCGTCGCGGCAAGCTGGCCGGCAACGCCTCGGGCTGGGGCGAGGCGCTGATGCTCCTGCGCTTCTGGGTCGAGCACCGACTCGGCCACCCAGGTCGCGGGAGCAGCGGCTGCCGCCGAGCGAGAAGGGGTCTCTGGGCTGAACGGACACTAGATTTGGTGGCAGTGGTCCCATATCTTGTGGTCGTGCGGTGTCCGTCCTGCGGCAACCCCGACACCCGGGTCATCGATTCACGCGAGGCGGAAGACGGCGCCTCGATCCGCCGGCGGCGGGTCTGCGATCGGTGCGAGGAGCGCTTCACGACCTTCGAGCGGAGCGAGTCCGCCCGGATCCAGGTCGTGAAGCGCGACGGCGCGCGCCAGGAGTTCGATCGCCGCAAGCTCGCGAGCGCGATCGGTAAGGGCGCGTCGAAGGCGCTGTCGGCCGAAGAGATCGACCGGCTCATCGACGAGCTCGAGGCATCGCTTCGCCAGAGCGGCGTATCCGAGGTCGCATCGCAGCGGATCGGCGAGATGGTCCTCGAGCGGCTCGCCGAGCGCGATCCCCTCGGCTACCTGCGGTTCAAGATCGTGTATTCGCGACTCGAGGACATCGAGGCGATCTACGACGAGCTCGCACGTCTGGTGCGCCGCCGTCAGGAGGCCCAGGATCGGCGCGTCGCCGAGCAGATCACGCTACCCATCGAGCCAGTCGCCGTTGCCCCGCGCAAGCGCCGCCGCTAGCAAGACCGCGCGCCGTCCCGCGGTGCGCGCGGTCCTCTGGGATCTGGACGGGACGCTCACCGACAGCGTGCGCTTCGTCGTCGACACCGCGAACACGATCATCACGAGCCACGGCGGCGCCGCCCTCGAGTTCGAGCGCGTCGGCGCGATGAGCGGGCTCCCGCTCGAGGCGGTCTTCCGTCTGGCCTGGCCGACGCTCACCGAGGACGACGCCGAGCGCTACCGCGTCGAGTACCGCGCGCACTACGAGCGTCACGCGATCCCCGCGACGAGGCTGTACCGCGGTGCGCGCGCGACGCTGCGCGCGTTCCATGCCGCCGGGCTCCTGCAGGCGACCGTCACCGGGAAGCGCGCGGCCGACTGCGAGCGCATCCTGCGCGGGCTCGGCATCAAAGCGGACATCGAGGTGTACCTCGGGGGCGACTCGGTCTCGCGCCCGAAGCCCGCTCCCGATCTCGCCCAGCTCGCGATGGCGCGTCTTGGCTGCGCGCCTGACGAGACGGTGGTCGTGGGGGACTCGATCGCGGACATCGGGATGGGTCGCGCCGCGGGCGCCCGCACGATCCAGGTCCTGTGGGGCTTCGCGCGCGAGCGGCTGCCGGAGGCCGAGCGCGTGGTCGGCACGTGGGCCGAGCTGCGCGACGTGGTGCTGGCCATGACCGGCCCGCGGGGTTCGAGGGGGGCGAAGCCACCTTCGACGATACTGCGGGGCCGTGGTCCTCTCCGATCGTGACATCCGCAAGCACATCGCCGCGGGACGGATCGGCATCGACCCTTTCGATCCCAAGTGCGTGCAGCCCGCGAGCGTCGACATCCGCCTCGACCACCGGTTCCGCGTTTTCCGCTCGAGCCGGCACGCGTACATCGATCTCGCCAAGCCGCTCGACGACATCACCGAGCTCGTCGAGGCGAAGGACGGCGTGCCGTTCATCCTGCATCCGGGCGAGTTCGTGCTCGGCTCCACGCGCGAGCGCATCCGCCTGCCGGACGACATCGTCTCGCGCGTCGAGGGCAAGAGCTCTCTCGGGCGCCTCGGCCTCCTCATCCACAGCACCGCGGGATTCATCGATCCGGCGTGGGACGGTCACATCACGCTCGAGCTCTCGAACGTGAACACCATCCCGATCACGCTCTATCCGGGGATGCGTATCGGCCAGCTCTCGTTCTTTCCGCTCTCCACGCCCGCCGAGAGGCCCTATGGCTCGCCGGAGCTCGGCTCTTCGTATCAGGGCCAGACCGGGCCGACACCGTCGCGTTACCGCCTGGATCTGCCCTAGGTGTGCGGGCTCTGTCTCTTCATCGTTTTCGTCGAGGCGTTCATCAACGTGCTCGCGGGCGTGCTCACGCTCGCGATCTTCGTCCGCGTCATCCTCTCCTGGATACCCGGGCTGCGCCTGCCGCTCGGCATCGGCGACTTCGCGTGGCAGGTGAGCGAGCCGATCCTCGGGCCGATCCGCAGGGCACTGCCGATGATGGGCGGCCTCGACTTCTCCCCGTTCATCGCGCTCATCGCGATCCAGATCGTGGCGAGCGTGCTGCTGCGGCTCCTGCCGCCTCCGGTGTGACCGCCGGCACGGACAAGGGGCGCGTCAGCCTTCCCATCCGCGTCATCCCCCGCGCGCGCACCGACGCGGTCGTCGGCGCGCGTGAAGGCCGGCTCGTCGTGCGCGTGAGCGCGCCGCCGGTCGGGGGAGCCGCGAACCGGGCGGCGATCGCTCTCGTGGCGGGCGCTCTCGGCCTCCGCGAGCGCGACGTACGCCTCGAGCGGGGCGCCGGCTCGCGGGACAAGGTGCTGAGCGTGCCCGCCTCCGCGCGCGGGGTCCTGGAACGGGCGATGAAATAGCAGCCGGTGCGCGCGCGTATCTGGGGGGAATGGCGATTTGTGCGACGCTTGGGACCTTCCTCGGCGCGCGTCCCGCCGCGGCGCGGCCGGTGACGTTCGCGGAGGCGGTGGCCGAGTACCAGGACGAGCTCTACGGCGTGGCCCTGCGCATACTCGGCGACCGCGACGCCGCCCTCGAGGCGACGAACAACGCCTTCCTCAAGGCGTATCGCGCCTTCGACCGGTACGACCGCTCGCGGCCGCTGCGCCACTGGCTGCTCCGGATCGCGACGAACGAGGCGATCACGGTGGCCCGAGCGCGCTCGCGCGAGCGTCGCCGCCGCGCGGATGGCGACGCCGCCGGCGATGTCGCCGATCCGGCCGCCGCGCCGCTCGACGCATCCGTTGCGCGCGAGGAGCGCGCGCGGGTGCGTGCCGCCGTCACGGCGCTCCCCGAGCTCTACCGCGTCGTCATCGTGCTGCGCTACTTCAACGAGCTGTCGGTCGAGGAGATCGCGGCGGTGATGGGGCGCCCGGCATCGACGGTGGGCGTGCAGCTGCTCCGCGGCCGCGCGCTTCTGCGCACCGCGCTGGCGGAGGCCGGGCGATGAACGAGCGTCCCGATGAGCTGTTCGACGAGACCCGTCTGCGCAGAGCGCTCCGGCTCGAGGCGAGCGAGCGCCCGCCGCGCCTCGACGTCGCCGCGCTCGCCGTCCTCTCCGGCGAGCAGGATCCGGCCGCCCGAGCGGTCGGCGGGCGCGCGATGGTCGCCGCCGCGGTCGCGGGCGGCGTGCTCCTCGCGTTCGCGGCCGTCGGCGTGGCGACGCAGGCGCCCGCGCTCCTCGCGGTCGGCCTCGACGAAGCGATCGCCTTGGTGGCGCGGGCGGCGGTGCCCGCGGACGGCGCGCTCGCGCTCGCGCAGGAGCCCACGGTGCCGATCGCCCTCCTGGCGGCCGTGGTGTTCGCCGCGGCGTACGAGCTCGTGCAACGAAGGGAGCGTGTTCGTGTCGCAAATGCGTCTTGAGCGCAGCACGACCAACCGCGTGGTCGGCGGCGTCTGCGGCGGCATCGCCGAGTACCTCGCGGTGGATCCGACGCTCGTGCGCGTCACGTTCGTCATCGTGACGATCATCACCGCGGGGCTCGGGATCCTCGGCTACATCCTCCTTCTCGTGCTGATGCCGTTGCCGGGGCAGCCGGCGCCGTTCGTCTCGAGCCCATCGCCGGGCGAGAGCGCCCTGCGACCCACTTCTTCGCAGGGGGAAAACTCCCTTCCATCCTCCGAGGCGCATGCGGCCGACACGGAGCGCCGCCGCATGGCCATCGGCTACCTGCTGATCGCGCTGGGGGTCGTGTTCTTCGCCGGCCAGCTGGGTATCTTCCGTCCGGTTCGCTTCGAACTCGTCTGGCCGCTCGTGCTCGTGGCGCTCGGAGCACTGCTGATCGTGCAGCGAGTGCGCTCGTGACGCGGCGCCGCGGCGTCTTCTGGCCGCTCATTCTCATCGCCATCGGCCTCGTGTTCCTGCTCGCGAACTACGGGTTCATCACGCCGGTCTCGTGGGTCGCGATCGCGAACCTCTGGCCTCTCCTGCTCATCCTCATCGGGATCGACATCGCGTTCGCGCGTCGCTGGCCGCTCGCCGCCCTCGTGGCCGAGCTCGCGATCATCGCGGGCGGTCTGGCGCTCGCGGCCGCGAATCCGAGCTACGGGTTCCCGTTCCCCGCGTTCGGGTCGCGCGACGGGGGCGGCGAGACGGATCTGTCGGTGCCCCGCGGGAGCGCGAGCTCGCTCTCGCTGCACCTGAACGGCGGCGCCGCGACGTACCGCGTCGGTGGCGGGGCGAGCGGGCTCTTCGAAGCGCACAGCAGCAATCCCGACCTCCGGCTCCGCCGGTCCGACCGCGGCGATCGCGCGGACCTGCGGATCGACCAGACCGGCCTGGGTGGGCCCGGCCTCCGGTTCGGCAACAACCCCTCCACGACCATCGACGTCAGGGTCGCGAGCGACGTTCCCACCTCGCTCGAGGTGAACATGGGCGCCGGCGAGCTCACCCTTGACCTGTCCTCTATCCGCGTGACCGACGCACGCGTGAACACTGGCGCCGCCACGCTGCTCGTCGTGGTCCCTCGGCCGAGCGGCGACATCCCGATCGGGATCGGGGCGGGGGCGTCGAGCATCGCGATCCAGGTTCCCGAGGGCGTGGAGGCGCGGATCACGACGACCGGCGGCGTGCTCACGCTGCGCAGCGACAACCCCCGGCTCGGGGAGGCCGGCGCGCAGGGTGGCTGCGTGGCGTGTGGCAGCTCGATCGAGACGCCCGGATACGCCTCCGCGCGTGACCGTGTCACGGTCACCATCAGAGCGGGGGCAAGTTCTGTAACGGTCCGCTAGCGGGGCGCTCGGCGCTCGCTCGTTCGGCGATACTGCGGACGTGCCCGACGCACATGACGTCCCGGCCCTGGGCCTGGCCCAGCCGAGGCCGAGCGCAGCAGTCGGCGGCGACGAGCTCGTAGCGCTGCGGGCCCTCAACGGGCAGTACGTGAGCGAGCACCCCGACGAGGTCGCCCGGTTCCTCGACGGACGCTCGCCTGGGGAGACCGCCGCCCTGCTCCGGCACGCCCTACCGACCGCGACGGCGCAGCTGCTCGAGCGCCTCAACCCACGGGTGGCCGCCGAGATCATCCTCGACTTCCCACAGGACCTGGCGAAGGGCGTGCTGACCGCGATGAACCCCGGGCGGGCGGCGCCGGTCGTCGTGAGCATGCCGCCCGCGGAGCGCGAGCGGCAGCTCGGGCTCCTGGAGCCGCGCGTCGCCGAGGTGATCCGCGAGGTCCTGAGCTACCCGGCCGACACGGCGGGCGCGCTCATGGATCCACGGATCACCGGGTTCGGTCCCGACACGACCGTGAACGAGACGCTGCAGAAGATGCGCACGTTCCGGGAGAAGGACCTCGGTGCCATCTACCTCACCGACGCGGGCGGCCGGCTCGTCGGCTTCGTCCCTCTCGGCGAGATCGCGACCGCGCTGCCCGAGACCAAGTTGAAGGACCTCGTCCGCGGCGGTCTCGTCGCCGTCTCGGTCCACGCCACTCGGCACGAGGTGGTGGACGCGTTGAACGAGAAGCGCGTCGCGACGCTGCCCGTCGTCGACAACGAGTACCGGCTCGTCGGACTGATCCGCTACCGCGCGCTCGTGGCGGCGGCCGAGGCCGAGGCGACGATGACGCTCCAGACGATGGTCGGTGTGAGCAAGGAGGAGCGGGCGCTCTCCAAGGTCTCCTTCGCGATCCATCAGCGGCTCCCCTGGCTCGAGATCAACCTCGCGACCGCGTTCCTCGCCGCCTTCGTCGTCGGACTGTTCCAGGACACGATCGCGCGCTACACCGCGCTGGCCGTCCTCATGCCCGTGGTGGCCGGCCAGACCGGGAACAGCGGCATGCAGGCTCTCGCCGTCACGATGCGAGGGCTCGCTCTGCGCGAGTTCCGACTCTCGCAGTGGCCACGCATCCTGACGAAGGAGCTCGGCGTGGGCCTCCTCAACGGGTTCGCCGTCGCGCTCACGACGACGCTCGGCGTGGTCCTCTGGAGCCGGTCGCTGGGACTTGCCGTCGTGATCGGCCTCGCGATGCTGATGGCGATGACGCTCGCCGGCATGGCCGGGGCAGCGGTCCCGCTGATCCTCAAGGGACTCCGCCAGGATCCGGCGCAGTCGTCGTCGATCGTCCTGACGACGGTGACCGACGTCACCGGGTTCCTGACCTTCCTCGGTCTCGCGACCATCTTCGCGTCGGCGCTGTGACCGTGAACGTGCGCGCCGCCTGCCTCGCCGTCGCCATCGCGGTGCTCCTGTCGGCGGCTGCCGTGGGCCTGGCCGCGGGTGCCGACACCGGCTGGACGATCCAGCGCTTCGCCGCCGACATCGCGATCCAGGCGGACGGGTCCCTGCGGGTCGACGAATCGATCGACGTCGACTTCGGCACGCTCCAGCGGCACGGCATCTTCCGCAACGTGCCGATCCGCTACGAGTACGACGCTACCCGCGAGCGGGTCTACGACCTCAGCGTGCGCGGGGTGACGGACGCGAACGGCCGCAACCTCACCTACGAGCGCACGAACGAAGGGCCGTACGCGGTGATCAAGATCGGCGACGCGGACCGCACGCTGACCGGCGCGCAGACCTACCGCATCAGCTACGACGTGCGCGGCGCCCTGAACGCGTTCGGCGACCACGACGAGCTCTTCTGGAACGCGACGGGAGGCGACTGGTCGGTGCCGATCCGCGCCGCGTCGGCGACGGTGATCGTGAAGGGCGGCGTGACGGCCGTCGCGTGCTTCGAAGGGCCCACCGGGTCGCAGGCGCCGTGCCGCTCGACGTCGACGCCGGCGCGCGCCGAGTACGCCGCGACCCGCGCCTTCGCGCCAGGCGAGCAGCTCACGATCGTCACCGCGCTCGCCAAGGGGACCGTCCCGGTCCCTGCGCCGAAGCTCGAGCACAAAGCGCGAGACGTCCTCGAGTGGTTCGAGCTGTCGCCGCTCGCGGTCATGTCCGCGGTCTTCGTGTTCATCATGGGCCTCACGCTCGTCCTCTGGCGCTGGCTCACCGCCGGCCGCGACGTCCAGGAGCGCGAGACGATCGTCCCCGAGTACGAGCCGCCGGATCGGCTGCGTCCGGCGCAGATCGGCCTCGTCGTGGACGAGTCCGCCGACACGAAGGACGTCACCGCCACGATCGTCGATCTCGGCGTACGCGGATACCTCACCATCGCCGAGGTCGGGTCGACGGGGCTCTTCGCGAAGAAGGACTGGAACCTGACGAAGACGGCGAAGGCGCCCGACGATCTCCTGCCGTACGAGCGCATCGTCTACGACGGCCTCTTCGACGGCCGCGACGGCGTGCTTCTCTCCGAGCTCCGCACGCACTTCAGCACCGAGCTGCGCGGGGCCGAGGCCGCCCTCTATCGCGACTCCGTCGCGCACGGCTGGTTCGCGCGCCGTCCGGATTTCATCCGGAACATGTACGGCCTCATCGGGTTCGGCATGTTCGTGCTCGGGCTCGTCGTGGCCTGGCTCCTCGGCACCTCGTTCGGCCTCGGCCTCGTCGGCGTGGCGATCGCCGCGCTCGGGCTCCTCGTCATGCCGGTCGCGCGCGTGATGCCGGCGAAGACCGCCGCGGGCGCGGAGCTCCTGAGGCGGGCGCTCGGGTTCCGCCGCTACATGGAGGTCGCCGAGACCGACCGGGCGCGGTTCGCCGAGAAAGAGAACATCTTCAGCGAGTACCTGCCATACGCGATCGTGTTCGGCGTCGTCGAGAAGTGGGCGCGCGCCTTCGCCGGCATCGACACGGCCGCTCAGACCGCGACCTGGTACGTCGGCGGCAGTCCGTTCTCTTCGAGCGCGCTCTCCGAGAACCTCCAGGGGTTCTCCGGCAGCCTCGGGAGCGCGATCGCCGCGACGCCCGGCTCCTCCGGCGGGAGCGGGTTCTCGGGCGGCGGGGGCAGTGGGGGGGGCGGCGGAGGCGGCGGCGGGGGCAGCTGGTAGCCCGCGCTCAGCTCGCTTCTGTGCCCGCGGTCGCACTCGCCTCGCACGAAATCTGCTAGACCGTCACCACGCGGGTGGGAAAACTCAACGACATGACCGAGCTGTCGGCGAGCGCGGTGGCGCAGCGGCCGATCCGTGTGCTCCTGGCGGACGACGACGACCAGGCGCGACGGGCGTTGCGCGCGCAGCTTGCCGTCGCCGCCGACATCGACGTCGTCGGCGAGGCCAATGACGGGGCCCTCGCGCTCCAGCTCGCGCGGTGGCTGCGCCCGGACGTCGCGCTCCTCGACGACGACATGCCGGTCATGGGCGGGCCCGAGCTCGCCAGGGTCCTCGCGAAGGAGCTGCCCGAGGTCCGCGTCGTCGTCCTTACGACCGGTGGGAAGACGGCCGGTGTCCGGGAGCGATAGCGCGCGAATCCGCGTCCTCGTCGCCGAGAACCATCCGTCGGTGCGCGAGAACCTGCGCTACCTCATCGACGCGGAGGAGGACCTCGAGTGCGTCGGCGTCGCGAAGGAGGGACGCTCCGCGGTCCGGCTCTCCCAGGACCTCCTGCCCGATGTGGTCGTGCTCGACGAGGACCTGCCCGGCACGCCTGGCCTCGAGATCCTCGCCTGGCTCATCGGCGCGCTGCCTTCGGTCGGCGTGGTCGTGTACACGTTGAACACCGACGTGTTCGAGGAGGCGCGCCGGCTCGGCGCCGCCTGCGTCGCCAAGGACGCGTCCTACGAGATCCTGCTCCGCGCCATCCGCGAGGCCCCGTCTCTCGCTTCTGTGCGGTAGCCCTGCGCCGCGGGTGCTGTTGCCGATCATCATCGTCGGCCAGAACGTCATCCAGGCGGCGAACGATGCCCGCGCCGAGGCGGATCACGAGACGCTGACCGCGATCCATCGGCTCACCATCGAGGTGCATTCGATCAATGAGGGGCAGACGCGAATCCTCCAGCAGCTGCAGGCCAATCAGGGACCGTGACCGCCGGACCCCGCCGCGACCGGATCGGTGATGCCTACCGGGTCCACGTCCGGAGCGTCGGGCAGGAGCCGCGACTCTTCGCCGCGGTAGCGTTCCTCGTGACCTTCCTCGCGACCCGCCTTGTCACGCACCTTCTGCTCGACGAGCGGGGCGGCGGGGGCATTGCGGTGGGATCCGTCCACATCCACCACATGGTGTTCGGGTTGGTCCTGATATTGGTTGTCGGCCTTCTCGACCTGGCCGTCACCGTGACGCGAGTGCGTGCGGTGCTCTTCGGCATCGGCGCCGCTCTCGTGCTCGACGAGTTCGCGTTGATCTTGAATCTGGCGGACGTCTACTGGGCGCCTCAGGGCCGCGAAAGCATCGACGCGGTCGTGATCTTCGCCGCGGTCCTCGTCGTCGTCGCGCTCGGCGGCAATTTCTGGCGGGCAGCCTGGCACGAACTCATGCGAGGCGAGCGGGTCTTGGCGCGGCGGTCGTAGATCCTGAGCTGACCACCTCCAGACCAACCAGTCGGTCCAGCCGGAACCGGGAGCCCGTACGAGTTAGCGCATTCGAAGTCTGATGACTGCGGCAGGGAATGGCGAGATCCTGCGATTGTTGCCTCGAGTTTCACGCGCCTCCGTGTTGCTCGTCGTGGCGTTCCTTGCCGCGAGTTGCGCGACCGAGCAAACGGATTCGAGTGCCCCTGCGGTCGCGTTCGCCACGGCGCCATCGCCTCGAGCGACATCCGCGCCGATCATCACGCGGCTCTCGATACCTCGGCAGACCGACGCTTTACGGCTCAAGGTCGCCCCCGATCACCGACATGTCCTCGCCATGGGTGGCGACGTTGCGACCTTCTTTGACCTGTCGGGCAACACGCTCGCGACCGTCGACCGACGAGGCCTCGGCCTCACCTGGGTGGCGTGGCTTCCGGACGGATCCGGTGCGATCTTCGCGAACGAGCCGCGGGCTCCGCAGCCACTCGACCTCTCGGTGATCCGGTGGGGTCGACCTCGGGTCGACCTCGGACGCGCGGTCGCTCCGGACATCGGCGGGCCACCTCTGTCACCCGATGGGGATTGGATCGCGCTCTTCGTCGACTGCTGCGGCCAGCACATCGTGGCATTCCGTCTCGATGGATCGGACCGCCGCGAGATCCTGACGAGCAGCGTGCCGGTCTCGTTGCTCGGGTGGGATGCGCTGTCGCGCGTCCTGGTAGAGAGCGGGAACGAGATCCTGCGCGTTGATCTCGACGGCAAGAGGACGTCGCTGGACCTCGGCCTTCCCGCAGGAGTGCACGCGAAATGGGCCAACCTGACGGACCAGTCGCCCGACCGCCGGGTCGCGTTCCTTCTCGTGGGCGCGGACCGGCCACTCAGCGACAGCTTCAATGGCTTCGGCGTCCTGTCGTTGATCGACGATTCGGTGTCGGAACCGACGCGGCCGGCGAGAGCCTACGCGGTCGCCTGGATCACCGGCCATGAGCAGCTCATGGTTCCCTGGGAGACGGTCGCCGGCCGCCGAACGGTGACGGCGTACGACGTGATCACTCGTTCGGAACGTCCTCTCGCCGCGATCGGCGAGGGCGTGCAGCCGAGCGCCGTCTCAGGCCGGATCCTCCTATTCCTGGGCGAGCCCTACGTGAGAGCGGGGGGACCGGTCGTTGCCGTTCTCAGGCTCGGGGTCGACGATCGGTACAAGAACGTGAACGTCGGCGTCGACCTCGACGTGAGCCCTTTCCCGCTCGCAGACGGCCGGTTTCTCGCGTACGGGCGAGACGGCTGGCTCTACGTGATCGATGGCGAGGCGGCAGCAAACAGCTAGACGATCCTCCTTAGCAACGATCCAGACCGAAACCATCCAGACCGATAGGAGTCGAAGCGCGTCGGCTAGCCCAGGATCCGGCGCTTCTCCCGCTGGAACTCCTCTTCGTCGATCGCCCCGCGATCGCGCAGGTCGGCAAGGCGCGCGAGCGTTTCGTAGCGCTCGGGAGCGCGCGCCCGGGCGAAGGCGTAGGCCGCGAGGAGCACGAGCGCGACGATCACCAGCAGCGGGAGAAGGCTCAGCAAGATCGAGAGCGCGACCCCGACAGTCTGCGCGGGCTGCTGGTAGCGCAGCTCCGTCTGGTGCGCTGGATCCGCGCGGTCGCGCTCGGTGACGGCCCGCGCAAGCATCTCATCGCGATCGGGGACGGTCGTCTCCTGCGTCCGACCGTCGTGCAGCACCAGCACCGCGCGCTCGCCTTCGACGGTCACGCTACGCACCTGACCGTTCTGGATCTCCGAAAGCGCTTGGGTGTAAGGAATCCGCGGCGTCGCCGGCACCTGGGCGCGATAGGCGTAGAGGGACGCGAACCCGACCACGATGACGAACGCGACCAGTGCGACGACGCCCAGCGAGCCGCGACGCGCTCGCAACCACATGCGTTCCAGCCTACGCGGCGGTGCTCAGCTGTTCCGTTCTGTGGGCGATGCTGGATTCGAACCAGCGACTTCGGCGATGTGAACGCCGCGCTCTAACCAGCTGAGCTAATCGCCCGCAGGAGCGAGTCTAAAGGTCAGGGCCGGGGCGCGGGCGTGCCGGCAGGTGCAGCAGGTCCTCGACGTCGACCACGCCGCCGATGCGGCGCGCCCGCTCGACGACCTCGACGATGAGCTCGGGCCGCTCGACCTCGCCGCGCAGGTAGACGACGCCGTTCTCGGCGTTCACGTTGAGCGCGCCCTTCGGCAGCGAGCCGTCGCGGAAGAGCTCGCTCATCACCTTTTGCGCGAGCGTCGCGTCGTCGAGGTCGACCTCGTCACCGCCGTCGGCGTGAGCGACCTTCCGGCCGATGCCGTACGCGTCCGCGGCGACCCGGCGGCGCTGCCGCTCGGCCGCGCGCGCTCCCCGGCGCGCGAGGGCGGCGAGCCGGTCGGCGGTCACCGCGCGGCGCGAGCGGCCGTGGTCGGGATCGAGGAAGAACGCGAGGATCGCTCCGGCGAGCGCGGCGACGACGTAACCGTACATCGGCGGCACGACGCCGCAGACCGCGTGCCAGCTACCGGAGCGTGAAGTTCAGAAGGATGCCGCTCGCGATGAGGAGGCCCACCGAGATGGCGACGACGACCGCGATGCGGCGGAAGTCGCGTACGACGTAGGCGCGCTCGAGGGCGGCGGCGCGCTCGAGCGAGGCCGAGGGCGCGCCCGCCGCCCGCGGGGCGCCGCTCCGCGCGATGAACCGCCCTGCGCGGACCGCCGGCCGAGCGCCTTCGCGCTCGACGCTCGCCGGCCGGGTCGCGGTCGCGCGGCGCGAGGCCTCGACCGACCGGCGCGAGCGCGCGCGCACGCGGTGCTTCTTGGCCACGGGACGTCAACGATAGCGGACACGTATGCTCCGGCGCGATGCAGCTGGACGAGCGGACGCTGTCCACGCTCGTCGCGGCGCTGGTCATCGCGGTCGTCGTCCTTGCGCTCTGGGTCGCCTGGCTCCAGCGCTCCGAGGCACTTCTCCGACGCAGGCTCAGGCGCGTGATCGGCGACGCCGAGGGGAGCGGCCTCGACGAGATCCTCGATCGCCATCTGCGCCGTCTCGACGACATCGGGCAGCGCGTCGACGCCCTGAACAAGCTCCACCAGGAGCTCGAGCGGCTCTCGCAGCGGACCATCCAGCGGGTCGGCGTGGTCCGCTTCAACCCCTTCGCCGACACCGGCGGCGACCAGTCCTTCGCGATCGCGCTGCTCGACGCGGAAGGCAACGGGATCGTGCTTTCGAGCCTGCACAGCCGCACGGACACGCGCGTCTTCGCGAAGCAGGTCCAGAGCGGACGCTCGCGCCACGCGCTGTCCGACGAAGAGCAGGACGCGATCCGCAAGGCGCTCGCTCCGAGCGGGAGCTGATGTCCGCGGCGTCCCGCACGCCCGACGACCGCGCCCTGGCGATCGTGAACCCGGCCGCGGGGAACGGCGCCGGCCAACGCCTCGCGGCGCGGATCGCGCGCACGCTCCGTGACGCCGGCCTGCGGGTCGAGATCGAGCGCACGCCCGCGCAGGGTGAGGGGGCGCGGCTCGCGCGCGAGGCGGCCGAGGCCGGATACGGCATGGTCATCGCTGTCGGGGGCGACGGGACCGCGAACGAGATCGCCAACGGTCTCGTCGGCAGCGGCACGGCGCTCGCGCTCTATCCGATCGGGGCGGGGAACGACTTCGCGCGCGCGCTCGGGTACCCGCGCCGGCGCCGGGACGTTCCGCGGTTCATCCGGACCGCGCGCCGAAGGACGATCGACGTCGGCGACGCGAATGGACGCGTCTTCCTGAATGCGGCCGGCGTGGGGATCGACGGCCACGTCGCCGAGCGCGTCGTCGCGACGGTGCGCATCGTCGGTCCCGGTCTCGGCTGGTTCGCGGGCGCGCTCGCGGGCATCGCGACCTATCAGCCCATCCCCATGCGCGTGCTCATCGACGGCGAGCTGCACAGCGGCCGCTTCCTCACGGTCGTCGCCGCGAACGCGACGCACTTTGGCGGCGGCATGCGCGTCGCGCCGCAGGCAGAGCTCGACGACGGGCAGCTCGACGTCGTCCTCGCGGGCGACCTTGGCAAGCGCGAATCCCTCCTCGCCCTCGCGAAGCTGTACCGCGGCACGCACGTGAACGGCACGACGATCACGACACAGCGCGCGCGCGTCGTCGAGATCGAGCTTGCGCAGCCCGCCGCGTCGGAGCTCGATGGCGAGGTCACTCGCGTCCAGAATCTCTCGATCCGCGTTCGGCCGCGTGCCCTCGAGGTGATCGCGCGGTGACCGCGCGCCGCCAGGTGCGGCCGGCGGCGAAGCGCGCCGATACGCGGCGCGGCCTGCCGTCCGTCGACGCCGTGCTGCGCGCGGCGGCCCCGGTCGATGGCGAGCGCGAGCGCCTGACACGGGCGGCGCGCGACGTCCTCGCGAAGGCGCGCTCGAACGGCGTCCGCGCCGACGCGGCCGGATTCGCGGCGATGGCCCGCGCGTCGGTCGCCGAGCGCGAGCGCCAGACGCTGCGGCGGGTCATCAACGCGACCGGCGTCGTCCTGCAGACGAACCTCGGCCGCGCCCCGCTGTCGGCTCGGGCGCTCGCGGCGATCGTCGACGCGGCCGGTGCGGTAAGCGTGGAGTACGACCTCGCCCTGGGCAAGCGTGGCGAGCGCCACGGCCACGCCGCGCGGCTCCTCGCGGACCTCGCCGGCTCCGAGGACGCGCTCGTGGCGAACAACAACGCCGCGGCGGTGCTCCTCGCGCTCGCGGCACTCGCCGCGCGCAAGGAGGTCATCGTCGCGCGGGGCGAGCTCGTGGAGATCGGCGGCGGCTTCCGCATCCCCGACGTCCTCCGGCGTTCCGGCGCGAAGCTCGTCGAGGTCGGGACCACGAACCGCACGTACGCGCGCGATTACGCGGGCGCGATCTCGGAGCGCACCGCCGCGATCCTCCGCGTGCACGCGAGCAACTTCAAGCTGACCGGCTTCGTGGCGCGGCCCGAGGGCCGCGAGCTCGCCGCCCTGGCGCGAGAGCGCGGGATCGTCTTCATCCACGACCTGGGCAGCGGCACGTTCCTCGACACGTCGCGCTACGGACTGGCGAAGGAGCAGACCGTCGCCGAGGCGGTGCGGGAGGGCGCGGACGTCGTGACGTTCAGCGGCGACA
>Ga0209689_1000821_pt1 | contig 22403 bp, 18 predicted proteins | sample GraSoiAngelo_149_FD_187119 | JGI IMG/M metagenome (GOLD analysis project Ga0209689, IMG submission 187119) | Grasslands soil microbial communities from the Angelo Coastal Reserve, California, USA - 14_1009_09_30cm (SPAdes) (version 2) | ecosystem: Environmental > Terrestrial > Soil > Grasslands ... | reverse complement strand
GCCGGCGGGTTAGAAGAAGACACCTCGTCGCAGCTTCAGGTTCTCGTAGATGCCTCGCTGGATCGTGTCGCGGACGTCGTCCGCCAGGGTCATCACCAGGTGCTGGTCTTCGGCGGCCTTGGGCGGCAGGTGAGCGACCTCCACCGGCGGATGGAACTGGATGCGCCACTTGCTCGGCAACGGGATCATGCCGAGCGGGCCCAGCCACGGCCAGAACGGCGTGACCGGGAAGTAGGGCAGGCCGAACAGGCGGGCCAGCGGGGTGAGGTCGCCGACCATCGGATAGATCTCCTCTGACCCGACCACGGAGACCGGGATGATGGGCGCCTGGGCTCGTATCGCGGTCGCCACGAACCCGCCCCGACCAAACCGGCGCAACCGGTACCGATCTCGAAAGCTCTTGCCCGTGCCACGCGTGCCCTCCGGAAAAACCAGGACGAGCTCATCGCGCTCGAGCAGGCGGCGAGTGTCGTCCGGATGGCCGACCGCCTGCCCCGTGCGGCGCAGGAACCAGCTCATCACCGGCATGCCCATGAACTGGCTCGCCACCAGCGCTCGAACGTGGCGTGGGTGAGGATGTTCGACGAAAACCGCGGTCTTGATCATCGTCCCGTCCCAAGGCAGCACACCCGCGTGGTTGGCGACGAGGAGCGCGCGTCCGGTTGCAGGCACGTGTTCGACCCCGGTGGTTTCGACCCTCCAGTAGTCGTGATACAGCGACTTGAAGACGGTGAGGAACGACTCGGTCCACTGCGGATCGAAGCCGAAATCGTCGACCGCGTAGTTCGAACCTCGCCGCGCGAGCTCGCGCTGCTGGTAGATGAACTGGACCACCTCCATGATCCGGCCCAGATCGATCACATCGCGGCCGGTCAGCTCGCGCAGCCGGACCGAAAGCGCGCTGACCGCCTGCAGCGCGTACATCGGTGCCTGGCGCTGGAGGCGGCGGATGGGCTTCGGCAGGCGGAAACCGGTCGGAGGCGCGACAACCTTCGCTTTCTGGCTGTTCCGCTTCCGCTCGACGCTGGTGCTCTCCGCGATCAATTGCTCAGCTGGCGCTCGCGGCGCCGCCTCTGCTGCAGATAAACCTGCAGCTCGTATTCCTGCGGCGGTGATGGCGCTTCGATCAGCTCGGCCTGCTTGCCGCGGGCAAGCGCGTCCATCGTCGCCCGCGAGCCGTAAACCGGACGCCACCCGAATTCCGCCGCCAGTCGTGAGCAGTCCATGACTGAACCGAACGCGATGATGTCGGCCAGGTGTGCGGGCAGGTCGACGCCGGCGAACATCCTCAACCCAAGCCTCGAAAACCACCGCCCGTAGGGAGGCAGGATGGGAGCCGGCCTTCCGCCCATGATGTCGATCGCCTGGCTCAGCAGCACGACGCCATCGCCCGCGACGTTGAAGGCGCCGGCGTGGTCGCCGACGGTCGCGCGGACGATCACGTCGGCCGCGTCGTCTTCGTGCAGGAGCTGGAGGCGCGGATCGAAACCGGCGAAAGTCGGCACGACGGGAAGCGAAAGGTACCGGGCAAGGCTCGTGTCCTCGCTGACCCGCGACCCGAGGCGCAGCACGGTCACGCCACACAGCTCGGTGCGCAGGGCGAATTCGCTCACCAGCTGCTCCATCTCGAGAAGATCGCGCGTGAGACCGGACGCAGCCTTGTCCCAGTTGATCATCTCCTCGGAGAAGAACGACGGGTCGGTGGGCCCCGCGCCATAGATCGCCTGGCTCGATTTCACGACCAGCCTTCTGACTGGGCTGGACGGCGCCGCGCAGCCGACGAGGACGTTCATCGTGCCGATCACGTCGGTCTCGTGCACCGACCGTTCTCCGTGCGCCGCGTCCACCATCACCGCCAGGTGCACGACAGTGTCGATGTGCAGCTGGCGGATGAGCTTGCCGATCACGGAAAGGCGCGTGTCCGCATGGACGAAGTCCATCGCCTCGATCGCGCTGACAGGGTCCGCGACGTCGCAGCCAAAGAGCAGCGGCACCTGCGGCGCGAGCCGGCGTGCGACTTCGGCGCCGAGTGGGTTAGAGACGCCGGTGACGAGGACGCGGTGAGGCCGGAAGGGAGTCATCAGCTCCCGATTATGGATATATCCCCCGAACGGTGGTCGCGTTGGCGACCCGCTGCACCGCCAGGGCGTACGCGGCGGCGCGCATGTCGACCCGCTTGTTGACCGAGGTGTGCAGGATCTCGTAGAAGGCTCGCGTGATCACGTGGTGCAGCTTGGTGTTGATCTCCTCCTCTTCCCAGAAGAAGGCCTGCAGGTCCTGCACCCACTCGAAGTACGACACGATCACGCCGCCTGAGTTGGCGAGTATGTCGGGGACGACGAAGATTCCTCGTTCGTGCAGGATCGGGTCGGCCTCTGGGGTCACGGCCGCGTTGGCGCCCTCTGTGATCAGGCGAGCCCGAATCCGACCGGCGTTGTGCTCTGTGATCTGGTCCTGCACCGCCGCAGGCACCAGCACGGTCACCGGCAGCTCGAGCAGCTCGGCGTTCGTCACCGCGTCGGCTTTCTTGAAACCGCTCACGCCTCCGCGCACCTGGCGGTGCTCCTCGAGCGCGGCCAGGTCGAGACCTTTCGGGTTGTAGATGCCGCCTTTGGAGTCGCTGACAGCCACCACGCGAAGCCCCGCTTCGGTCAGCAGTCGGGTCGCGGAACGTCCGACCTGCCCGTAGCCCTGGACCGCGACCGTCGGCGTCTCCTCGTCGATATGGAGGTACTTGAGCGCTTCCAGCGTCAGGTAGGTCGCGCCGCGTCCGGGCGCCTCGACACGACCTTCCGATCCACCCACGTCGACCGGCTTGCCCGTGACGGACGCCGTCACGGAGTGGCCCTGGTGCATCGAGACCGTGTCCATGATCCAGGCCATGATCTGGGGGCTCGTCCCCATGTCCGGCGCGGGGATGTCTTTTTCCGGGCCGATGAGGATCGAGATCTCTGTCGCGTACCGCCGGGTCAGATGCTCCAGCTCGTTCGATGAGAGCCGGTGGGGATCGACGGCGACCGCCCCCTTCGAGCCGCCGTACGGGATGCCGACGGCGGCGCACTTCCATGTCATCAGCATCGCGAGCGCTTTGACCAGGTCGAGGTTGACGTCAGGGTGATACCGGATGCCGCCTTTGGCGGGGCCGCGGCTGATGTTGTGCTGCACCCGCCACCCGGTGAACACGTGCACCGAGCCGTCGTCCATGCGGACCGGGAAGTGGACGGTCAGCTCGCGCTTGACCTCGCGGAGCCCTTGCCGTGCGTCTTCGGAAAGACCGATGACGTCAGCCGCGGCATCGAAACGCCGCTGTGCGGTCTGGAAGGCTGAGGAGCGAATTTCGACCGCCATATGGCGACTTCCGATAGTAACTCCCGGCCTTCGCGGTTGGTCAATGCAGAATTGCCTCAATGACGCGACCCCACGTCGCCACGTTCGCGCTGATCGCGCTCGTCGCCCTGGCCACCGGGTTCGTGCTCGCGGGCCAGATCCGGGCGCAGCTGCTCACGCCCTCCAACCAGCTCGCCCGCTACCAGGCCCTGGTTCGCAACGTCCAGGAGCTCGAAGCGACCAACGCCGACGACCGCAGGCAGATTGCATCGCTCCGGGTGCAGATCGACGGGCTCGAATCCGAAGCCGCGGCCCGCTCGGCGGCCACCCAGGCGTTGAAGAGCCAGCTCAGCGACCTGCGCGCCCACGCGGGCCTGGTCGCGATGCACGGGCCCGGCCTCGAGGTGAGGTTGCGCAACGGCGTGCCGGGTCCGGACACCGGGGGCAAGGCCGGCTACCTGATCAACTTCCAGGACGTGCAGGACGTCGTCAACCTGCTGTTCGCGCAGGGCGCCGAGGGCATCGCCGTGAACGGCCGGCGCATCACGCCCTTGACGGCGTTCTCCGGTTCCGAGGGACAGATCGTGATCGACCAGGGCACGCCCTTTACCGCGCCCGTCAAGGTCGCCGCCGTCGGGGACCGCAACCGGATGCAGGAGGCGCTTGACGATCCGTCCGCGCTGCCGGACATTCGCGCCCGGCAGGTTCAGTTTCAGGTCCACCTGACTTTCGAGGGCAGCCCCGACGTCTCCCTGCCTGCATACGACTCGAGCCTCCAGATTCCTCATGTCAGCTCGACCTAGGACCGCCCGGCGGGCGTCTCGCGCGCGAGGGATCAGCGTTTGGCTGATCGCGCTGCTGGTCGCGCTTGTGGCGACGGTCCAGATCCGCAGCGAGGCCGAGGTCGAGCGCAGCCTGGTCGGCATCGACTCGACCTCGCTCGCGTTTCTGATCGACGACCTCCACCGCGCCAACGAGTCCCTCGATGCCGAGAAGGCAGCCCTGGTTCGCCTGCGTGCCCAGCTGCAGTCCGGTCAGAGCGGGGCGGCCGACCAGGTCCTGACGGATGAGGCCAACCGCCTCCGCGCGCTGGAGGGACTGGTCCCGGTCCAGGGACCCGGCGTCGTGATGGTGATCGACGCGAGCGGTCTGCAGGCACTCGACCTGCAGGACGCGCTGAACAACCTCGCCGCCGCCGGCGCCGAAGCAATCGACGTCAACCAGCGCCGCGTGGTGACCGGCGTCCCAGTGACTCAGACGAGGGATGGCGTCGCGATCGACGGAGTCGTCGTCGTCCCGCCCTGGAAGATCTCAGTCATCGGCGACGTGAATCGACTCGCCGCCGTCGCCGACCTGATGGCTCAGCAGCTGCGCGCGGACAGGAGGGTCCGTGAGGCGACCTACCGAATCGACTCTGACGTTGTGATCCGATCGGTGATCAGCGAGAGGCCTTTCGTTTACGCGGTCGCGTCGTAGCTCCGTCGGAAGCGCCTGCCTTCTTCAACTGCGCCGAGATTCGATCCAGCCTCTCGTTGATGCGGTCGATGTCATGACGCGTCGGGATGCGCAGCCTTCGCAGCGCGCGCTCGATCGCGTCGTCCGCCATGCTCTCGAGGCCTTCGCGGCGGCGCTCGACCTGGCTGCGCAGGTCTGCGGGCACGTTCAGTGTCTTTCTCACGTAATCGAGCAGCGCCTGCCCACGATCATGCAGCATCTCGCCGCCCGCGTCGATCACCCGCGCGGGTCCACGTTTCTCTTCTGACAGGACAATCTGCGACAGCGTCACCTGGGTCAGGTCGTTTCCGTTGTCGCGGTCGACGACTTCGATCTCGTGTCCCTCGCGCACGAGCTGCGCGATTCCTTCGAGTGTGATGTAGCGGCTGGTGCGAGTGTCGTACAGCTTGCGGTTTGCGTACTTCTTGATAAGGTGTCTTGCGGGGGCTACTGGCACGGGCAGGCCCATTCTAACGCGGTGCGTCAAGCGCTCCGCGCGGCATCGTCATGGAGGTCATGCATGGCAAAAAGGAAGCGCACGTCAAGACGATCCGGTCTCGTGGGACGAGCGGTGAGCGCAGGCCGGCGCGCTCTCAAGGAGGCGGAGAACCGAGTCCCGCCTGACCTGCGACGCCAGCTGGAGCGGCGGCTCAAAGACGCAGACAAGACGGCGCGAGTCGCGATCAAGCAACTTCAGACGCAGGTCAAGAAGGCCAGCACCCGGGCGGACGTCAACAGCGTGCTCAAGCGCATCGACGGCCTGACCAAGCAAGCGCGCCAGATCGCCCGGGGCGCCGGCACGCGGGCGACGTCGACGCGGCGGCGCGCCACCACTACGACCAAACGGGCGGCGAGCCGACCGAGGAAGGCGGCCGGAACAGCGCGGCGCAAGGTGGCCTCTCGAGCCGCTCCGACCCGACGCGCCGCCTCGACCCCACGCGCTGCTGCACCTCGCCGGACCACGACCCGCCGTGCGCCGTCGAGGCGGTCGCGGCCCGCTCCAACAAGCGCGCCCGTCATGCCCGAGACGCCTTTGTTCAGTCCGGAACCCGGCGGCGGGATGGGATCGGGCGAGGGCTTCCAGGGCTAGAAGGCCCCTACAGCGAACCGAACACTCTCACTCCGCCCAGGAGAACGGCTCTTGGGCGGAGCTCCTCCCAGGCCACGTCCCCGTCGCCCTCCAGCGGATCCTCGTTGTAGACCTGCAGATCGGCCAGCATCCCCGGCTCGAGCGTGCCCTTGACGTCTTCCTCGAAGCTGGCGTAAGCGCCGCCGGCGGTGTAGGCGCGCAGCGAGGCGAGCAGGCTGACCCCGTTGACCTGGTCCTCCACCGCGACGCGAATCCCGGGCCAAGGGTTGGGGTCCGGGATCACGGGCAGGTCTGAGCTGAAGGCCACCCGAACGCCCGCCCGCATCAGACCGCGATGCGCCGCGAGGTCTTTGCGGTCGCGGACCGGAAAGAAGATCGACGATGCGACGCGCCCAAAGCGAGCGGCGATCGGCTGCATCACGGCAACCATGCCGAGGCTGGCGAGCCGAGCCTGCAGGTCGGGCGGGCAGATCGTGCAGTGCTCGACGCGATGACGAAGGTGAGTGGCTCCGGCAGCCTCGACGGCGTCGCACATCGCCTCGATCGCGGCGTCCCCAATGGCGTGGGCGGCGACCTGCAGCCCGGCCGACGATGCCCTGGCCACCAGGTCGCGGAGCTCCTCTCGCGTCGTGCGCCACACGCCGCCGCCCCCACGCATCGCCACGCGCTCCGCGCCGCCGTCGACAAAGACCTTGATCGGGCCGGCGCGCACCATCGGACCGCCGAAACCGGTTCGAATGCCGAGGTCCGAGGCCGCTTCGAGCAGCTCCCACGAGAGGAACTCGTTGACGCGGACGCGGAGCCCGCCGTCACACGCCAGGCGTTCGTAAGCACGAAGGTCGTCGGCGAATCCGCGGTTGACCGCCGCACCCACCGACGTGATCCCGCGCGAGACGAGCAGCTCCTGCGCTGACACGATTCCTTCGATGCGGCGCTTCAGGCTAGGCGGCGGCTGCACGTCGGCCACCATCCGCATCGCCGACTCCAGCAGCAAGCCGTTCGGCAAGCGGTTCATGTCCCGGCCGATGCGGCCTCCAGGCGGATTTTGGGTGTCGCCTGAGATGCCGGCCGCCGCCAGGGCCGCCGAGTTGGCGACGCGGGCGTGGCCACCACGCTCGTCGATGTAGGCCGGCCGGTCCCCAGTCACGCGGTCGAGCTCCGTCCGGTGCGGCTGGCGGAGCTCGGTCAGCTCGTCGGTCCGGTAGCCCATGCCCTGCTGCCACTCACCGGGCTTCAGACCTTTGGAATGCTCCTGCAGGCGCTCGAGGATTTCGTCGACGCCGCGCGCGCCGCTCAGATCGGCGGCGAAGCGCGTCAGCCCGTAGTAGACGACGTGCGCATGCGCGTCGTTGAAGCCAGGCAGGACGGCCGAGCCGCCCAGGTCGACCACGCGGGTGCGTGGACCTCGGAGGCCCATGACCTCGCGGCCGCCGGAGGCGAGGACCTTGCCGCCGGCGATCGCCAGGTGGCTCTGGGGGTTGAGACCAGCGCGTCCCAGCGTGCGGATGCGCCCGCGCGCCAGGATCAATTCCGCTCTCACTCGGTCGTTAGATTAAGCGGGTGGCGGTGATCGACCTGCGCTCCGACACGGTGGCGATGCCCAGCCCGGAGATGCGCCAGGCCATGGTCACGGCTCCGCTGGGCGACGACGTCTTCGGCGACGACCCCACCACGAACAAGCTGCTGGAGGTCGCGGCGGCGCGGATGGGCAAGACGGCGGCAATGTTCGTACCGAGCGGCACGATGGGCAACCTGATCGGCATCGCGGTCAGCGCCCGCAGTGGCGAGGAGCTGATCGCGGACGCCGATTCGCATGCCTTCTACTACGAGACCGCCGGGGCGGCGGCGGTTTGCGGGGTACAGATCAGGCCCGTGCCGACCCAGGCCGGTGTCATGTCCCCGAGGCAAGTGGAGGAGGCGGTCCGGCCGCGGGACGACCCCCATGAGCCGATCACATCGGCGATCACGTTTGAGAACACGCACAACCGGCACGGCGGCATCGTCTGGCCGCTCGCTGACCTGCGCGCGGCGAGCGACGCGGCGCACTCGCAAGGCTTGCGGGTCCACCTGGACGGAGCTCGCATCTTCAACGCAGCCGTCGCCTTGAACGTGGAGGCGGCCGACATCGCGTCGTGCGCCGACACCGTGACGTTCTGCCTGTCGAAGGGGCTCGCGTGTCCGGTGGGGAGCATCTTCTGCGGCTCGGAGGAGGACGTCGAGCAGGCTCGCCGCTGGCGCAAGCGACTGGGCGGCGGCATGCGGCAGGTCGGTGTGCTCGCCGCCGCAGGCTTGATCGCGCTCGACCACATGGTCGACCGGCTGGCCGAGGACCACGCCCACGCGCGCACGCTGGCGGAGGGCCTGGCCGAGCTGCCGGGCGTGAAATGCGACCAGGGCCGCGTGCAGACCAACCTGGTCTATTTCGACCTGGAAACGATGCCCGCGCCGGCGTTCACCGACGAATGTGCCAGGCGCGGCCTTCTGGGCGGTGCGGTCGGACCGCGGGGTATGCGCTTCGTCACGCACTACGGGGTCGATTCGGAGGACGTGCAGTCGGCGCTGAAGATCTGCGAAGAGGTGCTCAGCTGAGGAGCGTGGCCAGAAGCGTCGGGTCGATGTTGCCGCCGCTCACCACGGCGACGGTCGTCGGGCCGGGCTGGAGCTGCTCGAGCGCGGCGTAGGCGAGAGCTCCCGCGCCTTCCGCGACGACCTTGGCGGTGGCGGCGATCTCGGGAATGGCGGCCTTCAGCCGCGGCTCGGGCACGATCAGCCAGCGGTCGACGACTTCTTTCAACAGCTCGAACATCCGCGGATCGAAGGGAGCGGTCGTGCCGTCGGCGATCGTGTCGGGCTTTGGCGCCACCGCGCCGCCGGCTTCAGAGGCCAGCTGCCACAGCGGGTAGCCGTCCGACTGCACGCCGACCACCTCCACTTCGGGGCGCATGCCCTTCAGTGCTGAAGCGATACCGCTGATCAGCCCTCCGCCACCGACCGGAACCACCACCCGCTCGAGGTTCGGCACGTCCTCCAGCAGCTCGAGCCCGATGCCGCCATGGCCGGCGATGACGTCCGGGTCGGCGAAACCGTGAATGAACGCCTCCGGCTCATGGCGCCACTGCTCGGTCGTCATCCACTCGATCAGCTCGTCGCGCGGCATGCCGATCACCGTTCCACCCAGCCGGCGCACGCCGTCCGACTTCGGCGGCGGTGCCGTGTCGTACATGAACACGCGGCACGGGACGCCGAGCTGCCGGGCGACGTAGGCGCAGGCCTGCGCGGCGTTGCCCGCGCTCACCGTGATCAGGCCACGACGCAGGCGATCCGGCGGCAGCGCCAGGGCGGCCGAGAAGAAACCGCGAACCTTGAAGCTGCCGGTCGGCTGCAGGCACTCGAGCTTGAGCTGGGCGCCCTCTATGGGAATCAACGGTGACCTGAGCACGTGCGGCCGGGCGCGTTCGGCGGCCGCGCGGACGCGATCGATCGGGATCACGCCGATAATCGTATTCGTGCCCATTTACGAGTACCGCTGCGAGGAGTGCGGCAAACGGTCGTCGGCGCTGCTGGGCAGCTACTCCTCGGCCGACCCCGCGTGCCCACACTGCGGCAAGCACGCGCTGCGCCGGCTCGTGTCCACCTTCGCCACGGTGAGCTCGGGCGAGGGCGACGGCGGCGACCTGGGGGACGACTTTGGAGGCGGTGAGGGCGATTTCGGAGGCGGCGACGACGATTTCGGGGGCGGCGACGACGACTTCTAGCCGGTAAGTCCCAGGACTTCGTTGGCTGCCTTGATCAGCTCCCGCCGGTGCGTCTCGTCACGGGCGAAGATGCGAAACAGCGCCATCCGCACCGGCAGGCGCCGGAACAGGTCCAGCACCCGGCTCTGCCGGTAGCGGTCCTCGAGCGGCTCATAGAAAAGAATGTCCGACGTCTCGGTCATCGGGTTGAACGCGCGTGACTCCTGGGCCGCTACGTCGACTTCGAAGACGATGTCACGCAGGTTTGCGGGCAGGCGCGTGCGCAGCTCGGACGCAAACTGATCGCGCGTCACCGAGAGCGCGGCGCTCGGAATGTCCCGCGCGTCGGTGTGTCCCTGGTAGATCAGCTTCCACTTCAGCTTTCGCGCCACCACGTCCGCCCACGCCTGGCCCAGCTCGCGCTGATTCGCATCGCCGTGGCCGTGCGCCCATCGATCGACGTCGGAAAGCAGCGACCACTCGGTCAGGGCCTGGTAGCGGTCCAGCCTCTCGAGCGGGTTGCCGCCGAGCAGCAGCTCGAGCGTCGGCCGGAACACCTCGCGCAGCTGCAAGTCGATGCGCCGCACCGTCCGGTGGAAGTACACCTGGTGATAGAGGTAGAGGCGCGAGTTGAGGAATATGTACAGCGCCTCGGCGGCGTGCGCGTGCAGCGTCAGGCCACGCTCGGAGACGAACGAGTAGTGGATGATCCGCTGCACGTCGACCGGGCCGGCCGACACGCCGCATATATAAGAGTCGCGAGGGACGTAATCCATGTTGTCGGCCGAGAACGCGCCCACCAGGGCGGGTCGCAACACCGCCAGCCATGGCGGTGGCTCGAAGCCCTCCAGGTCGGTCGACGAGATGAGAAACGCGACCCAGCGAGGATCGATCCGCTCGCCGCGTTCGAAGTCGGCGCCGGGTGAAGCGCCGACCTCCCCGATCAGGTCCGCCAGCGGGCCTGTGATCAGGGCACGCCCGATGACCTCGTGGTCGATGCCCCAGGTGTCGAGGTAGTTCTCGTCGAAGAAGTGACCGAACGGCCCGTGCCCAACGTCGTGCAGCAGGCCCGCCATGCGCATCGTCTCCTCCACGAGCTGCAATGACGGCGTATCCGGGCACGACACATGGAGCGAGGGATGGAGGTGGCGCGCCCATTCGCCGGCAAGGTGCATCGCGCCCAGCGCGTGCTGAAACCGGGAGTGCTCCGCCGTGGCGAAGACCCACCACGCGCTCTGCAGCTGATGGATGCGGCGCAAGCGCTGCAGCCACGCGGCATCCACCAGGTCCTGCTCCGCAGCCTGACCTGCGACGCCGCCCGGCCCGCCCTTAGTGATGCGAAGGTATCGGTAGATGGGATCGGCGGACAGGTTGACGCGCGAGTATTCGGAGCGGGCCTCATCCACCACCCGATTATTGCGGTGACGCCGCTCCTGGCGGAGGGGATCGAGCTTTTTAACCACGGTCGCTACTGGGATGCCCACGAGGTCTGGGAGCGCGAGTGGACGCCTGATCGCAAAGGCGCCGACTCTGGTTTCTACAAGGGCTTGATCCAGGTCGCGGCCGGCTGCCTCCACTATTCGCGGCACAACCGGCGCGGGGCGATCAACAAGTGGAGCAGCGGCGCCGGCTACCTCCGGCCATACCTGCCCGTGCACAAGGGCGTCAGGCTGGCGCCTCTGGTGGAAGCGGTCGACCGCTTTCTGGTGGCGATGGACGGACGCGGATGGCCGGAGCTCGAGATGCCGCGGATCGTTCAGGAGTAGGGAGGGAACCGCCTCCCGGCGCCGGCCTCGATCAATCCGCCGTGACCGAGCCGGAGCAGGTCGCCCGCATCCGCGCGGCCGTATGCGAACACGAAAGGCAGCAGCAGGTCGAGCGAGCTGTTGCGGCCGAAACCTGCGCACGACGCCACGCCGACGACCGCCGCTTCGTGCAGGCTTCCGAGCCAGAGCATGCTGCCGGGATGCATCGGCGCCCCCAGCTGCAGGACCCTTCCTCCGGCTTCGGCAAGCTCCGCATAGGCAGGATCGAGCGGGTCGATGGCGGATGCGCCCGCGAACAGCACTAGCTCGGCGCCACTCGCCACCGCCTCCCGGTACGCCGCGGCGACAGCCTCGCCGGTCCGCGCCACCTCGCGGACGGCCAGCACCTCCGCTCCGTACCACCCGAGCTTGGCCACGACCGCATTGCGAAACAGCTCGCGCGCCTTCGGTTTGAGGCGCTCGGTCGCGACCACGAACGTCTTCAACGGCCGGAAGGAAAGGAGCTCGATCACCGGGCCCGACTCCCGGCAGAGCCGCTCCGCCCGCTCGATCAGGCCGCCTGGCACGGCGACCGGGGTCACCTTGCAGCCGGCGACCTCCTCTCCTGCCGCCACCGCCTGGCCGTCCATCAACGTGAACACGGAGATGTAGCCGAGGGAGTTGATCGCGTCGATGACGTCTCCCCGCACCCGTACGAGTCCGCGGTGACGCGCGACGACGCGCGCCTGGCTTTGCACCGGAGGCTTGGCCTCGAGGCCCGGCCCGGCGAGCGCCACGGCGAGCCTTCGCCCAGCCTGGTCCTCGTGCAGGTCGCCGGGCTCGAGCTCGACGACATGGATCTCGCCGCTCTCCCGCAGGCGTTCGAGGTGCTTTTCGCCCAGGACTGTCCCCTTGCGCAGGTCAGGGCCCAGGTCGTGGACGAGCACGCGTCCTTCTATGTCTCCGGCGGCGACGGAACGTCCGTCAAGGCGAAAGGCTTTCACCAATTGAGAGGATAGAAGCGGGATGAAGCTGCCTCAGGTCCGGCTCTACAACACCCTGTCGCGGACCAAGGAGGAGGTGCAGCCGCTCCAGGAAGGGGTGGTGCGGATCTATTCCTGCGGTCCCACTGTCTACCGCTACGTCCACGTCGGGAATCTGCGTACGTTCATGCTGCCCGACATCCTGCGCCGCAGCCTCGAGTACCTCGGCTACAAGACCGAGCAGGTGATGAACGTCACCGACGTCGGCCACCTCACCGACGACACATTCGACCGCGGCGAAGACAAGATGCTCGTCGCGGCGCGACTGGAGAACAAGTCGACCGAGGACATCGCGGCGTACTACACGGGCGCGTTCCTGGACGACATCGGAAAGCTCAACATCAGGCCGGCGGAACACTATCCGCACGCCACGCGGTACATCGGGCAAATGCTCGAGCTGATCGAGAAGCTCATCGATGCCGGCAACGCGTACGAAATCGAGGGGACCGTCTACTACGACATCGCCAGCTTTCCCGCCTACGGCAGGCTGTCGCGCAACTCAGCCGAAAAGTTGATGGCGGGTCATCGGGGCGAACCTGATCCGCTCAAGCGCCACCCCGGCGACTTCACGCTCTGGAGAGCAGCGGGCCAAAATCGCCTCCAGACGTGGCCGAGCCCATGGGGCCCGGGATATCCCGGCTGGCACATCGAGTGCTCGGCGATGTCGATGTCCATCCTCGGCGAGAGGTTCGACATCCATACAGGCGGCGCGGACAACGTGTTTCCTCATCACGAGGCCGAGATCGCGCAATCCGAGGCGGCGACCGGGCACCGCGTGGTCAGCCTCTGGATGCACGGCGGGCTGCTCATGCTTGCAGGCTCGCGGATGGCGAAATCGGCGGGCAACTTCTTCCGCATCACCGAGCTGGAGGAGCAAGGGTTCGACCCGCTCGCGTTTCGGTATCTCGCCCTGCAGGCGAAGTACCGGACCTCGCTCAACTTCAGCACGGAAGGCGTGGCCGGGGCGGACCGCGCCTTGCGGCAGCTGCGAGATCGAGTCGCGGAGTGGTCCTCGCAGCCGGACGAAGATGAAGCGCCAGCTTGGGAGCGGTGGGACTCGCGCTTCCGGGCGGCCATCGCCGACGACCTCGACCTGCCCGCCGCGATGGCGCTCGTGGCCGAGCTCGTCCACTCGTCTGCGGCGCCGCGGACGAAGGCCGACCTCCTCGAGTCCTGGGACCGGGTGCTCGGTCTCGACCTTCATCGAAGGGCGGCCGAGCAGGCGCTGCCGCCGGGTGCAGCCGAGCTGCTGGCCGAGCGCGAGAAGGCGCGCGCCGCCAGGGACTTCGAGACGTCAGACCATCTCCGTGAACGGCTTGCCGCCATGGGGGTCAACGTGGCCGACACGACCGGAGGACAGCGCATCAAAAAGTAGGAGCCGAGCCTTGCGGCCCGGCCCCACGAGAGGAAGGGGTTTCGAAAGGAAAGCGCTTACGGCAGAGGCGTGATCGACACCGGTGGATTCGCGCCCGCGGGGTCGATCGGTTCAGGCTCCAAGGTCGGCGGCGTTGTGGGTCCGCTCTTCGGGGTCGCGGGATGGCCTTTGGACTTGTCCTTGCCGTGCCCGTTCGCGTTGCCATTCGAGCTGCCGCCGGTGGCGGGTGTGCTGCCAGTTGAATTGCCACCGCCTTCGGTGTGCGTGTTGCTCTTGCCATGTTTGCTCGCAAAGGAGCTGACGCAGTCGCCGATGCCGTGCTGGCCCGAGGCAAGGTCGTCCTTGCACGTGTTGACTTGCTGCTTGACCAGCTGGCCCCAGTCGGCGGGGTTCAGACTGCCGGTGGTGGCGGCCCCCGTGATGGTGACGGCCGCCGCGGCCACGGCCACGCCCGTCAGCACCTTGACGGTGAGGGCTGCGCCGGCACCCCCGATCAGTGCCCTCGCGGCCGTGCGCTTGGGCCCCTGGCGGCGGTCCGGGATCGGCAGCGCCGAGAGCGGGTCCAGGACCCGTCGCAGCTCAGATTCCAATTCACGCTCGAGATCGCTCATTTGTAAGAAGCCATAACGCCGACCGGCGGCTGGACAACCATTTTTGCCGGCTAGCGACCCAGCACGGCCTGCAGCTGCTTGCGCGCCGCCGCCAGCCGCGAGGCAACCGTCTGCTCCGGCACGCCCAGCGCGGCGGCGATCTCGCGGTTGGTGTACCCGTGGTAGTGCCGCAGCACGAGCGCGGCCGCCTGCTTGGTCGGCAGCTTTTTGATCGCCTGGATCAGGTCAGACCGTTCGGCCAGCGTCGAAGCGTCGGGCCCAGGGGCGGGCCGACCGAGCCTCCGGATCATCTCGCCGGCCTGGCGCAAGCGCTGGTGCCGCCGGTCCGAGATGGCGACGTTGATCGCGATCCGATGCAGCCATGCCTCGACCGGCGCGTCCGGCCGCCAGGTGCGCCAGTTTCGGTAGGCCCGCTCGAAGGTCTCCTGGGCGCAGTCCTCGGCCGTATCCCGTTCCCGCAGCAGAGCGATCAGGGTGCCCAGGATGCGGTGGTACGTGTTGCGGTAGAGGCGCTCGAAGTCGGCCTCGGAACCGGGCTCGTAGCGCTCCTGCGCCACCGGTTGCTCTATTGACTGCAAACGAATGTTCGTCTAACCTCCCGAACATATGTCCGGCCTGCCCCGCTTCGATCCGTCCGACTTTCCAGGGGACATAACGCTGGACCATGTGATTCCCGCCGCCACCGCCGAGTTCGCCCAGCTGCCCGCCGGCCTCCGCCCCGAGCTCGTGGCGGCTTTGGGCCGGCGCGGAATCGATCGGCTGTACTCGCACCAGGCCGAGGCGTACGACGCGGTGAAGCGTGGCCGCCACCTCGTCGTCGTGACCCCCACCGCAAGTGGAAAGACCCTCTGCTACAACCTCCCAGTTCTTCAGCGATTGCTGGAACAACCTGAAAAACGCGCCCTATATGTATATCCGACCAAGGCCCTGGCACAAGACCAATTGGCCGAGCTGGGCGCGCTCAAATCCGGGCTTCCGATCGACCTTCGGGTCGACACCTACGACGGCGACACGCCACCCGGGCGCCGGACCGCCATCCGTGAGGGTGGCCACATCGTGATGACCAACCCCGACATGCTGCATACCGGACTCCTGCCCCATCACACACGGTGGCGGCGTCTGTTCTCGAGCCTCGAGTTCGTAGTCATCGACGAGCTCCACACCTATCGCGGGCTGTTCGGCAGCCAGGTGGCGAACGTGATCAGGCGGTTGAAGCGCATCTGCGCCTTCTACGGGTCGCACCCGACTTTCATCTGCGCATCGGCGACGATCCGCAACCCGCGCGAGCTCGCGACGCGGCTCCTCGAAGAGAAGGACATTGCGCTCGTCGATCGCAGCGGCGCCCCGCGCGGCGAGAGGCGACTTGTCTTCTACAACCCGCCGCTGCTGAACCGCGACCTGGGCGTCCGCCGCAGCTCGATGCTCGAGGCTCGGCGCATTGCGGCGCCCTGGATTCGCGCGGGGGTGCAGACGATCGTCTTCTGTCGCAGCCGGCTTGCGGTCGAGGTGATGCTCAGCTATCTGAGGCAGGACCTCGATCCGCGCCTCGACTCCTCGCGCCGCGTGCGCGGGTATCGCGCCGGCTACCTGCCCCTGCACCGGCGCGAGATCGAGGCGGGGCTTCGCAACGGAGACATCACTGGCGTGGTGAGCACCAACGCGCTGGAGCTGGGCATCGACATCGGAAGCCTGCAGTGCGCAGTGCTGGTCGGCTATCCGGGGACCATCGCGTCGACCTGGCAGCAGCTGGGGCGCGCGGGCCGCAGGTCCGGCTCGGTCGGCGTGTTCGTCGCGTCGAGCTCGCCGCTCGACCAGTTCATCGTCCGCCACCCCGAGTACTTCCTCGGCACCGATCCAGAGGAAGGCCTCATCGACCCGGACAACCTGCTGCTGCTCGCGGCTCACCTGCAGGCCGGCCTGTTCGAGCTGCCGTTCATGGAGGACGAGAGGCTTGGCTCTGCCGACGTGCAGGAGCTGCTGAAGCTCTTTGAAGAAGACGGGTCCGCGACGCGCTCGGCCGGACGCTGGTTCTGGAGCCGTCAGGCCTTCCCGGCGGAGGAGGTGCATCTCCGTCGCATCCTGGCCGACAACGTGGTGATCATCGACACCTCACAGCCGCGACCGTCCGTGATCGGCGAGATGGACCAGTTCACCGCACCGGTGCTGCTGCACGAAGAGGCCGTGTATCTGCACGAAGGCGCGCAGTACCACGTCGACCGTCTCGATTGGGACGAGAAGAAGGCTTACGTGCGGCCTGTCTCGGTCGACTACTACACCGACGCGCTTGCCTCGGTCACTGTCCGCGTACTCGACACGTTCGCCGGACCTGATGACGACGGCGTGACGCGCAGCCATGGAGAAGTAAAGATCACCAGCCTCGCGTCGATGTTCAAGAAGATCCGATTTCACACCCACGAGAACATCGGCGCGGGTCCGATCCACCTGCCCGAACAGACGCTGCACACCACGGGTTACTGGATCACCGTCGACGATGGCCTGTGGCGATCGCTCGGCGCTGAAACATTGGAGGCGGGGCTGCAGGGGATGGCGCATTCGCTGCGGCATGTCGCGAGCCTCCGTCTGATGTGCGACCCCCGCGACCTCGGCGCGGTGGCAGAGGTGCGCTCGGTGACCACGCAGCTGCCGACCGTGACGGTGTTCGAGGTGTATCCGGGCGGCGTCGGTTTCGCACCTCGTCTTTACGAGCTCCACCGCGAGCTGCTCGCGGACGCGGCCGAGCTCGTGCGCGACTGCCCGTGCGCCGCCGGATGCCCGTCGTGCGTCGGGCCACTTCATCTCGTGGAAGGAGCCAAAGAGGCATGCCTGAAACTTCTCTCCGCGAGCGCCTTACCCGTCTAAACCACCCCGCACACGGGGCGCCACCCCGCCCTCGACCGCAGCGGAGCAACACACTGCCGCGCGGCTTTGAAGAGGTGACGTCACCTTTCGGGACCGCCGCGGTGCGGCAGGACGTGATCCCGCTGCCGCGACTCGACCCGGACCCAGGTTCCGTCGCCTACATCGACACCGAGACGACCGGGCTCGGGGGCGGAGCGGGCACCTACGTCTTCGCCGCGGCTGTTGCCACGCCCATCGACTGCGGCCTTCGCGTCGCGCAGTTCTTTCTGCCCGAACCCGGGATGGAATCGGCGTTTCTGCACGCGCTGCGCGAGGAGCTCGAGCGCGCCGAAAGTCTCGCCACGTTCAACGGCGGATCGTTCGACCTGCCTGTGCTGCGCACCCGCTGGGTGATGGCGCGGATGCCGGGCGAACTTTCGCATGCCGCGCACGTCGACCTGCTGACGCTCGTCCGCGCGCTATACCGGCATCGTCTGGAAACGTGCACGCTGCGTTTTGTCGAGGAACGCGTGCTCGGCTACGAGCGCGACGACCCGTTGCCGAGCGCGTTGGTGCCAGAGGCCTACTTCGATTACCTGCGCGCCGGCTCGCTCGATGTTCTCGAGGCGGCCCTCGAGCACAACCGCCTCGACGTGATCAGCCTGGTCCATCTGCACTCGCGCCTGCTCCGCCGCCTGCAAGGCGCGGACGTCGACATGGACGCGGATGACTGGCTCGCACTCGGACGGCATCGGTGGCGGCGCGGCGCCCGCGCCGACGGATGGCGGGCCCTGCGGAACGCAACCGCGTTCGCGCAGGGCGAGGCTTCCGCGACGGCGGGGTTGCTGATCACGCGCCGCCTGGTGCGCCGCGGGTCGATCGCCGGGGCCGATCGACTGCTCAACTGGCTGGAGTCTGGCGCGCGAGAAGACATGCGCGTTTCCCTCGCGCGGGCCCGCCTGCTCGAGTGGCATCGCCGGGATCCCGAGCAAGCATTGATGGTGGTCGAGGACGCGCAGCGCCGGATGCCCGACGCGGCGGGTGACCTCGAGCACCGCCGCACGCGCCTGCTGAGGAAGGTCGAGCTAGGCGGCGGAGACCGGCTCGGACGCCGCCGCAAGCGCAGGCAGCGCGATGTCCGGGAGGTTCAGCTCGAGGCCCCGATCCTGGACGGCACGGCTTAACGCATCGACCACCGCGGGGTCGAACTCGGTGCCGGACCCTTCGTTGACCTTGGCCAGCGCTTCAGGCGGCGTGACTCGGGCGCATCCGCGCCCCGCGGTCAATGCCTCGTAGCGCTCGGCGACCGCAAGGATGCGAGCCATCAGGGGCGGCTGCTCCGGGGGTCCATCCGTGGCGCCGCCGTCGAAGTGGTCGTGGTGATGTCGCACCGCGGCGACCACATCGCTTGGGAAATTCGCGCCGGCAACGACCTTCTCGCCTTCCTCGGCATGACCGGGCGCCTCGAACCCCTCGCCACCTGAGGTCAAGGTCATGTGCCCGACGTCGTGGAGGAACGCGGCCGCACGAAGGTTTTCCATATCGCTCGAGCCGACGCCGGCCCGACGCCCGATCGCATCCGCGATGGCCACTATGCGGCTCGAGTGACCCTGTGTGACCGGGTTGCGATGGTCGACGGCGTGTGCGACGGCCACCATCACCTGAGGTCCCGCCTCGGCGAGCATCGCGACCAGATTTCCGTCCGCCAGCTCCAGCTCGGTGACGAGCTGCGGGAACGTGCACGGCCGATCTTTGCCTTCACGTTTGGCGAGATACAGCGCCTGGTCCGCGGCTGCCACGAGCTCGGTCGCGGTGAATCCGTCTTCCGGGTAGGACGCGACGCCGACGCTGAACGTCAGGTGTTGACTGGGAATGGTCGAGACCGCGGCCGCATGCACGGCGTCGACGATCCGGTAAGCCAGGCGCTGTGCGGCGGCACCGTTCGCATCGTGCACGATGACGGCGAGCTCATCACCGCCATATCGCGCCACCACGTCCTGACCTCGCACCGTGGCGCGGACGATGCGAGCGCCCATCTGCAGAACGAGGTCCCCGTGCTGATGACCCAGCTGGTCGTTGACCGACTTGAAGTGGTCGTAGTCGATCAGCAGCAAGGATAGGGGCACGTCGCGCCGGTCGGGCCGCGCAAAAGCAGCGTCGAGCCGGCGTCGAAACTCCCGCGCGTTGACCAGGCCCGTCAGGCCGTCGGTGGTCGCCTCCTGCCGGCTGCGCTGGAAGCGAAGCGCGTTCGCGACGGGGACGGCCGAGCTCCCGGTCAGCGCATCGACCGCGAACAGGTCCTGGTTGGTGAACGTGCTACCGGTCTGGATGAGTGACACGAGCACGGTTGCGCCATCACTGGACGCGATCGGCACCACCATGTTCTTGCGTTCGGACGAGAAGACCGCCTCCCCGGTGCTTGCGGCCTGCGCGAGCTGGTGCTCGTCGAGGACCTCGGTCTCCGGCACCGTCTCCTTGCCGTCGCGGTTCGCCGCGGCGACGACGGAAAATCCGTCTTGGGAGGACACGATGACCCGTCCGTGTTCGGCGGTGGTCATCTGGACCGCATGGTCGACGAGCACGTCGAAGACGTCCTTGATGTCCGTGTCGCTGACGAGGTTCATGCTCAGCTCGCGCAGAGAGTCGGCCTGCGCCGCGCGTTCCACCGCCGCCCGTCGCTCGCGTTCGAGCTCTCGCGTCATGTATCCGGTCGACAGCGCGACCACGAGGAACAAGAACATCTTGCCGATCGTCGCGTTGGGATCGATGTAGAAGTTGGCCGGCGTGAAGCTGCCGCCGATGAACAGATAGAGGAACGAGATGACGAGCGCCGAAAGGAAGCTCGCCGTCGCGCCGAACCGCACCGCGGTGGTGATCACGGCCAGGAAGAGCGCCAGGAAGAACGGGCTGTTGAAACCGTCCGACAGGTAGACGACGGCAGCCGCGAAAAAGATGTCGAGGACCATCGTCGTGAGGCTGAACTGCTTCCCCGGGCGGTAGCCGCGGACGAGCAGAACCTGGACCGTCACGTTCAGGACCGCCCAGCCGAAAAGGACGGCGTCGATGATGACCTTCGCCTCCGGACCGGAGTGCGGGTTCAGGTTGTTCAGGGCGCCGATGACGATGAGGAACAGCCACCTGAAGACAAGGGCGACGCGCTCGCCGGCGCGACGCCGGTCTGCATCGAAGGTCGCGTCGATGGCCTTGGCGCGCACGTCCTGCCACCGCGGCGATTGTTTCTGGCTGGCGGCTTGCACGTCGGTCACTGGGCTCGAAGCTCCGGGAGTGTCATCAGGGTTTTGAAGCGAGGCCAATGATGACTGCCAGACCCCCGGATTCAGCGGCGATCGGTGAATGCGGCCGGTCGACGGCGGAAGTGGGTCAACCCAGGGCGGCGAAGGTCAGGACCGCCCCGGCGGGGAAGCCAGACCAACCTGCAGCGTTCAGGCCTCCCCCCAGCGGCGTTAACACATTCCTTGCTCTTTTGGCGAACGAAAACAGCTTTTTCCGCGTTAGCGCGAACAGAATGCTTTCCCGATTGCTTAAATGTCGCTCCTATGGCGTCTGAAGTCGTAACGCGCCCCCGACGCAAGCGGCAGCGCGGCCAGTCGCTCGTGGAGTTCGCCATCTCCTCGACCGTCTTGCTGCTCCTGGCGATGGGCCTGATCGACCTCTCGCGCGCCTTCTATTACTCGGTCTCGCTGCAGGGCGCCGCTCGCGAGGGTGCACGCCACGGCGCATGGTTCAACACCGCCGCCCGCGCCAACGGCTTTCTCGACGACAACGACGTCATGACCGCCGTCAAGCAGGCCCTGTACGGCGCGGGATTCCAGGACAGCCAGATCAACCTGGTCACCGCAGGCGGGTGCCTTTCGCCCACCGACAGCAACACGGTGAACAACAAGCCCTACCCGGCCGGGGCATATCCGGCCACCTCGCAGACCGTGAACGTGTACATCTGCTACACCGACCCCAGCGGCAACAAGTTCAGCACCAGAGCCAGTCCCCCTGGTGACAACTCGTGGAAGCTCGGCGACATCAACGTGTCGATTCTCATGAACTTCCAGCTGATCACCCCGCTCATCCAGGGAATGTTCGGCAATGGACTCAATCTCGCGTACAACGAGCATTTCACGATCCAGGGCAAGCCGTGATGAAAAGAGTCGTGGCCTACGCGCGGAGCCAGCGCTCGCAGGGCCTGACCGAGTTCGCCATCATCGCGCCGGTCATCTTGCTCTTGACCTTCGGCATCATCGATTTCGGCCGCGCCCTATACCTCTATATAACGCTGCAGCAAGCAGCCAACGAGGGCGCCCGCGTCGCGGTGCGCGCGTCCTACTTCATCGATCCGAACGGCGCCTCGCACACCTGGCCGACCGACAGTGACGTCGCCAATGCGATCGCGGGCCATGCCGTGATCATGAACCTGGCCAACAACCCCGCCTGCCCGAACGGCCCCCTGCCCAACGGTGGCATCCCTCAGGGTTCGCCGTCGAAGCCGGCATCCAACACTGGCTGGATCTTCATCACGGACCCAAGCACTCCGGGCAACGGGACCCCGAACGGGCCGCGCGGCGGCCTCGGCTCTTACCCGCCGCCCAACCTGGGCGCCGGCTGCAACAACGTGACACCGGCCACGGGCAACGAGCCGATCAAGGTCACGCTCTGGTACACGTTCCAGCCGATCACACCAATCATCCAGCAAGTCATTGGCAACAACATCGTCATCACTGCATATGCGGTTTACCGTGCCGAATACTCGAACTAAGCCCACGCGCAACTTGCAGCAAGGTCAGGCCATCGTGCTGATCGCGCTGCTGATCCTGGTGTTGTTCGGCATGCTGGGTCTCGCCGTCGATTCAGGGCGCGGCTACGTCGATCGCCGCGACCAGCAGACCGCCGTCGATGCGGCAGCTCTCGCCGCCGGTGACTGGTGGGAAAACTTCCAAGACCTCAACGGCGTGGTCGTCCCGAAGTCGGTCGCCCTTTATCAGAACAATCTGCGCATCTACAGCGCGTATCAGACTTACAGCCACACGTACACGCTGGTGGGCGCGAACGCGAACCTGCCCCAGGACACCTACAACTACACGTTTGCGGGCGGCTACGCGCTTACGATCGTCGCCACCGACACGCAGTTCAACGG